>Ga0181598_1003828_pt1 | contig 12783 bp, 8 predicted proteins | sample 041ome_4_FD_153295 | JGI IMG/M metagenome (GOLD analysis project Ga0181598, IMG submission 153295) | Coastal salt marsh microbial communities from the Groves Creek Marsh, Skidaway Island, Georgia - 041404US metaG (spades assembly) | ecosystem: Environmental > Aquatic > Marine > Intertidal zone >...
GTGTACAGGTACGTGTTCGTTCGTGATAACTATCCGACGTGGATCGAAACGTCCAACGGATGGCTCTCCGGATGGTGGTTCATACTTCTATCCTTCGCCTTCTTCTGTCTCTTTTGGATGTTGCTCAGGTGGTTGTAGTAGGGAGAAGACAGAGACTGAAGTTGCAAAATCCTCAGAAAGTTTCCATAGCACTTTCTCAAAATTGAATGGGGAAACAAACCCAGGGAATAACTTCCAAACCGTCGGAGTCGTCGTGCGAAGACGCCAGAGTAGCCGCTTTGCGTTGTGCGTTTTCTGTTGAAGTTCCTTTGCTCTCTTTTTTCTCTCTCTCTCTCCCTCTTTCTCTGTATCGCGAGTAGTAGTATTGTTTAGCGGGCAGTCACTTCTACCAAAATTGGAAACCGTTTAACTAACTCATTCTGAACAACAAACAACAGGTTCAACGAAATACCCGAACGAACGCATCGTCTGCAAAGAACTCTACGAGACGTATAAAGAGTGCAGAAAGAAAGAGCAAGAGGAAATCGTCAAGGAAAGGAAGAGGAACAAAGTGTCTATTCTGTGAAAGGCATCACAACTTCCCTTGGTTTAGGTAATTTGAAGATGACGGCGACGAAGTCTCTCTTGGCGCTGAGACGAGCGACGACGAGTTGTTACGCGACATCATCGTCGGTTATCTTTTATCGCAGGAAATGCGATGACGGCGCGATGCCGCGAAAGAGATTTGTATGCGCGTCTTCGAGCAGCTCAAATGAGTCTCCTTCCTCCTCGGAAGAAGCGCCACGCGCGAACGGCGGGGACAGAGCGTACACGCCAAAGAAAGTATGGGGACCTCCTTTGGAGGTATCGAAAACGCTCAACCGAAGGCCGACGGTTCTCGAATGGCGAGGGCCGAATTTTCCGCAAGATCAAAGCGATGGATTAGTTTTCTTGGTGGATAAACCGCAAGAGTGGACTTCGTTCGACGTGTGCGCGAAAATCAAATCTATGAGTAAGAAAATGGGGGTGAAGAAGATTGGACACTGCGGTACATTGGATCCGATGGCGACTGGGTTGTTGATTGTTGTCATCGGTAGAGCAACAAAGTTGGCGGATGAGTACCAAGCGAAGGTGAAGACGTATACTGGGACGATTAAGTTAGGCGAGAAGACGGCATCGGGTGATGCGGATAACGAAGTCATAGAAACGAAACCGTTTGGCGAGGACATTGTGAACGAGGCGTCGATGGAGGCTGCAAGGGCGAGTTTGATCGGCGACATCGAGCAGATTCCACCGATGTTCTCTGCCGTGCACGTTGATGGTAAACGACTCTACGAATCCGCGAGAGAAGGCAAAACGGTGGAAAGGAAACCGCGACCGGTTCACGTGGGAGCGTTTTCTATAAAAAGACGAGAGACTGAAAACGAAACGCATTTGATCGATTTCGAAGTCACGTGTTCAAAAGGCACGTACGTTCGAACGTTAGCGGAAGACTTTTGCGAAAAAATGGGTACCGTTGGTCATTTAGTTAAACTGCGCAGAGAGAAAATAGGCGATTTTGACGTGAAGGATGCGTTCGAACTTCCCGCCTTGCTCGATGAGATATCAATCACAGTTTCGGAACACCAAAATCAAAAAAATAGCTACCAGTAGTTAATAATTTACAACTTTAAATGATCAACGCTTGCCCGATCTTCTTCTCGCGCACTAATCGCGCGGGATTGTGTATCACGACAATGCTCACGTCTCCACCATCTCCTATACCGAACACTCGCCAAATTTGATACCTATCTGCAACTTCTGGTTTCACCGCGAAATCCCATTCCCACGGTGAAATCTCAAACGCGTTTTTATCTCGAAATCGAGTCGCTTTGACTTCAATGAACGTTTTCGCGTGTGAATCGCCATCGGTCAGCATTATATCATAAAACGAGTTGGATTCCTCTATCTCGTTCATCCATTTCACGGATACGTTCGTGCCTCGATATTTCTGAATCAAAACGTTGAAGACGACGCGTTCGCCGAGTCGCCCACACTTTTCCCAGTCGACGCCATCGACCTTGTTCATGTTCGGAATGACATCTCTATACGTTAAATATTCTACATCACTTCCGTGATTTAACGCATCGGACTTGCTCGTTGAATTCATGCGACCTTCCCACCGCTCATGCGTAACCACGTTGGCGTTGGCGCCGACTTTCTTTTCACCAGTACCGTTCACCCTTCTCGATTTTTCGAGCTCTAACTGGAACTCTCGTTCGCACTGCAGTGCTCTTCTTTTTGCTTCTTCTTCTTCTTCTTCTTCTTCTTCTTCTTCTTCTTCTTCCCCTGTCTTTTCCTCTTCCTCTTCTTCCGCCCTGGGTAACGCGAACTTCTTCGCGCGATATTTCGCCCCGCCTAAATGTAACATCGCGTACTCCGCCGCCGCCGTCTCGACCATCGCACTCCCACCATTCTTCGTTTCCATCGTTTTTCTCACCCGCTCTAAAACCTCCCGAAACTGCGGCGCGTATTCTTTCTTCTCCAACCCTTCCTCGACTTCTCGCACGAACCTCTCGCACTCCGCCTTCGTCGGCTTCGTCAGCTCCGGCACGTACGGTAACCCCGAACTCTCCTCCACTCTTCGACGTTTTTCCGCGTGTTTCTTCTTCTCTCGCACACGCTGTTCTCGCCATTTCAACAGCGACATTTCTTCTTCTAACACGTCTCGCTTTAACTTTTGCACGTTTTCTTCGCGTTCTCGCACAAACTGCTCCAGGAAGCAAAACCGTTGTTTTTGTTCCTCTCGCTGTTTTTGCTCGCCATCATCAAAAATCTTCTTCTGTCTCTTTTTCCCCGGGGCATCTTCGTTTTTATTAGTAAACTTCGCCTCAAACACTTCTCTCAGAGCCGTTCGTATCATCGCGTCGTCGTCGACCTTCTCTTTCTCGCCGCCCTCGTGCTCTTCTTGAAGTGCACTTCTCCACAATTTGAGAATCTCATTTTTGTTGCTCTTCAACAAAGAAGAAGAATCCGAAGAAGAAGAAGAAGAGGAAAGAAGAAGAGATGCAAAAAAGTCGTCGGTGTTTTCAATCTTAGACTCGAAGTACGCTTTCGCCAACGCCAGGCGAATTTCTTCTTTCTCTCGTCGCGCCTTCTCCTCCATCGTATACGGATGGTGTTCGTTTTGCAGCGTTTCACAACATTTCCCCTAAAGGAGAAAAAAAAATTCTAAAACCCTAAACCAATTTTTTAGGTGAATTTTTCAAATTTCTCAACAAAGAAACATCACTCTTTTGGGGAACACATCAGAGCGCTCATCATCATGTCGGATGGTGGTGGCGATGCTCTCGCTCAACAACAACAACAACAACAACAGCAACAATTAATCCAACTCCTGACCGCGTGCGTGTCTCCGGACGAACGCACGAGAAAAGATGCGGAAAGGATGGTGCAATCCTCCGGGGCGGTTTTTGGGTTCGGGGATTTACTCTGCCGAACGGCGTTTGGATTGGATGATGTTGTTGATGGACATCATCATCTCAACATTCCAATGGATATTCGACAACTCGCGGCGCTTTTATTAAAGAAATACGTCAGAGAACGATGGCAAGTCGGGGAACATTTTTTTATCGAAGGCGGCGAGCCGATGACTTCGGTGGAAGAAAAGATGGCAATTCGTGGGAAGATATGCGCGGGTTTACGAATGAAAGATTCAAAAATGAGAACTGCGTGCGCGCTGGTCATCGCGCAGATTGCCACGCACGATTGGCCGGAAGAGTGGGAAGGTTTGCTTGGGGAATTATTAGTTCCCATACGAGAGAAGAGAGACGTGGACCACGTAAACGGCGCTTTGAGGTGCATGTCGATGCTTTGCGGGGATTTAGAGGAACGGCAGTTACCGAAACTGGTCCCGGAGTTGTTTCCGGATTTGTTCGGGTTGTTACAAGCCTCGGACGATGGTTTAAACGGAATCGACAAGGATCAGATGACCATGGTGAAGTGTCGAGCGTTAGACGTAACGAGGGGATGTTATTCGAATCTTGGGATGATTGGGGACGATCAAATTCGGTTTCAGATCAAAGAGGCGGCGAAGCCGTTTCTGGAGAGCAATTTTGTCGCCTACGGGAACATTTTTGAGTTTCGCTCGGACGTGTTTGAGACCGCGGGTGGGTGCACGTTGACACTGTCCGCGTTGAAAGCGATGCAAGCGACGGTTCAGTATTTCGGGAAGGAGATTACTGGTGGGCAAGTGGTTTCCGAGCAAACGTTCGGAGGGTGCGTGGAGCGATTTTTCCACGTCTTTGAAAAAGCCGCGAATAGGTACGTGCAATGCAGAGGCGTGGAGGTGGACGCGTTGGACGATTGCGAGGATGATATGGGGGATAAAGTTTCCAACGCCGCTGTCGTGACTCAGTGCATGGAACTCGCGATGACGATGATTGAAAGCACGAAGATTGCGAAGAGTTGTATTCAACCGAGACTGAAGAGTTTGGTATCTATCGCGGTGGCGACATCGTTAACCACGGACGACCAGTTAGAGACGTGGGAAGACGACGTGAACCAATTCGTCGCGGACGAAGAGGACGATTACCAATCCGTGAGAGCGACGAGTGGGATATTTTTAGCTACTGCGTGTGCCAAGTTCTCGAAAATCTTTTACGTCGTTTTTGCGGAAGTCGTCGCCGAACTTTTCTCGCAGTCCTTTGAGGAGCAAAATAACAACGACGAAAACTGGTGGCGACGCAGAGAGGCGGCTTTGTTAGCCGTTGGAAGCGTCTCGGATGAATTAGTAGAGCAAGATAAAGAGGCCAGAGGAAAAAATATGAGTCCCGCGTTCGATTGTAACGCTTTTTTGAATGAGATTATCCGGAGCGAATTCACGGCAACCCCTACGTCCTCCAATCCGTTTTTGAAAGGGCGCGCGTTGTGGACAGCCAGTCGTTTAGCCGCCGCGGCGTCGGCGGAAGGTGCGAATGCGATTTTAGACGCGAGCGTGAACGCTCTGAACGATCAAAGCGCGCAGTTTCCGGTAAAAATAGGGGCATGTCGCTCACTCATCGCTTTCGTACCGATGGCGATCAAATCCACGCAAAAGAGCAAGAAGGATGAAAAAGAAGTAGGAGAACAACATCAAATCAGCGCGGAGGATCAAGTTAAAGTCCAAAAACTACTCTCGCGATTAGGTGATGTGTACCAAGGTCTCGGCCACCTCTTAACTGACGCGACCGAGGAAGCGTTAGTGCTCATTCTGGAAGCTTTATTGATTGTCGTCAACTGCGACGGCGACGCGGCGTTGCAATGGCTTTCGCTGTTAGCGCCAGCTATCATGAGAATTTGGGCAGAGAACGTTCGGGACCCGTTTTTAGGTGCAACCGCGAGAGATGTCATACAAGCTTTGGCGAATCAACCGAAATGTAACGCGGAATTGACGCAGTTACTCGTTCCCGAGTTGGCGAGAGTGTTTCGAACGCCGGAGGAACAACCGGAAATGTTGGTCGAAGCGTCGTTGGACATTTTGGCGTGTTTGTTGAAAGCGTGCGTGGACGAAAACGTCGCCAGGGGTGCGTTTGTGGCCACTTTTGAAAATGTTGCGACGCTCGCGAAAACATCGGACGACGTCGGCATCGTCCAAAACGCTTTAGACGCGATGAAAGCCTTTCTGAGAGCGGCGAAAGGCGAAGCGATTTTATCGTGGGGTGGGTCAGATCCCTCGTCAGTTTCTCGAGCTTATTTAGACGCGTGCGCGACTTCGTTACAGCCGCACTGCGAAGAAGGCGCGGCTTTGTTTGTCGCGCCTCTTTTAGGTCAAATGATTCGCCGATTACCGTCCATCATTGGTCCGATGATTCCAGAAATGTGCGACGCGGTGTGCGCTCGATTACAGACCGCCACTCGTCCAATGTTGATTGCTTCGTTATTGTGTATTTTCGCTCGCTTAGCGCATGTGGACGCGAACGCGTTGGTTACTTTACTCGCCTCGCGCGAAATTCAACCGTCTCCGGAAAACGAAAACAGCAAAACGCAACTTGAGTTTGTCCTTAAAAAATGGTGCGAAGGCCAACCGGACGTCCACGGTCGATTCGACGTGAAACTGACTTCGACCGCGCTCGGGCTCATCTTAGCCACGCAACATCCGACGTTAATCGACGGCTCCATCGTTCTCAAGGGTAGACCAATAGAAGTTGAGTTACCCCCGGGAACAATCCGAACGCGATCTCGAGCGAAGCAAACCGGTCCCGAACAGTTCACGCAAGTCTCCGCGCCTTCGAAAATCATCAGTCTCCTCGCGGATTCCTTGGCCGAAGCGAAAGAGTTGGAAGCGGATGAGTGGGAAGAAGACGACGGCGGTGGTGGCTTAAACGGCGAAGAATTCGACGACGACGACGAAAACGACGACGAAGACGACGACGACGAGCCCACCGGCTGGTCCGGCGACATCTTTGAAAAAATCATGCTCAAAGGTTTGCTCGACGGCGACTTTTTCGACGACGAAGAAGCCGACGACAAAGACGACCCGATCGACGACATCGAACTCGTCCCTTTCTTAGAGGAAGGATTTAAAAGGTTACAAAGTACCACCGGTGGACTTCTCGATGCCGTCGCGAACGATCTGACCGAAAGCCAGAGAGTGACTTTAACCAAAGTCTTTTCGTCGTCGTCGCGATAACCTACATATTACTACTATATACCATTGAGTATTTTAGAGAGAAATAACGCTTTGTCACTCCACACAAAAACACGCTTTCCCGCACACAGTACTTCACTCCATGCGCCGAAGAACTCCTCTCCTTGTCGCCTTCACCGGCGGCGGCAAGAGAGAGGAAACGTCGTTCTCCGTCGTCGCGTGTTACGTCTTCGATGCTCTCAGAAGAGAAGGAGGAGGAAGGAGCTCGTCGTCGTCATCTTTTGTTCTTCCGCGCTGTCTTTCTGGAGGAGAAAATCATCAACGCTGCTTTTCTTCCGGAACAACAAAAGATGATGGCATTGATGTTAATTATTGCACCGTTTTGATTCATCCGAGAGATACGTCATCGTCGTCGGTATCATCGTTGTCGCGACGACGACGGCGATTTGGAGGCGGACGGGAGAATAGATTTATGAACGAAGATTTGCAACATCATCAACAACACTACCGTGGATTTGCAGCCGCCGGAGGAGCGTCTTCATCTTCCGCGGAGGCATCATCAACGGTCGATGGGAAACAAACGACGACGAGTAGGAACGAATCGACGTTGGCTGCCTCAGCTTCTGGACAACAAAAAAATCCTTCCTCTTCTTCTTCTTCTTCGACAACGATAGCGGAGGAGGCGAAACCGAAAGTCGACGTCAACGCGCTCAAACGCGCGAGATTTGAAATCGAGATGATGCGACGGGAACAACACATACATTTCGCAAAGAGAACGTACCAAGCGGTCGCGAACGTGACGAAATATGTGATCAGTTGGGGGCCGTATTCGGTGCAGTTGCTGAGGCAGTCGCCGAGCGAGTGGAAGGTGACTTTGAGTTCCGGGTGGAAGCACGCGAAGCACGAGTTCGCGCACTATTGGTCCGGCGCGAAACTGTTGTGGGTGGAAGTGAAAATTGCCAGTAGGCTCGGTTTTAAACTCATGGGTGGGCAGACGTTAACGAGACGCGAGCGAAGACAGTTAACGAGGACGACCGCGGACGTGTTTCGGTTGGTGCCGTTCGCGGTGTTCGTGTTGGTGCCGTTTATGGAAATATTTTTACCCGTCGCGCTGAAGCTATTTCCAAACATGCTACCGAGTACGTTTAGGGACGAGTTAAAACACGAGGAGGAGCTGAAGCGGAAACTGAAAGCGAAAATTGAGGTGGCGAAATTTTTACAGGATACGGTGAAAGTCATGGCGAAAGGGTTGAAACATAGCAGTTCGGGGGTGAAACGAGAGAAAGCGGACGCGCTGTACGAGTTTATGAACGCCGTGAGAAGCGGTAAAGCGGTGACGAATGAGCAGATCGTGCGGTTTGCCAAGTTGTTTAACGACGATTTTACCTTGGATAACATCAACCGGACGCAATTGGTGAACATGTGTAAATTTGTCGGCATATCGCCGTATGGGACGGATACGTTTTTACGGTTTCAGTTACGAAATAAGTTGAGAGAGATTAAACAAGACGATAGACTGATTCAATTAGAAGGCGTTGAAGGTTTATCGGACGAGGAGTTGAAATCAGCCGCGAGAACTCGAGGGATGCGATGGGAGGAAGATAGAAAAGAGTTGGAAAGGCAACTGAAGGACTGGCTGGAGTTATCGTTGCAAAATAATTTGCCGAGTTCTCTGTTGATTCTAAGTCGTGCGTTTTTAATCACGCACGCAAAGGAAGAGGACACACAAACGGCGACGTTGAAGGATATCACGGATACTTTGGCGAGTTTACCGGAAGAAGTGGTCACGCAGGTCTCCGTCGAGACGGCGATGGCGCACGAGTCCAGCAGCGAGGAGTACAAGAAAAAGTTGGAGTATTTGATGCGAGAAGAAGAGACGATCAAACAAGAAGCCAAAGATACGGAAGCGAGAGAAAAACGATTGAAAGCGGAAGCGTACATGAAGGAGAAGATGCGCTTGTACTTGTCTGGACCGCAGTTTTCGGAACGGTTTTGGGCTAACGTGAGAGGTCGAGATGCGTTGCTCGAGTGGGAAGCGGAAGAGGCGAAGAGAGAGGCAAAAGCGGCGATGGACAAATATTTACAAGGCATGCAATATTCCGAAAGGTTCTGGGTGAATGCGAGAAAATCAACGACTTCGCACTTGCTTCAACAGCAGCTTCTCATGCAGCAGCAACAGCAACAGCAGCAAAGAGAAAAGGAAGTCATCGCGACGAAAGAAGCTTCTTCGGCGGACGTCGCCAAGATGGAAATGGTGTCAGAAGACGCGACGAAACCTTCGGAGTCGTTATCGCCCAAGCGTGTCGTTGATGAAGGCTTAGACGCCATAAAAAGTGCAGAAGAAGATGCGATATCTACGACAGCAAAGATGGAGAAAATGCTCGTCTCCGGCGCGCCGGACGCTCAGAGAGTCGTTTCGCGAACCTCGCTCTCCTCCGCTGAACTCGAAGAACAGGATAAACAAGTCGCGGACGCGATGCAGAAGACCAAACGCTCCGAGGTGGATTCTTGTACAGACGAAGAAACAGACTTTGAAATGCAAACTCGAAAGTCCAGACGTCGCGCGCAACTCTCTCGGTTGTTGGCTATGGTTTTAGATACCTCCGGCGTGAGCGACGAAAGACGCATGCTCACGGAATTAGTCGAGCAAAAGTTAGACGCTTACACCGAACGAAAGGACGAGCTGGTGGAGTTGCGAGCGATGCGCGCGGGTGACGGTGGAAGTGCCGATCCGTTTTACGACGAAGATCCGTTCGCGCCATCGCCGATAGAGTTGAAAAAGATGCGCGAGGAAGAGCAAGATGCGAGTCTCCACTCCAAAGAGGAAGCTTCCTTGACGGATAAAATCGCCGACGACGTCTCCGCCCGCGTCGACGAAATGCTCCGAAAAGTCGAAAGCGAACTCTCCGCGGCGGAAACCGCCATCGGCGAAAAATTCAAACTCCTCGACGCCGACAACGACGGCATCATAAGTCTCGAAGAACTCCTAAACGTCACCAACGTGTGCAAAACCACCGAAGTCGGCGAAGACGCGGAGAGTGAACTGAGAGAGCTCTTAAAAGACTTATCCGACGAGGAAGGATTCGTTCGCGTGGAAGATTTGAAACGCCTCTCCTTGGAGATGTTGAGAGCGGAAGCCGCCGAAGAAGAAGAAATGGGAGAAGACGGCGGAGGAGGGGGGGAAGACTCGATGGTGAAATCTACCGGTAAAATGTAGTCGTCTCTTAATAATAGCAACGAAAAATCGTAGTCCTTTCTCTCTTCTTGAGAATACACGAATATCTAATACTAAAGAACCACCATCTGAGAGGAATATTTCTTCTACGCGTATAAATACACAAAAGGGGATCGTTCAGAACAAACAAACGTAAACTCTTTCTCCACAAATTCGTATTAAACGTATTACACATCGAAAAGAAAATGCCGTTAAACCTTGGCGATACTGTCCCAGACTTCTCCTGCGACTCCTCCGTCGGTCAAATCCACTATTACGATCACGTCGGCGACGAACATTGGTCCATCTTATGTTCGCACCCGAGTGATTTCACCCCGGTGTGTTCCACGGAACTCGGGACGTTGGCGAAACTTTTACCGCAATTCGAACGAAGAAACTGCAAAGTTTTAGCGTTATCTTGCGACAACGCGGAGTCGCACCGCAAATGGATCAAAGATATCGACGCGAGCGGGTATTGCGGGAAAACCACGTCCACTGTTTCGTACCCAATCTTAGCGGATGAAGAGAGAGCGTTGGCGGTGAAATTTGGCATGTTGGACCCGGAGGAAAAAGACGAGAAAGGGCAACCGTTGACGTGTCGCGCGGTGTTTATCGTGGACGATCATAAGAAGTTACGCGCGACGATTTTATACCCGGCGACGACGGGGAGAAACTTTTACGAGATTTTACGAGTGGTGGACTCGTTACAGTTGACGGACGAGTATCCCGTGGCGACGCCGGCGAATTGGGAGAGAGGCGAGAAAGTGTGCGTGACGCCGTCCACGCCGGACGAGGTCGCGCAGGTAGTTTTAGGGGACTTTTCAGTCGTGAAAGTACCGAGTGGGAAGAAATATTTGAGACTGTCGAAAGATCCGGGGTATAAAACGCCGAAAGTTTTGAAGAGAGGGATGGTGGAGACGATTTTAGGGACCGAGTATGGCGCCAAGTTGTTGCCGACGCTCGGGCGATTGGTCGTCGCGTTCGCGCTGGGCGGCTTTTCTTCCTCGTTCGCCTCTTCAAAGAAAAAAGAGAAACCTGTTCACACTACTCCTCAAACGAGTGGGTGGAAGAAGAGATGATTAAGAAGCGATGGTGGTCACATCGTGGGCGTGCTTATTTACGTGCCATATTTATTATCGTACTAGTTGTAAAAAAAGAGAGGATCCAAAAGGTGTCGTCTTGTGTGTATATGAAGTGTGTATTTTATGAATGTCTTTCACGCGTTTCGTTTATTTCATATTTTGAATCCATCGTTTTGTTGATGATTTACGCGGCGAGCATGTTCACGTGGTGCCCCCACGCCAAACCCGTCGCTAAAAGACCAAACACCAGAAACGGTTGCGCCGCGGCTTGGTACTTCACGTCGTTTTTAATCGGATCCGGCAAGAAGAACTTGAACTGCGCGAAGATTTGCGGCGCGATCAAGCAAAACAAAACGTTGGAATAAAAATCTTCGCCAATGCCTCTCAAATAAAAAGCGACGAACAATTGCGTCGCGTCGATGGTTCCAACCGTAATCCACTTCGCTTTTTCAACCCCAAATGCGACGGGTAAACTTTGCAAACCTAACGCTCGATCGCCTTCGATGGATTTGAAATCGTTCACGATGGCGATGCCCAAACCGGCGATGGAATACAACACCGTCAACACCATCACGTCCGGCGTCAACTGACCAAACGTAGCCATACCGGCCCACCACGGCAACGCGATGTACGAACTTCCGAGCGCGTAGCATCCTTTCCAACCTTCTGCTTTCAGCTTCAACGGCGGCGCGGAATAAATATACGACACCCAACTCCCAAACACTGTCAACAAGAAAATCACCGGGAAATCGTGTTCGCACCACTGATCCAGCTGCCACCCGCACGCCAAACCACCGAGCAATAAAACCGCAATTTGTGCTTTCACGGCGGTTTCACTGATCGCACCACTCGGAATCGGCCTGTACGGTTCGTTAATCGCGTCGATTTCTCGGTCGTACCAATCGTTGATGGTTTGCGTGTACCCGGTTAAAAACGGCCCGGACATGGTCATGCACAACAACGCCTTCCCGATGTTGTCTAAATTCCACTCGTAATGCCCGCTCGCGGCGGCACCGCACATGACTCCCCAAATTAAAGGTACCCACGTCCCTGGTTTCGTCAACTGAATGTGAATTTTCCAAACCGGCACGTCCTCGGTACTCGCGCCTTTAAAGCCCAATATTTGTCTCACGTCGCCTCCTAATTTCGTCTCCGAGACGTTCGTTTCGGACGCTTTGATGTTCAAATCGTCCACTTTATCCCCCGCCGCCATGTTCGTGACGATGAGTCCTGAGTCGTGTCTTCTTCTTCTCTTTTGCTCCATTTTTATAGACTTTGACGACGACTTAAAACTCGTCTTCAAACTCGTTCCAGGGAAAGAAGAAGATCTCATCGATGATGATGATGATGATGATGATGATGACGATGAAAACAAAGACGAACTTCGTCGCGAAGCGTTCATCACCACCGCGTTCATCGCAGCAGCAGTCGTGCACACAGATAAGATAGACGCCATTTTATACCTATTATAAACTAATTTATTAAGCACCCAAAAAGCCCGTCGTTTGATGTGACAAGAAAAGGAGTACTATATATGAGGACACACGATAGAGAAGATTATCCAAAACACATGAGAGAAAGAAGAAAGAATTGAGATCGAATATAAAACCCTAAATTAGAGCAAATTTGAGCACCCCCTCGATGCGTTCAAATTTCCTCGCTTTCACACAAAAACGACACAGAAAGAAGACGCGAAGAAGAAGAAAAATGAAGAGAGACTTTTACCACGCTCCTCTTTAAGATGAGCACGAAGAAGAAACCTTTGAGGAGGATGCGATGATGATATGAAGAAAACTTTAACGCGAAAATACGTAACGGTGGAAGAGCTGGACGCGCTCGCTCGAGAGCGACTGGCGACGCATCACGCGTTAGAAACGGCCAGATTTTCGCTCGCGTCGGAG
>Ga0181598_1003834_pt1 | contig 12773 bp, 10 predicted proteins | sample 041ome_4_FD_153295 | JGI IMG/M metagenome (GOLD analysis project Ga0181598, IMG submission 153295) | Coastal salt marsh microbial communities from the Groves Creek Marsh, Skidaway Island, Georgia - 041404US metaG (spades assembly) | ecosystem: Environmental > Aquatic > Marine > Intertidal zone >...
AGCACGTGTTCCTCCACGACATCGCGACACACGCCTCCCGAAAACTCTCCGGCGTTTCGAAACAACCTCCACAACGCGTTGTTTTCCTCGACCACCTCTTCGCTCGACATCGTCTTTTTGCGCAGTCTGGCGCGTTGAGAAAAAGTGAGAGCACATGTGACATTCGAACGAGAAGCCGTTTTTTCCCTTGCAAGGGGAAAAACCAAAATCTCTCCATTTCAAAGGAATATTCGTCGCACGGTCTGCGCCTTCCTCTCCGTCGTTTACGCCGCCGAGAGAAAGAGAAAGAGAGAGAGAGAAATTGCGTGACTTTGTGGACGCTTTTTTTTGTGCGCTCTGTTTATACCTCTGCCGCTGGGACCCAAAACCGGCGGTGTTTGTTCGAGACTTTTCTTTTGTTGAATGGCGACGTCAACACCAACACCGACATCATTCTCATCATCGTCTTCGAAGGTGTTGTTCACGTTGAGAAGAAAACAGCGAAGAATAATCGGGAGAAAAATGAGCAGCGCGACGACGTTGGTGCGCACGACGAGCGGTATGGATGCTGATAGAAGAAAGAGTAGTAAAACGAACGAAAAAACAGTCATCCTGGTGCGACACGGGAAAACGGAAATGAATGAATATCTCGCCTCCAACCACTGGGCGGATGAAAAGTTCAAAGATCCTCTTTTATACGACACGAAACTGTCGAAAGCCGGCATCGCGGGCGCGCAGTTAGCGCAAGTGTTCGTGGAAAAACTGGAACCAAAACCTGAATTGATCGTCGCGTCGCCGTTATCTCGCGCCATCGCGACGGCGAAGTACGTCTTCGAACACGACCAAACGACGCCGAGAGCGGTGTGCGTTTTCGCGCGCGAAAGAGTTTTTCACGCCTCCGACCACGGGAAGACGAGAAAAGAACTCGAACAAACGCACGCGGACTTTGATTTCTCGCACATTGAGTCTGAATCTGAACCGTGGTGGTACGTCGGCGCTGAAAACGAAAAGAAAACGTTCGGCGAAGTTTCCTTAGAACCCGTGGACGTCTTCGAGCAAAGAATGGACGACTTGATAGATTGGATAAACGACCGAGACGAAGACGTCATCGCCTTAGTCGCGCACTGGGGGGTCTGCTTCTCCTTGACTGGCGAGCAGTTTGAAAACTGCGAAGCTCGAGTGTTCAAACCAGGGTCGTTGAAGCCGAAAACCGGCGATTTTCGTAAAGTCGAGTTGGCGCTCGAAGATTCGGCCCAAGGGAAAGCTCTTCGAGCGCTTGTTTTCGTTATGAATGAAATCACCGGCTCGGTGCCGCTGAGCGTAGGTTTAGCCGTAGGCGTGTCGTTAGGTGTCGCGAGCGCGATTGCCAGTAAGTTTTAATTATATTATGCGACGCTTGTACCAATGTAATGTATAAGAAGAAAATTAAATAAATTCTGCACTTTATTTTCAAAGTTTTAATACCCACATGATCTGCGCACGTCTCTCTTTCCTTCTTTTCCTTCTCTCTCTCCCTCCTCGAAGAACTCTTAATTACTTCGTCACTTTGTACGCCTTGATAGTTTTCAATAAGTTCTTCGCGTTTTCGTCGTTCTCGAAGTGATCTCTGACCGGTTGTAAAATCGCGTTCAAATGTTTTGATAAACTCGGTTTCAAATCCCCGGGGTGAATCTTCTCCTCCACGTACTCCTTCTCAAACCGTTCGTACGACTCGTATACCTCCAATTTTCCCGTCTCCGGCTCTTCGTCGCTTTTACGGTACAACTTAAACTCCTCGCACCACGGAAAAATCACGTACTTGATGTACTCCAAACACGGATTCTTCTCGACCACGCCTGGAGGGCAATACGCTTTCTTAATCTTCGATTGCACGTCTTTTTCGCTGTCTTCCATAAATATCGCCGAGTTCGGATCGCTTTTACTCATCTTCTCCTGTCCTTCCTTCAAACCAGCTAACATCTTGTGACTCAATATGATCGGTTTATTCTTCCTCTTGATATCGTCGCAATACTCCCTCGCCAACATGTTCACTTTCCTCTGGTCCATCCCGAGCTGGCAAATATCCGCGCCTAAGAAAAATATGTCCGCGCATTGCATCACCGGATAAAATATCTGACTCGCCGCTAAATCGTCGCTCTCTGACCGTCCCATGATCTGCGAGCACCGAATAATCCTCCCCAACGAATTCTTCCTCGCGATGTCCAACACCAACGGCCAATACTCGTGCGCTCGGCTATTAATCTCCTCGCTCGACCAAATAAACTCCACTTTACTCAAATCCATCCCAACCGCTTTCCACACCTCCACCATGTACAACCCAACTTTTTGTATCTTCTTAATGTCCCCGCCCATTTTGTTGTTCATTTGCGCGAACCAATCCGCGATCCAAAACTTAAACGTTACCCCCGATTTGGTCAATTTGTTCACGTTCAAGCATTTCATCACCCCTTGCGCGATGTGCATTCGCCCGGACGGTTCAAACCCATCGTACGCGCACGGGTTTGGTTTTTTCTCCAGCAAACGTCTCAACTCGTCCGGTTGGATGCACTCTTCGCCGATGGACAGGCAAAGGTTCACTCGTTCGTCCAAGGATAAACCCGACGGGTGCGTTGTTGGTTCCTGCACACTCGCTTCCGACATTTTCTCCGTCAGCGCTTCCTCCTCCATCTCTTTCTCTCTCTGAAAAGTACCACTCGTTGTTCGTGAATTTCTCGAGCGCAACTGCCTCGTAAAAATTTGTCTTCTTCTTTAACTTCTTCTTCCGCAACGAACCACCCGCGCCGCCGGAAAGGTTTTATCTGCTCTGATGAAAGTGGAGACTTTTCCCGGGGGAAAAAGGTCTAATGCCTCAGATTTCGAGAGAACGAGAAAGCGCGCTCTTCTGTGCGGTGGTCTTTGTCCTCGTTCTGCACGTTTCTCTCGTTTCCTTCGTTCATTCGTTCCTCTCTCTTTCTCGACGAAACGAGAACAACTTTGTCTCTCTCTCTCTCTCTCTTCTGTCTTCTGTCAAACGTTACGCGAGAACACGAGAGAGAGAGAAAGAGGTGATTGCGATGGGATTCCGCCGTGGTGTTGGAAAAGCGGATTCGACGAGGACGAGGACGAGGACTGTAAGGGTGACGAGACAAAGGAGAGGAGGGGTGATGTTGACCGTGATGATGACGACGCTCCTTCTTTCCTCGTCTTCGCTTTGGTGTTTGTCCGCAGTCGCGATTCGACCGATGGATGAGGAGAAGCGTCAGTGCGTAAATACCAAGCAAGGCTTACATCACATCACCGACGACAACGGGTACACGTGCGACTGGTTCGACGTGTTCCCTCCAACCGGGTGTTGCCCACCGGAGAAAGCGATCGAGAAACGCTACGGGTGTTCCGCGTGCGACCTCGCCAAAGGCGGCGAAACCGAGAAGTGCTGCGGAACGTACGAGTCGTGCGTGTCGTGTTGCCAAAACGCGAAAGTCTCCACCGCGGAAACCGATCGAACGCGAGAACCGATTGGACGCATGCAGCCGCAGACTGGGTATTTTTCGGACGCGTTTTCGCACTGCAAGAGCAAGTGCCGGACGCAACCGACGGTGACCGTGCACGAATCTACGTACGGGTACGAGAAGAGGTTTTGTTTCGGGACGTTTCCGAGGGATAAAGATCCGACGCCGCCGAGAGGGTTCAAGCCGAAGTAGTCGTAAGAAAAAGAGATTTGTACTGTAGCACGTACATGCCGGCGTAGTTGAGGTAGAATAGATATGTGTAGCGATAGTAATAGTAAACGTTTGTATAGACGCACCGCGGAGTGGGCACTCGAGACTTTTTGGATAAATGAACAAACTCTTCCTCACTTTTTATTCGCGGCGGCGGCGATATATTTATACGCATCGAGTCCAAGAACATGCGCAGAGCTCACCGTGCGGTGACTCTGAAGTACTTCTCGAGCTCTCTTCGCGTGCGTCTCTTCTCCTCGTCGTCGTCTGAATCGTCTTCCTCCTCGACTTCGGGGAAATTTGCAGACGTGTGCGTCGCCATCGGGTCGAACCTCGACGTACGTGAAGGCGAAGATGCAGACTCTTCCTCTCGATTTCAGCACTTCCACGTCGCCTTGCGTCTTCTCCAAGAGCGAGGGTTCGAGATTAAAAAGCTCGCGAGCGTGTACGAGACGAAACCTGTGGACACTTTGATTGAAAACCAGCCGAAATTTCTAAACTCGGCGTGCGTGTTGAGGCACCCGAGAGAGTGGTCGGTTTTAGAATGTCTAGGGAAAATGAAAGACATCGAACGAGAAATGGGCAGAGACGTATACAACACGGATAAAGGACCGCGGGTGATTGATTTAGACATTTTGTTCAGCGAAAAAGAACCGATGGTGAGGTACGATCCTCCTCCTTTTCCTTCCTCGTCTTCCTCGTCTTTGTCGTCGTACGAAAAGAAGTTTTGGTTAGAAGTGCCGCACGGGAGGATCAAAGAGCGCGCGTTCGTGTTAGCACCGATTGCGGATTTGACGGAAAAGATGAGTTTTGATAAGAGCGGAGACGTGTCGATCACGATGGCAAACCAAATGACGGCCATGGCGAGACTTTGGAAGGAGGAGGAGAGACGGATAATGCAGACGCCGACGAAGAATTTTGAAGAAGCAAGCGAGGATGACATTTTGCTCCAAAGAGTAGCGCCATTTAAGAGGAACATGCGATTGGAACCATACGAAGGACGAGCGAAAGTTATGGGAGTTTTGAACGTCACTCCGGATTCGTTTTCCGACGGAGGCGTGTTTAACACGAGCGTGAGTACGGCGTTGAGACGCGCGGAGCAGTTGGCTGATGAAGGGTCGAGGATTATCGACGTGGGAGGACAGTCGACGAGACCTGGCGCGTCTAGAGTGTCGGCGGCGGATGAAATCGCGAGAGTGGCACCGGTTTTAGAGGCAATATGCGAACGGTTTAAGAACGATCCGAGAAATATTGCCGTTTCGGTGGATACGTTTTACGGGGAAGTGGTAAAAGTTGCGGATGCGATCGGGGTGGATATCATAAACGACGTTTCCGGAGGCGATTGGGACGAAGGGATGCTTTCCGCCGTGGCGAATACAAAAGTGCCACTAGGATATGTTCTATCGCATCAACGAGGAAACCCACAAGTCATGAGTAAGAATGCATCCTACCCGGTTGGTTCGGTGGCAAAAACGGTTGGAGATGAAATCGCGTCGCAGTATTTGCGCAAAGTTTTGCCATCGGGTATTTCGGCGTGGCGATGTTGGATCGATCCCGGATTCGGGTTTGCAAAGTCGGAGGAACAGTGCGTGGAATTGTTATCGGATTTAAAGGACGTTCGCGCGTCGCTTGCGAAGAACGAATGTGGCGGCCTAGCGAAAGCGCCAATGCTCGTCGGTATGTCGCGAAAACGATTCGTAGGAAATATGCTCGTTGATGAAAAAAGGAAAGACGTTCCGAAAGATGCGCGCGACGTAGCTTCGGCGGCGGCGGCGATTGTTGCTCTGATGAATGGCGCAAACGCAGTTCGAGCGCACGACGTGAAACTTCACGCAGATATCGCTAAAGTTGCCGATGCTGTCGCAGCTTCCAAAAGAAAGACGGGTTCGTATGAGTAGTGTTAGCATTAGGAAGGGAGCATGAATAGGTAGGTAGGTACCTAAGTACCAGGTACCATGGTACGTAGTAGTGTATGTTTTTTATGTAATATCAAATCGCGCATTAACAAACTTCTATAGAAGAACTATTATATATCCACGTCGATGTTATATATGGGCACATATGTACTTCTCTCGGGTACATATAGTAGTACAAAAATATCTTATCGTATCTTATCGTAGTATCATATCGTTGATTATGTTGAATATTATGCATCCAACGCTTCGCTTACGATTTTCTCGTAGTCCTTTCGGATTTTATCCATGAACGCGGCGTTTTGCGCATTCGTTTCGTTGCCGCCTTTGAGAGAATAGTAGACGTCCCAAGCTTTCGAAAGCGCCAAAGTGGCCTCTTCTGGATAATCCGAACGATAGCACGCAACGGCGTATATCAAAGCGGAATACATGACGTTTTCATGGTTACCTTGTTGAGCGCGTAAACGTTCGAGCGACGCGGAAAGTTCGTTCAAAGATTGCTTGACAGGATCGCAACCTTCGGCGAATTCGTTGAAGACGCGTCGCATTGCGTTTTGCGTCAAAATTTTCTCGCGTTCCGCATCGTTCTGGGACATTTTGAACGCAAAAGCCGGAATACTCGTTGGAAGTTTTGGATCGATGATCTCCGTGAAAAACGCAGTGGAGTAGAACTTGTTCACCTTTGAGTTCCAATTCTTCATGCCCGCTCGCGTAGCTTTCGCAACGATACTTTCGTTAGCGATTTCTTCGTGCGATATACCGTCGACACCCTGCGTGTCAACTACGAACGAATCGTGCCCAGCGCGAGGTTGATGGTGCTCTTGAATCTGCTCAAAACCGTCTTTCTGTTGTTGTTGTCGCTGTCGTTGTTGAAGCTGCAATTGTTGTTGCTGTTGTTGCTGTTGCTGCTGATGCAAAACAGCAGTACTCGTAAACCGCGCCTTTTTGTTGTTCGTAAGCGGTGCCTCTTCCGCTTCGTTGGCCGAGACAGACAATATTGGTGCCGGCGGTATCCCGTCGAAATGCTTTCGCGGACGCCCACGACCGTCTTTTTTATATGCAACTGGGACGTAACTGGACTTTTTCTTTGCCGACAGCGGCGCCGGAATCAATCCGGCTTTGACCAACTCCTGCGTCCTAGCTCGTTCTTTTTCTCTCTCTTTTCGTTTTGCCACGCGCAACTCTTTCTCTTGTTGCTGTTGAACGAGACTCGCGAGGTGCGCTTCGTACTCGTCGTTTGAAAGGTTCGGGTCCGGGTTGATTAAAACCAGAGGCGCATTTTCTTCTTCTTCTCCTTTATTTTCCTCCTCGCTCTCGGCGGCGATATCTTCTCTTTCTCCTTCCGATTTGTTGTCGTCGTCGTCGTCGTCGTTGTTGTTGTTCCTAATGATGTTAGTTTTGCTGGGACTCGCTTCCTCGGCGTTCGGATCGTTATCGAACGATTTATCAACACCGGCGGTTACACCGCTTTGGTCCTTCGTGTTGGCGTCCTCTTCCTCGTGATCATCATTTCCTCCATTATACGCGCCGTTGCCGTCTTGGTCGTCGTTTTCATCGTTATCGTTGTTCCTGTAGTCGTCCTCGTCTTCTTGGTTCGCCGCAGCATCTACCAACGCATCTAAATCCATCGTATCGTGCGTCGAAAGCGATCCGTACTGCTGTTGCGGCGGCGGCATCTGCATCTTCGGCGGCCCGTACTCACCTCTGCTCGGCTCTATGATCGCGTGCACGAACCCGTGTCTATCCCTGCGCGGCTTCCCATCTACGAACTTCTTAGCGGCGGTATTATTTTTACGCTTTGCCATCGGTGCCGGTTGCTTCCAAGGCTTCTCCACCTTCGGTTTCTGCTCCTCCTCAAACGTCTCCGCCAACCTGTGCAACTTCGGTTGCAACAAGTGCGTCAACTCCGGATCGTTCGCCCACTCTCTCAAACCAAAGTGCCCTTCCGACGGTCTCGCAAACACCCTCTTATTCACGTCCTTCTTCTTCAAGTCCGTGTAACACGCCGACGCCATGGTCGCTTCCGGCGTCTTCCCGGGAAGGTTCCCGAGAAGGTCGTTCTCGAGCGCGTACCTATACAAAAAAATCGACGCAACCACGCGTCAGTGAATAAAAACGCCATCAAGAAAGATACAGAACAAGAGGAAGAAAAACAAGACGAATGAGGACATTAAAAACATCATCATCATCGCGGCATCCCAAGACAACGCGTTTCGCGCATCGTTTCAAAAAGAGGCAAGGCACAAGTGAAAAAAAAAAATGAGAGGACAGACAATTAAGTGCCCAGATTTTGCCCTTTCAAATCCGGTTCAAACCACACGCACGAGCGACTACGAATAACGTTACCTGGTAATCTGTCCGGTGGTGAGCAACCTTTTCTCTTTCCGTAAAACGTAGATCGCGGCGGTTTTGAATATTCCAGATCCTCTGTTGTTTTCGTCACGTTTTCGTGCGCACGTTTTAGGAATTTGTTTGTGAATAAAGAAGACAACGGAGAAGCGTGTGCACGTTTAGCGCGTAGGCATGCAGAGAGAAGAGACATTCCGCACATTGAAGCATCGTCGAATCTTGGTCGAAAAACGCATGTTGTTGTTGATTTGAAACATCATGTCGCGCTTCGAATGCGTCGACTTCAAAAGACAGAAAAAAGAAGAAGAAGAAGAGATCTTTCGCGTACCTGGGAATACCTTCCATCGCGAGATCGACGCCGGCCATGATGCGAGAAAGAAAGAGACAGAGAGCGCTTCTTCGTCTTCGTCTTCGTGATGGTGTCGCCCGCGACGCGACGCGGAATTCTTTTGGTGTTTTTGTTTGTTTTTTTCGTGAGATTGCAAAGAGGAGGAGGGGGAGGCTTATGAAGATTTTTCTTTAATAAGCGCGTCGAGTCGTCGCGCGCTGTGGATTCCAAGAGGCACGACGAGAGGAGGCTTGCGATGTGTTATGATGTACGCTTTATTAATGTTTTATTAGTATGTAAAAAAGTCTTTCTTTCTCTTTCGCTCTCTCTCTCTTTTGTCTGTTTCGCCTTTCTCGCTAAAGTGGTGCGTATTTTGTATAGCGGCGGTAATGATAGCGCCCTTCTTCTCCTCGCTCTCTCCTTCTTCTCTCTCTTTCTTCAATTCTTTTTCGAGAAGAGCAATGTACGACGCGTATTATTATCTTCTTCTCAATTTAACTCTCGTCCGCGTCTTCCTCCTCAATCTTTGGCGCTAAGTAAAACCGGACGTACCCCATGTCCTCTATCAAGTACTGCACGACTACCGGTAACTCTTTGCTCAACTGTAAACGCACGTTCTCGCATAAACTCGTCGCTTTGCAAAAAGAGTTCAAGTATCGCAAAGCAAACGTCAACGTCACCGGTTCTTGCAAATCGATGTCTACATTTTGGCCTTCCGAGGACTTCGTGTTATGCACTTTCTCGCCGTCTTCTTCCGTTTTCACTTTCTCTTCCTTCATGTCTCCGTCCGAGGTGCGGCGGCACGTAATATTCGCCTCCCCAATATCACCCGAAGTCGTAAATTTCACGCTATCTTTCGTCACCGCAATAGTCACCGTATCACCAATCGACGATAAATCTCTGCAAATTCTTTGAAACTCGTTCGAGGACATCTTCACCGTCGCTTCGTACTCCGTATCCGGGATGCCCAAATGTTCCGTGTCGATATCCATCAACTTCATTTGAAAATCGGAAATTTTATCCGCTTTCGGGTTTTCAAACATGAACGTCACCACGTCGCCGGCATCGTCCGCTTTCATCGTTATCGTGTCGTCGTTATCCGCGCACTTTAACATTTTGCTCTGTTATCATGTCGAAAGAAAAAATTATATCGAAAAGAGAGGATTTTTGGCTTTGGTCAGTCTCTCGTTCTCTCTCGTTTAAAACATACGATCTCTCAAAAACAAAAAGAAGGAAAAGTTGTCCCTTGTTTTCGGCGGTCACTCTCTCGCATTTTCACTTTCATCGCGCAAACAACGAGACGACGACGACGAGTCCACCGAAAGGAACGTTCCCGTTCTTTCGCTGCGCCCGTCGTCTCTCTCGCGCGGAGAAGAGAAAGGAAAAAGATCGGATTACGTTGGAAAAATTCAAAAATGTGAGACTTTTGCTCGTTGGGAAAACCACGACAACAAACTTTGCTCTTCTTCGATACAACGCGGTCGTCGCGTATCCGTTGCATCTCTCGATCGTTATCGAAACGATCGAGAGCGATGCACAGAAGACAAAGATGTGTACGAAACGCACCATGTTCAACAAGTTCATCCCCATGGTCACGTCTCGGTCGCATCGGTAGTGGTCAAAACCGGTGCTTCGTAACATCAACGCCACCAAAGAAACGTGCGAGGAATCCATCGCTTGCAACGCGAACCCGTTGGCGGTGCACTCAAAGTTCGCATCGGTGACTAAATCCTTGATAGATTCGAGGACTTTTTTCAAAATGGACCCTTGGAGAATGCGCGCTTCGAACATGATGATGAGATGGAAAGGTACGTTGCTTTTCTCGAGCGTTCTTTTTGTGCGGCGATTTTCAAATCCAAGACGAGTTTGAAATCACCAGAGAGAAGAGATTCAAAAGAACGAAGCGCGCGAGAACTTCGCGTAAACTTGAATTAAGCATACAACAAATGTCGTACTTCTCTGCTACTGTTGATGTTATGCAATCTTCTACTATTACTCTACTCTCGCTCTCTGAATCTCATATTCTATCGCCTTATACTCCTTCTCGATTTTTTCTCCGGCGCGTTCACGAACGCCCAATCTACTCTCACCTCCTGGTCCAACATCAACTTCCCGTCCATGTTCTCGATCGCACTCTTCGCCTCTTCCTTCTCTTTATACTCAATCAAACAGTAGCCCTTAACGAACCCAGTTCTCCGGTCTAAATTTAAGTGCAAGTTTGAAATCTCCCCGAAATCGCCAAAGTTTTCGTGCACGTCTTCCTCTTGCGCTTCTTCGTGGACGCCGGTGACGAGGACGACCCAGCCTTCGATGGATTTTTGAGGTTGGCCTCTTTCTCCTTCGCTGTCTCGCAAAGTTTCGTACCGGTCGTTTCGAGAGTGTTTGACCTCGTCGTCGATAATGTCCGCGTTCTCAAAGCCTCGGCCCTGTGTGAAAAACAAGAGACATTAAGAAACGGGCGCGTATATGCGCAAAGTCAGCGAAAAGAAGAGGAAACACAGAGCGAACAAACAAGCTTTGACAAAACCGACGACTTCTCGACGTCTTCGTCTGCAACAAAAACGAAAAACACAAAAACGATGACGATTAATACTAATAACAACAACAAAGCGTCGTACCTTTTGTCGTCGTCCTCCGTCCATCTGTCTCTCCTCTCTCCTCTCCTCCTCGTCCTCGCTGTTATTCTCCATCAAAGTATTCAGAGAGCCGTCGCTTTACAGAGTAAATGTATTTGTGAACGTGCTCTTGATGAAGACGATCTCTCTCTCTCTCTCTTAAACACGCAAAAACACACAAAACGCGCGAACAGACGAACCACTACCGACGCGTTTTCGAGCGCGTTCTTCGCTGAAAATCGAAGAAAAAAGAGGAAGAAGCGTGCGAGACGTTTTGAGGGGATTTTTGGAGGATTGGATTCTCTTTTTCATCGAAAATCTCCACTTTTGAACGCGAGAGGAGTCGTAGTAGTATTGTCACAGCATCCTCATCGAGAGAGAAAGAAGATGAAGAAGATCCACCGCGTCGGCGGCGAAAAGATGACGAGTTTCTCGTCCTCGCTTCTTTTACCGCTGCTTTTGCTGCTGTCTTGCTGCCGTGCGAACGCGTCGGAACAACAACAACAACAGAAAACGGTGATCTCTCAACAAAAGCTGGAAAACGGCGTTTTGTTCAAAGTCGTCGTCTCCGCCTCCGTCCCGGTGGACAGCTCGGACGTCCTCTTCAACAGAGGCGTCTTGGCGACGACGAAAGCGCAAAAGATCAGAGTCTGGTGTTTGGACATGCAACCGCGAGCAGGAAAGAAAAAGAATAAGAAAAACGAAGCCGAGGAGACGGAAGATAACAAGAGCATGGAACTTTCGGACGTGTTTCTCTGGCACGACGAAACGACGGACTCGCAAGATTGGTACGAGAAGAAAGAGTCGATCGGGAATCAGTTGGCGAAGAAAAACGTGCGATCGGTGGCGTGCGATATGCCGGGATACGGACGATCGGAAGGGGAGAAGAAGTTCGCGGCGAGCTCGGACTTGGCGAGGAGTTCGTTCCAAGAGCAACTGTTTGAAAAGTTGGAGATGAAACGACCGGTGGTGTTCGCGCCCGGAGTCTCGATGAGTTACGTGGTTCCGTTGGCGACGGTGAAGCCGAGCGCGCTCGGTGGCGTGGCCACGTGCGAGATGGAGAGTGGATGGGCGGTGGAGAAAGCGGAGAGGAGAAGGAATACGGAACGGGCGTTGAGATATTTGAAGACGACGTTGGAGAGGTTGCCGGAGAAAGCGAGTGAGATTCCCGTGAAGACGTTTTTGAAGAGAGAAAAGCAAGACGCGTGGGTGGAAAAAGTGCAACGAGAGTTTGCTGGGATGTTTCCTTTGACGGACGTGGTGTATTTGGAAGGACGAGTGCACTGCACGGACGCCAAGAATGAAAACGACGTCTCGATCGGGTTGATTCGCTTGAGCGCGTTGGCGATGTTGAGTAACGGGAAAGCGAGCGGGTTGGTCAGAAAAGCCATTTTAGCGAAGAAGAAGGCGATGCCAAGGATCGAAGAAGAGGAAGAGGTGGAAGTGGAGCCGGTGAAGACGACGATCGAGTGGGAAGACGAAGGAACGTCCGGAGGAGGAGAAGAGCGTAGCGGAGAAGGGGAGGAAGGAGAGGCGACTTCCTCGGAGGACTTCGGAGGAGGAGACGGAGAGTATGAAGAAGATTTCGCCGAGCGAGGGCAAGAACAAAGGCAAGAGCAGCAGCAAAGAAAAAAGCGCTTTTGGACCGGTAGACGGCTCTTAATAGGTGATGACATTGAGCCTTGAAATGATCGATCGATCCCGTACGCTTTACTCCTACTACTACGTAAAATCACACTCCTCTTCCTTCTTATCTCAAACACCAAAATCTTCCATTAAAAAGCGCGCCGCTCGAGACTCTCAAACACTTCTCGCTCACACATAAAAGCACCACCATGTTCGCCTCCTCTTCTTCTTTGACGTCGTCCTTTTCGACGACGACGACGATTAA
>Ga0181598_1003848_pt1 | contig 12735 bp, 13 predicted proteins | sample 041ome_4_FD_153295 | JGI IMG/M metagenome (GOLD analysis project Ga0181598, IMG submission 153295) | Coastal salt marsh microbial communities from the Groves Creek Marsh, Skidaway Island, Georgia - 041404US metaG (spades assembly) | ecosystem: Environmental > Aquatic > Marine > Intertidal zone >...
TAGTTGCTGATGCTCATAGAACACTTTTAAAAGGGGGTTTCTTCGCTTATCCAGCAAATACTAGTAATAAAGAAGGTAAGATTAGATTATTATACGAAGCATATCCATATGCACATATTTTTAAGGTAGCAGGTGGAAAATCTAGTAATGGTGTATTAGATGATATTTTAGATATTCCTTTCCCTAAAAATATTCATCAAAAAGTGCCTATTATTCTATCTAGTCCTGATGAATATATTAATTTTATTAGTTTGGAATAGAGGATTAAGGGTTGGTAATATTAAAAAGGGATTAGGAGTTTATGTAATTTAATAATATGATAATGTAATAATTAATTTAATAATTTGATAATGTAATAATTAATTTAATAACTTAAGGTAAGTAATATTTTTTAATTGAAAACAGTAAAAAACAATAACAAACACTAAATAATATTTAACTTAAAACCATTTTAATTTATTTTTTTTAAATATAATACATTTCGTTTAAAATTTAATTTAATTAATTTAGTAGTTAATAAAGTTAATATAGTAATTAAATATGTCATCTGGTGCTAAAATGCCTACTAAAAGTCCTCATCATACTGAGGAAGATTTCCTAGAAGTTGATAAACCTATCCCTGGTCAAAGTTTTTGTTGTGTTAGTTTTGTTAGTCCTGAAAAAACCCTAATGAATAAAGAACAACATATGTTTTATCATTACCATCAATATGTTCTTAAAGAATACAGTAAAATCTTTGGAGAACTTACCGATAAAATTCTGGAAAGTGGAGAAGATGAGGTAAATGTAAGTGAAGTTGTTGACCTTAAAAAGCGTATGGGACGTATCTTTAATGCCAACGAAGTTAAATATGATGCTTGGAAGGAAATGGTGGAAGATTTTAAATTTCGTGATGGTGAAAAAGTAGACCGAGTTTTTGATGAAATGAATAATTTTGAAACCAGTGTCCGTGGTGTTAAAGTTCGGGGTGTATATGATAGTTACCGTGAAGCAGAAGTCCGTGCTAAGGTTCTTCAACGTATGGATAACCGTTTTGATGTCTTTGTAGGTCAAGTTGGTTATTGGCTTCCTTGGCATCCTGATATTAACAAGATTGAAAACCAAGAATACCTTAATGAAGATCTTAATACATTAATGAAAGAATACAAGAACAATGAATCTAAGCGTGATATGTTCTACCAAGAACAAGTTCGTTCTAGAACTCAAGAAGCAAGAGAACAAAATGAGCGTATGAAGAAAGAATTAGAAGCTGAAAAAGAAAAAATGGATGTTGAAAATGAAAAAAGTGGTATTGAAGAGTTAATTGAAGAAAGTGGATTACAAGGTGGTAGTAAGAGTGCTGAAGTGGAAGAAGTAGTTGATAATCTCCAAGATATGGACCCTTGGATGAAACGCAAAATGGAAGAAAAACAAGCAAGTGCTTAATTAATTATTATTTTTGTTAGTTAATTAGTATTCTTTTATTATTTTTGTTATTATTTTTGTTATTATTTTATATTAATTTAATATCCATAATTAATAAATTATAGTTATCAATTTAAAATGGTTATGACTAAAAAGAATAATCTTAGATTTACAACAATTAAAAGTACAAGGGTTAAAATTAATACTAAAAAAAAGAAAAATAAAATTACCACATTTAAAACTAGAAAAAATAAATACAAATCTTTTCCTACTAATTTAGAAAAAAGAACTATTAAAAAACAAAGTGGTAGTGGATTATTTTTTACAAGCAAGAAAGATAAATTATTTAAAAAATATAAAGAATATATTAAAATTATTGAAGATTACTATTTTAAAGAATTGAATGATACTATAAATAGTAAAAATTTTGATAAATCATATAAGTATTCTTATCAAAAGAAATATCTAAAAAAATTGAATAATAAATACCGAAAGTTATTAAGTAAATGTATTAATAAAATATTAATTATATTGTATGAGAAAGATAAATATCGTAAATCTTCCAATATTGTAACTAGTGATAATCAAAGTAAACAAGGTGAAGGATATTCATTATATAGAATACTTGATGAAAATATTAACAATGTTGTAACTGGTTTTTTTACTACTATCTTTGAAGATAAGGGTAAAAATATAAACACAATTGATAATATCAATGATGAAAAAATAAAAGAATACATTACTGAAAAGTATAGTTATAATCAGAATAAATTATTTTATTTGGAAAGTACTTCACCTTTAGATAGGCATTTTGACCATTCAAATAAAAAATATGTAGCACTAATGGTAAAAGATAATGATATCCATATTATTAGCAATATCTTTACTCAAATTAAATTCTATATTAACTATTTAAAAAATAATAAAGATGAAAACTCTAAAAAGAAAAATGATGTTAAAAAAATAAAAGATATGCTAAAACAGCATTTTACATATTTATGTGAAAATAAACATACTATTGCTGATTTTTTTGTAGAATATATTAAATACAAATTTTAATATATCTCTTCATTTTGAAGGGAGTTAATGATTAATTAAACACCATAATTACTAGTAAATACATTTTGACGTTGGAACATATCTTCAAAGGATGCTGTAGCAGTAGGAGCACCTAATTGGTCATCATAAATACTACGAGGGATGAAACGATATTCTACAACCTTTTCGGTAGTAGTTAAATTTTCTTTTAACATTTTCTTTTGATACCCAGTTGTTAATAAAACTATACCAATTACAAATAAAAATAATACTAAACTTTTCATCTGGATGTGTTAATTTATTTTTTAGTTAGTCTAATTTCTTTTCTTTATTATTTTAAAATAATAATTATTAAAGTATGATACTTTCTTTACTTTAATAAGTAGATAATTTTAATTGGGATTAAAACATTGCTTATTAATAAATAACTATTAAAGTAAAGAATTGTATTTGTAATTAAAATGCCAAATACTAGTGCTAAAAAAAATAATAATTCAAAATCAAAAATCAAAGGTGGTGCTAAAAGGAGTAATACATCCAAAATAACTAATGGAACTAAACCTTGTCCTAAATCAACACCTAAAAAAGGAGGTAGTATTCAAATGGGTGGTAGTATTCAAGAAGGTGGAGAAAATGATAGTAATTTAATGTTATGGGTTATATTATTAGTATTATTAGCAGTTGTTGCTTATTTTGTATTTCAAAATAATCAATTAACCCAACAAATACTTGATGGCAATATTGGAGGCAATAATGCTGTAAATAGTCCCGGAAATAGTAGTAGAAATAATAATTTAAGAAATAAAACTAAAGAAAATTATATTTCTGAACTTACTGAAGATAATGAACCTTTAGTTGAAGAAGATAGACAACCTGGATACAATGGTCTTAGAATGGTTGGTCCTAATGCGGATAATATTAATAATATTTCTTATCAAAAATATATTCAAATGAAGAATTATGACCGTGTAGTTAATCCTTTATTACCTCCAGAAAGAAGTTATGAAAATACCTATGGTATTCCCATTAATACACCTAGTCGTGGTATGAGTGGTGGTTTTCAACAAGTCGGTATGCTTTACAAAGATGATATCGTAAGTGAAGATAGTCGTATTGGTAAAGATAGTAGTAGCGTAATTATGCCTCTTTATGGTCGTCCTACCTACCCTGGAAGTAATAAATGGCACTACTATGTTTCAAGTGATAAATATCACGCTGTTAAAATGCCTGTTAATGTTAAAGGCAAAAGCAGTGATGAAACACATGGGGTAGATGAATTATTTGATAATGATAATTTACAACTTCCTGCTTACAATGGTAATTTCGTAGTTAAAATTTACAACTATGATAAACCCAGATACATTCCCTATGTCTTATAAAATATTTTATCACAATGTAAAATTCTATCTAATTTATAACCTCTACTTTTAAAGAATTGTAATAACTCCTTAGAATGATAATTATCTTCAATAGTTATTACATTAATTGATATTTTATTAAAATCAATACTACTTAAAATATCCAATTCACTACCTTCGGTATCAATTGATAAAAAATCTATCTTATCAATCTTATGCTCATCTAATATTTTATCAAGCGTTTGTGTTTTTACTTTATTTATTCTTTTACCTTTATTTTCAGGATTTTGTAATTCTCTATTAATTCTATCTAGATGACGTTTATCATAATTTTCAATAATACCTGATAAACCTAAACCATAACCAAATAATTCCATAAATTCACATTCTTTCTCTTCACTTGCTAATGCTGTATTAAGACAAATACAATTTCTATTATTTTTCAATTCTTTAAATGCAACCTCTCTAGGTTCTATTGCTATACCCTGCCATCCTAATTCTTTTTCAAAAAAAGCACAATTGCTGAATTTAATTCCATCATCCGCACCTATTTCTAAGAAAAATGGGTCGGCGATTTCTTTATCTTTAAAAAATCTATTATAGATATACTCATCTTGCTTAAATTGACTATAAAACATTGTGGTTTCACTTTTGTATTATATTTAAGTAATAATTGATTAATACTGAATTAATAATTGATTAATACTAGATTAATAATTGTTTTAGACTTATTTATTACATCATAGTGTAATACCTTTAAAATAATAATATTAAATAAAATTGTTATGTTTAATTATGTTTAATTATATTTTATGTAAATAACAATAATATATAATGTTATTTGAATAATGGAAAGAGGAGACTATTTTGGTTATCCTAAATGTTGTCAAGACTTCTTTTTCCAAAAACGATTGTTAGAAAAGAACTTATCATTAACACAAAATCAAAGGCATACTAGTAATGGGAAAGGATTTATTCCGTGTCCTACGTGTGCTGATTATTTGGTAGAAAATAATTTAAAAATTGTTTATTTAATTAAGAATAGAATTTGCCCACACATATTTCCTATATTTTACTGCTATAATTTAGCGTGTTCTTGTGAAAAACCAGCATCTGTATTAAAAAAGATTAGTAATACAGGATTTAAATAAATATGCCTCCTCTTCAAAAACCCTGTTGTGTTGAAGGTACAACTATAATTTGTCTATTAGATAAAAATAATAATAAAGATGAAGAAGATCCGAAATACTATGACATTAGATATGCTGATTATCGCGATGCATTGCTAGAAAACGATAAAAAAAAAATATATTATTTTCAAGTCTGTTTACCAAAATATACTTTTAAATTAGACTTTGAGCTTCCAGTTAATTTATCTAGTTTATCTTTAATTAGTTGTAAACTTAAAACTTTTAATGTTGTATTACCTAAAAAATTACTTAGATTAAATTTAAGTAAAAATCATTTACGGAAAATTCCGGATGATTTACCGAATAGTATTACATATTTGAATGTTAGTAAAAATAATATCAGGCGTGTTTGGAAATTTCCGTCAAAATTAGAGGATTTTAACTGTCAAGATAATAATATTGAAAAAATTCCTAATACATTTCCAGAAACCATTAAAAATATTAATTTATCTTATAATAAAATTAGGGTTTTACCTAAAGAAATACCTAAAAGTATGAAATTAATGGAAATTAATAATAATTGTATTACCGAATTACCTAAGAGTATTGCTAATTGTCAAGAAATTGAAGTCCAGTGGGAAGAAAATATTGTAGAAGAATTACCTGTTGAAATTAAAAATATACTACTTACTAGTATTAATAATCCTGATTACAAAAACTTTATTATTAATAAAAAAATTTGATTTGATGTTTGATTTTATATTTGATTTGATGTTTGATTTTAGATATTTCTTAATTTTTTTAGTAAAATTGATTTTTTAAGTATGTAAATAAATTTTATTTATTAGGTGTTTGGTTTTTCACGAAAACATGGCCTCTGCTATTACAGTCATTGGAAGCAGGGGTCCTGTGGTGGCAGTTTTCGTTTTGAATGGAGACAAATCACGGTATTCTTTGAACGATGAAATTATTTCCTCTATTACCTTGACAGGTCTCATTACCCCAGAGGGAAAGATGGATGTCATTGCCTGGTCACGGTTTTCTGAGACCACCCAGGATAGGTTTGTCCGTCTTTCCAAACAGAAGAAGGTCATTTTTGCCTGTTTGGGAATGGATGGGACCCGGAAGGGTATCATTGATGAGGAGATTGGTCGTGTCCGTTTTGTGTCTTAATTTTTTTATTTTTTTAATAAAAAATTGATTTTTTAATTTAAGAAGGATAATACAAATATTAATTATAGACATCATTATTGGTCTAATTATCAATTTATTTGTATGATGAATACTAAAGAAGATATTAAAGTATTTGATGTGGATGAATGTATTAAAACATTTAGAAAATCATATAAGGTTCCTAAAAAGAAGAAAGAAACTATTATTAATTATATTTTTAATATCTATTTAGTTCTAAAAAATAATGAAGATAGTGTAGATGGTATAGATAGTCTAGATAATATTAAGACTAATACTAATACTAACCAAGGGGATAATAATGTGTTACAAAATATTAGTATTCAATTAGATAGTAAAGGATTATCTCAATTATTATCCTATATTAAATTAATTCCAGAAAAATATAAATTAGAGTCTAAGAAAACCATTAATAATAGTAATCAAACTGGATTAGGTATTACTAATGATGTTGATTCTTCCAATGTATTACAATTAGAAAATACTGAATATCCTCTCCTAACTTATCAAAAAGAAGATAATAAGAAATCTAAAACTACGAAAAAATCTACAAAAGTTAAACTAACTGAAACTAAGGTTGAAAAAACACAATGTATGGGTAGAACTGCTAAACATACAAGGTGTTCCCGAAGTTGTAAGAATGGATCTGAATATTGTCAAAGTCATATTAATAATAAATGTCCCTATGGTAGATTTGATGAAGAATTAAAAGAACCAGAAGAAAAGGTTGTTAAAAAACGTGGTCGTAAAAGAAAGGTAGAAATTAGTGATAAATTTAAAAATCCAGATTATGAAACTATATGGCCCGAAATTGTTGATGGTGATAAAAGGTTAGTAGATAGATATAATAATGTGTATACTTTTGACTTAGTATCTCCTCATTTTCTAGGTGTAAAACAATTAAATGGGAAAATTCTACCTAGTACTACTATTTTAAATAGTGTATTTTAAATAGTGTATTTTAAATAGTGTATTTTAAATAGTGTATTCTAATTTAAATTATATATTTGTTTTTATTTTTTTTATTTACAATTCCATACTTATATTATTATCCATTTAAAATTGATTTAGTATTGTAATTATTAAATATTAATTTATTTATTAACAATTTAATATTTAGTTACATAGTCCAGATGGATAAAATTCTCCCTTTAGAATTATCTTTTGAACACATATTAAAGAAAAATGAATGTATTTCTTCAAATAAAAAATTACCTAAAAGTAATAAAAAAGTCCAAACAAATTCAATAGTAAATAAGGGCGATACTTACTTAAATGAATTAATTTCTAAAATTAATATTATTAATGAAGAATTTTATGATTATATTATCTTTGATTGTGGTAATAAAAATGCTAGTAAAGAGTTTAAAAAGGGAGTAAGGTCTCATCTGGATAAAGTAATGGTAAATTATTTTAAAAAATAAATAAATTATTCTATTTCTTTGATAAATGTTTCTAAAACACTTTTACATTTTTTACTAATTGATAATAATTTAAAGTATGCTTGTTCTTCCAATAATTTATTTTCTGCGATAGGTTCCATATTATTATATTCTTGATTATGTTTTTTCTTTTCAGCATCTGTTAATTCTTCTTCTAATTCAATATAGACATCATAAATCATATTATAATAATTTAATACAAATTCTTTAACAATATATTGTAATCTATCTACTTCTATTTCATTATTCTTATTTAAAAATGCTCCTAGTTTTTCTTTTTTATTTAAAATGTAAGTATTTTGGTTTTCTGGAAATTTTAATACAGCATTCATCATATTCTTAAACATATATCTTCCACTATTAACAATTTCCTTTTTTTCATCATAGGTAATTTTAGAAATATCTTCTTTTCCTGCTGGATTAAGATTAACTGTTAAATTATTATTAGTTGTTGTAGTAATATTATTTTGTGTATTATTAGTTGTATTATTTGTATTATTATTTTGAATATTATTATTACAATCTGTATTATATATTGTACTATCTGAAATTTTATCTCTTCCAATATTAGTTATTTCATTATTTTTCAAATTATCTAAATTATTATTATTATCTAAATTATTTCTATTTACTATTTTATCTAATTTTAAAATTTCATCTTCTACAGAATTTAAATGATTTTTATTTTTTCTATATTTTTTTAATAATTTTTTTTTGAGATTTTCTGGTACTTTATCACATTTAGTCCTTAAGTGTCTTTTATAGTTTTTTGAATGAGAAACTTGTTCTTTACAATATTCACAAAAAATTACCTCACCCAAAATGCCCAATTCTTCCACCGGGAGGGAAATTGAGGGAAATTGAGGGAAATTGAGGGTTTTTGAGGGTTTTTGAGGGTTTTCTTGCAAGGTGTTTTCTTCCATAGAAAAACACGGAGTTTTACGCTTACGGTGTCTATCCAATAAACTAGGATGTTTAAAGTTCTTTTGACAATCTTGGCAAGTATAAAAAGGCATATCTATAGAGTTTTATGTTATTCTTTATTATAAAAATATATTTTTTTATTTTTAAATTAACCGAATCATATTTGTTCAAATTTGCAAAAAAAAGATAGAAAAAGATAGTTTTTTTTTAAAAAAAATGAATGAAACAAAAGTATAATATGAGTATAAAACTGGAAAACTATCCAAACTTGCTAAAAAAAGATAGGTCGTGAAAAAAAATCAGGCCTATTTTAGCAGGCGGGACGGAATTTTTTTTTTGACATTTTGAAAATTTGAAGTTTTTTTTTTGATAAAAATTAAATTTTAAAAAAATAATCTTAAAAAAATATAAAAAAAATAATCTTAAAATTTTAACTATATTTTAAAAATAATCTTAAAAAAAATAAATAAAAATAATGGTTAAACAATCTTAATTACTAATTTATTAATTGTGTTTTTCTTTAGCCTCAACATAAATAGGATGAATACGAAGATATTCGTGAGTTTCCATATTAGGTGCTTCATTAGTAATTTCTAAATTTTGATTATCTCCCATATCATAGATAGGTTGGTCTTCTACAAGTTCATTACTTCCCATATCATAGATAGGTTCAGTTTCTTCCATGTTTTCACCATTGCTAGTATCATATGTTGAATTTTCAACACTAGAACTTTCTACTGTACTATATACTGAATTATCTTCCTCAACAGGATTAGCATAATCTTCGGGTTTAGTAGCAGGTTTAAAACTTTGTGGGAAAGGTGGAAGATAAGTTTCTTCATTATTAGTTTTTTTAAGAACTTGGTCTAAATCAACATTACCATATGTTTCATTTTCAAATTGAATTGCCTCTTTCTCAGTATTATTCGTTTTATTTTTCCGTTGTCGGGATACTAAGAAAGCAATGAGGACAAAGAAACCAATAAAACCACATACTGCTCCAATAATAATAGAAGTTGAACTAGAAGCTTCACTATCATTATTACTTGTTGATGCATCTACATTATTAGTAAATGTAGAACTATCTTCATTAACTTCGTTATTGGTTTCGGTTGAAGTGGTATTTCCTTCTGTATTACTCATACTGGTTGATGTACTAGAAGTAGTTTCCGTATTAGTATTACTAGTAGGTTCTTCTTCTCCAGTGACTTCTTCCATCATAGTTGTATATTCAGTATCTGGAGTCGTTGAAGTAGTATCGTCTTTAGAAGTAGTAACTGAAGAATTGCTAGTAGTTGTAGTTCCAGAGGTAGTTCCAGAGGTAGTTCCAGAGGTTGTAGTACCAGAGGTTGTAGTACCAGAGGTTGTAGTACCAGAGGTTGTAGTACCAGAGGTAGTTCCAGAGGAAGTACCAGAGGTTGTAGTAACAGAGGTTGTAGTTCCTGAGGTTGTAGTAACAGAGGTTGTAGTTCCTGAGGTAGTAGTTCCAGAGGTAGTAGTAACAGAGGTTGTTGTTGTCTGACATTTCTTTTTACGACGTCTATTTTTTTTACAACGACTATTAGTTTTTTCTTTTTCATTTTCTCCTTCTTCCTCTTTATCATCATTACTACGTCTCATTAAATAATGAGGTTCTAGTACTGAACTTTTCATTACTTCTTTATTAACATTAACTACATTGGTATGTGTAATTAAAGATGTATTTTCATCAATAGGATAGGTTTGGTTTCCATCCACCATAAACCCACATATCAGGCCAATTGTAAGTAATTTAAAAATCATTTTATATTGATTATTAATTTAAATAATAGTAATTAATATATATTTTAGTATTTAGTGTATTATAGTTTTTCAAAACCTTAATATAAATAAAATCAATTTTATTTAAATTAATAATTATTAATTATAAAAAGGGTTAAAAATATTTAAATTAAATAAAATACAAATGGATACATTAATTGATAAAATCCCTTCTGATATTTCCATTAAAAAAAATATTGTAGGAATTTGTGGTGTATTACTAGTTCTTGCTTTAGCAGGGTTTCACCGTCAAGTGCTTTCATTAATAGTTATCATAGTTGCCTATTTATTTTATCAAAAATATTTCACTTCTCCACGAGACTTATTAAATAGTATTGATAACTTTATGAATACTTATTTTACTCTAGAAGAAGATAAAACCTTTATTCAAGAATTAAGATTAGGTTTACCTTCCATTGCTAAAATTGAAGAAAATAAAAATCAATTGTTTCAATATATGGATGATATAGATAAAAAACTTAACTCTGGTGAATTAATGATGTCTAATGAGTTAGACTTTTCTGAAAAATATATGTCAGAATCTAAAAAAACTATCCAACAATTATTTAGTAGATATTATCAAATTGCTAATTTATTAAATGATGTTGAACATCTATACCCACAACAAACAATGACTACCTTTTTAGATACACAAAGAGAAATATTACGTGAAATCCATAATTTTGTTTTTAGTACCCCAGGCAGTAAATTACCTATACAATTAGAAGAGATTAGAAAATCCTTAGAAACTAATTTTAAAGAAATTAATATTATAATAATTGAAAAACATAATAAAAAAAAACCTTCTGATTACAATATGTATTCAAGTGTATTAAATGAACATCATGAACCATTAGCTAAAAATAGTTTTTTAGACAATAAATCACCTTATTAATTAATTATTACATTTGGTTACACTCTGGAACACCATCAGGCATACCATCTGGTATACCACTTGATACATTACCTGGACCACCATTAAAAGGGAAACCATTACCGAAAGGAGAACCATTTGGACCAAAAGGAAAATTATCACCAAATTGTGAATTACTATTTCCTGATTGATTAGAATTATTTCTGGATTGGTTAGGTTTATTATTATCGGTATTATTTTGTTTAGGAACTTGAAATTTTTCTTTTTCAATAATTTTATCTTCTTCTACAGCAATATTTTTCTCTTTTAAGATAGGATAATGTTCTGGTAAAATATTAATATTACGAGGGTCAATTGATTTAACATTGGGAATTACCTTTTTAATTAACCCCTTCCTTTCTTCATCTAAAGCATCTGGATATAATAATTTAAATCTAATAACTAAATCACCAGACTTAGCAGAATTACCCTGTTTCTTTAACTGTTTTCTCTTATCTTTAGAAATAGGCATACCTTCCCCTTTAATAAGTAATGCTTCCCCTTCTTTAATAATACCATCATACTTAACCCTAATTACCCTATCGTCTAAATGTTTAATTCCAAAATCTACTCCACATAAACTATCTACCAATGAAATTGTCTTATTAATAACTAAATTAAACCCTTCTCTCTTCATATTACTTGTTCCAATATTTAAAGATACTTTAAAAATTAAATCGCCGTGAAAACCATAACCTTCAACCCAATCGCTTTCTCCTTTATATACCAATTCATCACCATCAATAGTTCCTGGTGGGATTTTTATTTTATAATTTCTAATATTAGATACTGATTTAACACCTTTACATTTCTTACATTCTGAACCTGGTTTAATCATTTTACATTTTCCTTTACAAGCATAACATACAGAAATTTGTTGAGATACCATAGGTCCCATTCGTTTCATTTGAACGGTTTGTCCTTTACCATCACAAATACGGCAGTTTTGAATACCATCAGGTTTATCAGTGCCTTTACCTTGACATTGATCACATTTCTCTATTCTTGGCAAACTCTTTTCTATTTCAATACCACGATAGGCATCTTGTAATGATACACTTAAACTTGCCATCGCATCTGGGGAAGATTTTTTAGAATTATCAGGTTGTCTTTGACGAGAATTTCCAAACATACCACCCATACCACCCATACCACCCATATTGCCAAACATACTTCCAAACACATCAAAGGGAGAAGGACCTTCACTCATACCTTGCATTCCTTCTTCCCCAAACATATCATATTTTTTCCTTTTATCCGAGTCTGATAATACTGTATAAGCTTTGGATATGTCTTTAAATTTTTCTTCATTATTTTTCTTAGTTTCTTCATCTCCAGAATTTCTATCTGGATGATATTTCATTGCTAATTTCTTATATTTTTTCTTAATTTCGGCATCACTTGCATCTTTAGAAACACCTAATATTTCATAATAATCACTGGAAGGCATTATTATTAATGATTAAATAATAATGTTATTAGTAATTTGTTATTAGTAATTATTAATTACTTGGATAATTTTCCGTTATTAATTA
>Ga0181598_1003852_pt1 | contig 12724 bp, 10 predicted proteins | sample 041ome_4_FD_153295 | JGI IMG/M metagenome (GOLD analysis project Ga0181598, IMG submission 153295) | Coastal salt marsh microbial communities from the Groves Creek Marsh, Skidaway Island, Georgia - 041404US metaG (spades assembly) | ecosystem: Environmental > Aquatic > Marine > Intertidal zone >...
CTAAATAATATATCTATCACCTTGCCTGCATTTGTTTGCCTAAACATAATTCCATTATTAGAAATTCTTCTGACGTGAGTCTAGGAAAACCCATACCTGCTAAGCCCCACCCCGGCTCGCTATCGAGCACACCGGGTTTATCCTTGCATGGAATGTATGAATTAACCAAGCCTAGGCTCAGTTTACTATCCGTCTTTACTGCATCTCTTGGGTATTTGGTGAGAGAACCCCTACAAGCAGATTTATCTATTTTTATCTCCCTTACTCTCGGCACAGCCTTGGCTGCCGGAGGTGCTGCTGCTTTAAACCAATGGATGGAGAAAAAGGAGGATGCATTGATGGCTAGGACTGCCTCCCGCCCCCTTCCCGCTGGGTTAATCAGCTCGGAATTCGCTGTTGTTTTTGGGATTTTTCTATCCTCCATTGGTATCTACATTCTCTGGTCTGGCACTAACCCTTGGTCCGCAATTCTTACCTTGGCCACTCTTGCGGTCTATCTGCTTTTGTACACACCACTCAAGAAGCGCAGTCCATATGCTACCGAAATTGGTGCCGTTTCTGGTGCACTCCCCCCCCTTATTGGATGGGTTGCTGCAGAGGGGGCTCCCACAACTTACGGATGGATTTTATTCGGTATTCTTTTTACCTGGCAGCTCCCTCACTTCATGGCCATCGCATGGAATTTCAGAGATGATTACTCCAAAGGGGGCTTTAAATTACATCAACTCGGAGATGCGGATGGAAGAGCCTTAGCCAAAAAGAGCCTAGTTTACACCTTCATTCTAACTGGATTCGTTTTTTCTCCTTACTTCCTCTCCCTAAACCAGCCAACTCCTGGCACTTTCTACCTAGGTTCAGCAATTCTTTTATCCTTTTATATTCTTCTCCCAGCCATTCGCTTTTTAACCTCTTCCAATCGCGATCAGTCCGCCAAAAAGCTTTTCTTTGTCACGATTATTTACTTACCTTTACTATTTGCTGCACTAGTAATTGACCGATATTTATAACCCGACGCCATCACTCCCATGCTACGCAAGCTCATCTCCCTTCCTCATTTGATCATCTTTGCACTTCTCGCTTTCGCGGGCAGCTGCTCCCGAATTGACCACAAGCAGTCAGCCCTGGATCCTAAAGGTCTTGTCGCTCAGAATCAGTATGATGTGTTCATGTTATCCGTTTGGATCACAATCTTTCTTTTCTGTGCGGTTGGTGGTTGCCTACTCTATGTGCTCTGGAGATACCGTGCTAAAACACCTGAAGAGGCGAAGGAAATTCCACCCCAGTCTCACGGAAATTCCATGATTGAAACCGGTTTGATCGTTGTTTCAGCGATCATCCTAGTCGTTTTGGCTGTTCCTACCCTTCAAGGGATTGTTTTACTAAACCGGGTACCTGATGCCAATGATGCCGAGTCCCTGGAAAAGCTTGGTTTGGATCGTGCTCAGATTGATGGTGCTATTACTGTCAATGTAACCGGCAAAAGATTTTTCTGGGTATTTGAGTACCCTCAGTATGGTATTGTTACCGCCAATGAGTTAATTTTCCCTGCATCTAAAGCTGTTAGGATTAATCTTCGTACCGAAGATGTGATACACAGCTTTTGGGTACCCAAACTTGCCGGTAAAATGGATCTGATGCCAGGACAGGAAAACTTCATGTGGTTTATTGCCGATCAGCAAAAAATAATTGGGGAATCAGATGCTGCCACTGCCATGCCTGCCGTACATGACGGAACCATGCGAGCTCAGGTATTTGCCAAGCAAAAGTTTACTGACGAATTCGAACCTGTTGGCGGCCTCTTCTACGGCCAGTGTGCAGAATATTGTGGTAATTCTCACGCTTACATGTCTTTCCGTGCTCTTGCCCAGACCGATGAGGATTTTGATACCTGGGTACAAAAATTCCAAAATGCCCAAAACCCAAATCTCCACACCAAGACCTTTGACCCTGAATTATCCTATTCAAAAGGATCCCTTGTTTCGTTTGCTGACCCAAAGCTCGGTTCTAGTGCATCAAGAGAATATCGTGCAGTCCGTAAGACTACTCCAGGACAGTCTCCCCAGCTCAACCCTGGGGCATGGGAAAAAGCTTACTCCGATGATTATGAAATTGGCAAACAGCTATTCGGATCCCTTCAATGCGTCCAATGCCATGCGGTTAACCGTACCGGACTTGGAGCTAAGGGTCCTAACCTTACGCTTTATGGTCTTAGAACCTCACTCGCGGCTGGATGGATGCGCAACGATGAGGAAAGCCTTTCCAAATGGCTCAAAAATTCCAACGAAATTAAATTTGGTAATTTAATGTGGAATGGTGAAGGTGTGGATGACCGCCACCCCTTACGTAATCTTGAAAATGACGACGAGAAAGTTAACCAATTAATTGCTTACTTACTTGGCCAATCCTAAAATCCTTTATTCCAAAACCGCTTAACTATATCTTGCCATGGCTACTGAATCGATTAAGTACCTCGCCCCAGAATCTGAAACTAAGGTTAAAACCCAGGTCTTTCCCAGACCGGGTCAGCATACAACCGGATTGGTGGACTGGCTCACCACCATCGACCACAAAAAGATTGGTCTGATGTATGGTTTGACCGCCCTCTTTTTTCTGATTATTGGCGGAATCGAAGCATTGCTCATCCGTTCCCAGCTCTGGGACCACAACATGTCGGTACTTACCAACCGGGAATACAACCAAATGTTCACGATGCACGGAACCACGATGGTTTTCTTGGTAATTATGCCTTTAAGTGCTGCCTTTTTTAATTTTATCATGCCCTTGCAGATTGGCGCTCGGGATGTGGCCTTTCCCCGCATGAATACATTAAGTCTCTGGTGCTTTATCGCCGGTGGCCTTATCCTTAATCTAAGCTGGTTCTTCACAGGCGGATCTCCCGCAATCGGATGGTTTGGATATGCTCCTCTCACCGACACCCGATTTGCCGAAGTTATCGGGGATATGGGACCTGACTTTTGGATTTTCGCCCTGCAAATTCTTGGTGTTGCGTCTCTTCTAGCATCCTTCAACTTCATAACCACCATTATCAATATGCGTGCCCCAGGAATGACCATGATGAGGCTTCCTGTCTTTACCTGGATGACCCTGATCGTCAGTTTCCTGATCATTCTCGCCTTTCCCGCAATTACCATCGCATTGGTTGAGTTGATGTTTGACCGTACTTACGGCACAAACTTCTTTGATTTCCTTGAGGGAGGAAAGCCACACCTCTGGCAACATTTGTTTTGGATTTTTGGACACCCTGAAGTGTACATTCTGATTCTTCCTGCTATGGGAATAGTTTCTGAAGTCATTCCTGTCTTCTCCCGCAAACCTCTCTTTGGATATGGATTAATTGTTTTCTCCGGGGCCATCATCGGGTTCATGGGATTTGCGGTTTGGAGTCACCACATGTTCACCACAGGTATGGGCGTGGTTGCCACCTCAGCCTTCTCCATCCTTACCATGCTCATTGCGATTCCAACTGGAGTAAAAATCTTCAACTGGATTGGAACCATGTGGGGTGGTCGCATTCGTTTTGATACTCCCATGCTTTTCGCACTTGGCTTTATCACCATGTTCATGATCGGTGGATTTACTGGCATTATGCACTCCTCCGTGCCGATTGATGCCCAGCATCAGGATTCTTACTTCGTGGTTGCACACTTCCACTATGTTCTGATTGGCGGAGCCCTCTTTGGATTGTTCTGTGGATTCTATTTCTGGCTCCCTAAAATGTCGGGCCGTCTGATGAACGAGAAGCTTGGTAAATTTGTATTTACCCTGATGTTCATTGGCTTCAACCTTACCTTCTTTCCTATGCACTACCTTGGGATGATTGGTCAGCCCCGCCGTACCCACACCTACAATGAAGGTCACGGGTTTGAAACTTGGAATCAAATCGCCACCATTGGTGCTTTCATTCTTGGTGTCGGTATCGTTATTGGAATCTATCAGTTCGTAAATTCCTTCTTTAACAAAAAACTCGAGCCAGCCGGTAAAAATCCATGGGATGCCCGCACCTTGGAGTGGACCCTTTCATCACCGGTTAAAGAGTATAACTTTGCCCGCAACCCTATTATCAAATCAAGGGATCAGGCTTGGGAAAACAACTATGGCCCAAAGGAGAATCATTCTAAGAAAGAACCTTTGGACGATCATGGTGTGCATATGCCCGACCGATCCTGGTGGCCCCTCGTCACTGCCCTTGGACTATTTGGGTTATGCGTAGGGATGCTTTTCCATCGCACGATTGATCCCAGCGGAGAATTAGTCCGCAATTACACTTACGCTATTTTAGGCGGTGTTGTAATGGTATTCGGTATCATTATGTGGGCTTTGGAAGGTCCAGGTGGCTATCACTTGTTCCCCAAAGAAGAGGAAGAGTAAACATTTTTCAACAATCTGAACTGAATTAGTATATGAGCGACGCTAGCGCCCACGCCCTTGACAATCACGAACCTGTCACCAGTACAGGTATCCCTAATAAGAAAGTCCTAATGTGGGCATTCCTTGGTTCCGATTGTATGTTTTTCGGAACTTTGATTTCCACTCATTTAATCTACCGTAAAATATCTGCCACTGTTGGTGGAAACTTCCTCGATATTCGCGATGTGTTCGATATCGAACTTACTTCCTTCAGTACTTTCATTCTTTTGGCTAGTTCCCTTTTTATGGCACTTGCGGTCTCTGCGATTCATAAAGGCAATTTGAGTAGCACCCGCTTGATGTTATTCGGTACGATTATATTCGGAACTATCTTCCTTGCCTGCCAAGTGTATGAGTTTACTCACTTCGTGCATGCCCCCGGTAATGAACTTACTCTTTCCACCTACCGCGGTGAACCCCATGTCTTTGGGTCTACTTTTTATGTTCTTACTGGGACCCATGGAACCCACGTTGCCATTGGTGTCTTCTGGTTGCTTGGTTGGTTGGCCTATTCATTCACCGGCAAGATGAGTACGGCTCATGCCCTGGATGTGGAAATTTGTGGATTGTACTGGCACTTCGTTGATATTGTATGGATTATCATTTTTCCAGTCGTTTATCTGATGGAGTATGCTCTTTAGACCATTACCAAAACAACCTCCTTTAATTTATTGATTTAAAACTATGAGCGGACATTCCGAAGATCCAGTTGCAGAAGAAAGCAAACGCTTTTTTACCTTCTTTAATCTTTCCATGATCCTTGTCGCGATTACCGGCATAGAGATTGTGATCATTTATGTACAAACTTTTGAGAGTGCATCCATTATCGGTATCCTCTTTGCAACCTCCATCACCAAATTCTGCGGAGTTATCTGGTGGTTCATGCACCTGCGGTGGGATAAGTTTTTAAACACAGTATTGTTCCTCATGGGTCTTGTCATTGCTCTAGGAACCTATTTCGCGGTCATTTACATGGCTGATGCCCATCCAGTGGTCGAAAAGTTCGAAGTTTCCAAGATTGAAAATTCGTGGAAACCAGATCATGAGTACAAGTCCAATGATGTTGTTTTGGAAAACGGTGTATACTACCAAACAAAATCTGACCGAAAATCAGGTAAAAGTTTTCAACCGAAAAACTGGGAGAAACTAGACAGTATCCCTCACTTAGTTTCTTACCACATCACAGGCGGAGCGGACATGATCGAAATAAATTCCAAAAATCCAGAAAATCCATATTTCCTATTGTCTCATCCAGATGGTGAGGAAGAGATCGTTGAGTCTACGGTTGCTTTACTTGCTGCAGACGCCACTGCTGCCGATTTTCGTCTGAAAGTCCGCTCCGAAGCCTTTTGGACTGAAGCACAATAATCCGTTTTATAGTTTCCCGCAGGTTGAAAGATGCGGGCGACTCAGTAAAATGTAGTTTTCTAAAATGGAAAACTCACCCATTACACTTTTGCACTGGCATACCGAGCCAGCCCTTATTGGAGGAATATTATTTGTGGGCTGGGTGTATTCCTTGTTTATTGGGCCTTACCGAACCAATACTTTTCCCGATCTGAAAAACACCACTCAATATTCCCTGTGGTTCGCTTCCGGACTGATTACATTTTACCTCGCAGTAGGTTCCCCCCTCGATCCATTGGGAGAGAACTTTCTTTTTTCTGCCCACATGATTCAGCACAACATACTGATGTATATTTGCCCATTGTTCATACTTCTGGGACTACCCAGGCCACTGGTTGATCAATTCTTAAGTAAGCAGCCCGCCCTTGAATCCTGCCTTCGTTTTCTCACCCACCCCATCATTGCCGGCTTGCTGTTCACCTTTGTTTTTTCTTTTTGGCATGTGGGTGCGTTTTATGAGGCTGCAATCCGTGATAAAGTCATTCATATGGCTGAACACTTATCAATGTTTTTTGTATCCTTATTAATGTGGTGGCCCATTTGTGCTCCATCCAATCGCTTGCCATCAATTCGATTTGGCCCTCAGATGCTTTACATCCTTGCCCTGATGCTAGGACAGACCCCCATCTTCGCCATCCTTACCTTCTCCAAGGATGTCCTCTATGACACCTATTTTTATGCCGAACGAATTATGGAATTAACCCCGATCGAAGATCAGAAAGCTGGGGGAGTACTTATGAAACTGGCAAATATGGCAGTCTCAGTTGGTGTGCTTGCTTCGATATTCTATCGCTGGACCAAAAGTCAGCCAGCAGCCGGCGAGGTTGCCTGATATCTTTCCCTTCCTAGAGCCTTGATACAAGAAGCTCTCTCTCGAAAAGCATTTCTTTGGGAAGAAATTCAGAAAGCTGTAAAAAGAGTTCTTCGTGTCTCAATGTCTGCATCCGTAAATTTTCTGGATCGATACTCATCAGCTCAGCCCATTGATCATCATCAAAGTCTAATCCAGACCAGTCCAAATCCTCCTTCTTCGGCTCCCAGCCCAATGGCCCCTCGACTGCCCTGGCTTTTCCAGAGGTTCGCTCCACCATCCAGCGTAACACGCGCATATTTTCTCGAAACCCAGGCCACAGAAATTTCCCTTCCTCATCTTTTCTGAACCAATTCACATGGAAAATGCGGGGCTTATTTTTTAATTGTTTTCCCATGCGTATCCAATGCCGGAAATAATTCCCCATATTGTAACCACAAAAAGGTAGCATCGCCATCGGGTCCCGCCGAAGATTCCCCAATTGCCCCTCGGCTGCCGCTGTGGTTTCTGATGCAAGAGTTGCACCTAGATATACGCCATGGTTCCAATTAAAGGACTGATGAACCAAGGGGATATCTGACATCCGACGACCCCCAAAAACAAAAGCAGCAATGGGCACACCCATAGGGTTTTCCCAGTCTTTATCGATGGTCGGACACTGCGATGCAGGTGCAGTAAAACGGGCATTGGGATGTGCGGCTGGTGTTTCTGAGTCTGGGCTCCATGCAATCCCTCTCCAATCAGTTAAACCATCGGGGACCTCCTTGGTCAGCCCCTCCCACCAGACATCACCATCATTGGTTAACGCAACATTGGTGAAAATGGTATTTTGCTTCATCGACTCCATCGCATTGGGATTGGTCTCCCAGGATGTTCCAGGAGCCACTCCAAAAAATCCGGCCTCTGGATTGATTGCTCTTAACCCACCCTCATCATCTGGTTTGAGCCAGGCAATATCATCCCCGACCGTGGTTACCTTCCATCCTTCCATACTGTCAGGTGGGACAAGCATGGCCATGTTGGTTTTCCCACAGGCACTGGGGAAAGCACCGGCCACATAGGTTTTCTCCCCATCAGGGTTTTCCACACCCAAGATAAGCATATGCTCCGCCATCCATTCATTATCCCGGGCCATGCAGGAGGCAATTCTAAGGGCGAGGCACTTTTTCCCTAACAAGGCGTTGCCACCGTATCCACTTCCGTAAGAGACGATCGTTCTTTGTTCTGGAAAATGAACGATGTAAGTATTTTCAGGATCACAGGGCCATGGAACATCCTTAACACCCTCAGTCAGAGGCATCCCAACCGAGTGTAGGCAGGGAATAAAGAAGTCTTTTTCTCCGAGTGTATTCAAAACGCACTGCCCCATCCGGGTCATGATCCGCATATTTAAAACTGCATAAGGAGAGTCGGTAACCTGCACACCATACTGGGAAATGGGAGAACCTAATGGCCCCATGCAGAATGGAATAATATACATTTCACGCCCTTCCATACATCCCTTAAAAAGACGCTTGAGCTTGGCCCGCATTTTTCGGGGTTCCTCCCAGTTATTGGTGGGGCCGGCATCCTCCTTACCATAGCTGCAAATAAAAGTCCTGCTTTCCACCCGGGCAACATCCCGTGGGTCGGATCGAACCAAAAAGCTGTTGGGCCTCTTCTTTTGGTCCAGCCGGATCATCGATCCGCTTTTCACCATCAAAGCACACAGTTCATCCCATTCCTGATCCGAACCATCACACCACCGCACACTGGCTGGTTGGCACATTTCCACCATTTTATCCAGCCATTTGAGCAGGGCTACATTTTGGGTTTTTGAACGATCGTATAATTCCTTTTGATTTCCCATGGATTCAATTCGCTAGGGAGAGTCTATCGGATAGTCAAACTTACTATCTGAAAAAACTGATAAAATACAATTTTACCCCCTTGGGAATAAATCTGGTTTGCTTTCAAGTAACGCTAGCATACCATGCGGATTCGAGCGTATGATTTGGCAAGCTAAAACAAGAAACGCCGTCCTCGCCTTGGAGGATGGAAGCATATTTCGCGGATTCGCCTTTGGTGCGAAAAACACCGTAACCGGGGAAGCTGTTTTTAATACAGCCATGACTGGTTATCAGGAGACCCTGACTGATCCTTCCTATTTTGGTCAGATCGTTACCATGACCACTCCTCAGATTGGAAATTATGGGGTCAATCTGGAAGATGAGGAATCCGATGGACCCAAGGTTGCTGGTTTTGTCATTCGCAACTTAAGCCCCGTAGTCAGTAATTGGCGTGCGACAGGTAATTTATCCGATTATCTGGAAAAGAATGGTATTCCCGGGATCGAGGGCATTGATACTCGTGCTGTCACCAAGCGTTTACGCGTGCATGGTGCCCTCAAAGCATGTCTTAGTACAAAGGCTATCTCCGATGAAGAGGCATTGTCCAAGGCCAAAAACTGGGAAGGCATTGTCGGGCGTGATTTTGTAAAAGAAGTAACCTGTGAAAAATCTTTCACCTGGGATGAATCCGGTGAATTAAGCAAACCCTTTTCCGTGCCTGGGACATCTCTTACTGGCACCCCGCAAACCGATGGCGAAACACACCGACTGGTTGCTTTTGATTTTGGGGCTAAGCGTGCCATTTACCGCAACCTTCGCAACAGTGGCTTCGAGGTGATTGTCCTCCCTGCAGATGCCACCGCGGAAGAAGCCCGCTCCCACAATCCTGATGCCATCTTTTTATCCAACGGCCCAGGAGATCCTTCGGCTCTTGATTATGCCCACTCCACCATCAAGGAGTTGATTGATGACTATCCTATTTTCGGGATTTGCCTGGGCCATCAGGTGCTTACTCATGCTATCGGAGCATCGACTTACAAATTGAAATTTGGTCACCGTGGAGGAAACCAGCCGGTTAAAAATGTGGAAACCGAGAAAGTTTCCATCACCTCACAAAACCATGGCTTTGCTTCCTCCAAGGAAGAATTAGAAGCCCATGGTGCCGTGGTTACAGAATTCAACCTCAATGATGATACGGTATCCGGTATGCGTATCGAGGGTAAGCCAGTATTTTCTGTACAATACCACCCGGAAGCAGCTCCTGGGCCTAACGATGCCCAGTTTCTTTTTTCCTCTTTCCATAAACTCGTGAGCGAGCATAAAGGGAAGAAAGCATCTGCCTAACTTATGAGCCAGTGCGGGTTGCTCTATGATCCCGTCTTTCTAAAGCACAAAACGGGGGTTGGTCATCCTGAGCAACCTAAACGGGTAAGCCATGCCTACCAAGCGATTGTAGAAGCGGGCCTAGATCAAAAAATTCTACCCCTGTCCTGTACACCTTGCGAAAAAAAGCATCTGCAAAGAGTACATTCTTCGTCCTACCTCGTGCAGGCAGAAAAAGAGATCGAGAATGGACTCACCCAATTAAGCACGGGTGATACTTCGATCTGTGAGGATTCGTGGGATGTGGCTCTTCGGGCGACTGGTGGAGTGGTAGATGCGACTGATAAAATCCTCTCCGGAAACATGGATCGGGCCTTCTGCCTGAGCCGCCCACCGGGCCATCATGCCACTCCATCGAAGGGAATGGGCTTTTGTATCTTTAACCATGCAGCGGTGGCCGCACGGTACGCTCAGGCGGTTCATGGAGTAGGCAAGGTTCTGATCGTGGACTGGGATGTGCACCACGGCAACGGCACCCAGGATATTTTTTACGAGGATGAATCAGTCTACTTTTTTAGCACCCATCAAGCCCCCTGGTATCCGGGCACAGGTAGTCGGGAAGAAACCGGATCAGGAAATGGTCTGGGGTTTACCCGAAACCATCCCCTGCCCTCCGGTTCAGGTCACGCGGAAATCGTGGAAAATGCATTTGCCGATGACCTCGTACACCGGATGAACCGGTACCGACCGGAATTTGTAATCATCTCTGCAGGGTTTGACTCCAAGCTCGGCGATCCCCTCGGTCAGTTCCAACTTACAGACGATGATTTTTCCGAACTCACCCGGGTAATCCGCTCCATCGCCGATGAACATGCTGAAAGCCGAGTGCTATCCATTCTGGAGGGTGGGTATCATTTGGAAGGTCTCAGCCAAGCCTGCGTGGCTCACCTGAAGGCTTTAATTTAGAAAAAAAGACTTCTATCGGCTTAAGGTGCCAATCGGGCGCATCCCAGCCGTTACCTCGGCATCCAGTTCCATCATTCGGGCAAGTAGTTCTTTAGTTTTCTCTGGTTCCTGTTTAGCTAAATTCTTTTGTTCTCCCACATCCGCTTCCAAATCATAAAGTTCGATACCGTTGTTTGCTTTACGCAGTTTGTACTTCCCCTGCCTCAGTGCTTGGACCTGTTTGGTATAATAGAGAAACTCGTTTCGAACGGAGGGTCCCTCTCCGAGCAGTAATGCCGACTGGTTCAAGCCGTCAATCGGCCCATGGGTCTGGACCGTCGTCACCCCCCCCAAAGCCGAGAGAGTGGGCAACAGGTCAATGGTTGAAATCATTTCATTGGACTGGGTGCCCGCCGGTATCCGCCCAGGTCCCCAAACCACACAGGGTACACGCATCCCGCCTTCATAGGTGGTTCCCTTTCCTTCTCTTAAAGGAAGTGCTTGCCCACCATGATGATCGAAGATCAACCATGGCCCGTTATCTGAGGTGTATACAAGGATGGTATCGTCCTGAAGGTTCAACTGATGTAAGGTATCGTAGATCCTACCGACCTGCTCATCAATATGCTCGATCACATCCTTGTAGGGGTATTTTGAACCCACATCGTGAATGTCACGGGGCAAGTAAAGGGGCACATGGGGCATACTATGGGCCAGGTATAGGAAGAATGGTTTCTTTGCCTTGGTCGACTTTTGAATAAAAGAAATGGCTTCGTCGGTGTAGCGACGGGTAATGGTATGCTGATCGACTGGGTGCTCGATAATTTTTTCATCCCGAATCAGCGGGGTCTGCCATAGGTCATTGCTCTTAGGATCTTTCCAATATTTATCCCAGAGCCCGTACTTTGGACGATTGACCCCCGCCGGATGACTCATGTCATTGGAATAGGGAATTCCGAAGTAAGAATCAAACCCCTGCCGGGTAGGTAAAAATTCCGGGTGGTGCCCCAGGTGCCATTTACCCACACAGGCAGTGGCATACCCATCCTTTTGGAAAAGGTCGGCAATGGTCGTTTCTTTGGGATTTAGGCCCACCACATCGCGTGGGAAAAGTACGGTTTTATCTGCCAACACACGCTTGGGATAACACCCCGTGAGCAAGGCGGCACGAGATGCAGAACAGACTGGGTTGGCCGAATAAAAACTGGTCAATCGCACGCCCTCCTTCGCCATTCGGTCAATCCTGGGCGTGAGGATATCGGGAGACCCGAAACAGCCCAGGTCCTGATATCCCTGATCATCCGTGAATATGATAATCACATTCAACTTCCCCTCTGACTTCCCTGCTAAATAAGACGAAATAGTAACAAATAATAAAGCGGACAGAAATGAACCCATCCCAAAGAATGATTGGTGTGCTCTCATAGATTTTAGAGTGAAAGAAATTTAACTTTTTTCGAGTGAAATCGGCCTACCCTGTTTTTTTCTTTTAGAGAACCCCCAAGGTCTTAGGTGGACAAATAGGAAAGCTTCCACAAATGTGGACTGGAATCATCTTATCAAAAAATCATGAAATTTGTTTCCTCTTTTCTCCTTCTTCTAATCGCCAGTTTCCTGTGCGGTGCAGCCAAACAGAATGCCCACCCTAATGTAATTTTCGTCCTAGCCGATGACTTGGGCATAGGAGATGTCTCCCCCACCAATCCGGAGTGTAAAATTAAAACTCCACACTTACAAAAAATGGCAGATGAGGGCATTACCTTTCACGATGCCCATACCTCGAGTTCGGTCTGCACCCCCACCCGTTATGGTGTGCTTACTGGTAGGTATAACTGGCGATCCAGACTCGCACGAGGCGTACTTTCAGGAACCAGTGATCATTTAATTCCGGCTGGCCGGGCAACGGTTGGTCATCTTCTGAAGCGGGCCGGGTATCACACCCAAATGATTGGCAAATGGCACCTTGGTTGGGACTGGGATC
>Ga0181598_1003855_pt1 | contig 12719 bp, 16 predicted proteins | sample 041ome_4_FD_153295 | JGI IMG/M metagenome (GOLD analysis project Ga0181598, IMG submission 153295) | Coastal salt marsh microbial communities from the Groves Creek Marsh, Skidaway Island, Georgia - 041404US metaG (spades assembly) | ecosystem: Environmental > Aquatic > Marine > Intertidal zone >...
GGTCTATTACGTGCAATACGCCCATGCGCGTATCTGTTCGGTGTTCCGTCAGGCGAGTGAGAAGGGTGTGAACACGCAGCTAAGCGATGGCAACACGCATCTTGAGTTGCTCACTGAATCGCACGAACAAAGCATGATGAAAACCTTGGCGCGTTATCCTGAAGTACTGCAAAACGCAGCACTTAACTCAGAGCCACATCAACTGACGCATTACCTCCGTGAACTGGCAAATGAGTTACACAGTTATTACAACGCGCATCAATTCTTAGTGGATGACAGCAATCTCACTGATGCACGTTTAAAATTGATCACCGCAACGCGACAAGTGTTGCTCAATGGTCTTAAACTGATCGGTATCAGCGCACCTGAAAAAATGTAAGGCATGCCACGCGATTACAAACACGTCTCACCTCGTCGCGCACCGGCGAAAAAATCATCCTCTCCCTTTGTTTGGGCAGCGGTCGCGTTTTTGTTGGGTGTGTTTGTGATGGGTTTGTTCTGGTTAAAGATGCAACCACCGGCGAATGCGCCAGAGTGGGTGGGTGCTGAACCTGAACGTAAGCCGCGCGAAGTCGCAAAGCCTGTTGGCCCGCCCAAAAAGATCCAACCTGAAAAACCTGAAACCCGCTTCACCTTCTTTAAAGACCTCAGTCAGCGTGAAGTGGTGGTGCCTGATGAAAAGTTTGAGTTACGTGCTTCGCGCGATACGGATGCGACCTCGCGTTTCGTGGTGCAGATCGCCTCATTAAGCAAACGTGCCGATGCCGAACGTATTCAAGCCGAAGTGGCATTGTTGGGCATTGAATCAACCATCAGTGAAGCCTCACTGGATGATGGTGTGCGATATCGCGTTTCGACTACCCCAGTGTTAGGGCAGTCGAAAGCGAATAGCCTTTTAAGCCAGCTAAAGAAAGGTGGCTATAAAGGCATGTTTGTCAAAATCTCGCGTTAAGGCTGCGCATCTAACCACGCATTCACAGCGGCTAGCAGATCATCGCTTTGACCCGCAAAGAAGTGATCGGCTCTCGCCACTTCTTGTTGTGCATATCCCTTGTTATGCCTGGCAGCTTTCGCGCGCAAATCATTGCTTTGCAAAACGCCGGGTAAATCACGTGAACCGAACAGATCCAACATCGGTAGATCAATCTTGCTCAGGTTGCTCAGGTTCGCATCGTTAGGATTCTTCATATCCAAACTCATACCCACCGAGACATAACCTTTCACCGTGCCTGGCGCGCCTTGCGCTAAATAATGGGCTGCCATACGCGAGCCAAAGCTGTGCGACACCACCATGATGCGATCGTGACCACGGGTTTCTAGCTCAACAATCCCTGCCGCGATGCGAGCTGCTGCAGGTTCAACCAACGGTAGCCATGCGCTATCCGGTGCCTCTGCTGATTCAACCGGTAACTGAAGCGATAACGTATCCCAACCTGCTTCAGTCAGGCGCACACGCAACGGCTGCACCACGTCCATCCAGTCGGCATTGGCGCCTTTGCCGTGCAGGACTAAAACCGCACCTTTGCGCTGATCCGCTTGGTTTTCAGTGAAGATGCCCATGAAATCGCGCTCGCCATCATTCAGCTGCACAATCTCACCATCCATAATCGCATCAGCGATCTGATTCACGATACGCGTCTCACGCGCATAGTCAGGTGCGGCGAAAAGCGCACCACAAAACAAGCTTAAACCAAGAAAAACATGTGTTTTCAGTGACATAGATATCTCCCAAAGGGGGTGGCTGTAATAAGGATCGCTTTCCGGTAGAGTGGCGCGACTTAACGTATTAAGCGCTCTTTTTTGAGCAAAAAGAACCCAAATTTTTCCGGACAATTCCGGCATGGAGCAAACGCATGGCTGATTACGCACTCGCCCCATCAATCCTATCTGCAGACTTCGCCAAACTTGGTGAAGAATGCGACAACGTGTTGGCATCAGGTTGCGACATCATTCACTTCGACGTGATGGACAACCACTATGTACCAAACCTGACCATTGGTCCTTTGGTGTGTGACGCATTGCGCAAGCACGGCATCACCGCACCGATTGATGTGCATCTTATGGTGAGCCCAGTCGATCGTATCGTGGGTGACTTCGCACAAGCCGGTGCAACTTACATCACCTTCCACCCAGAAGCGTCTGATCATATCGACCGCACCTTGCAGTTGATCGAAAGCGAAGGCTGTAAAGCCGGCTTGGTATTCAACCCAGCAACGCCACTGTCATACCTGGATTACGTGATCGATAAGATCGATATGATTCTATTAATGTCAGTTAACCCAGGTTTTGGCGGTCAAAGCTTCATTCCTTCAGCACTCGATAAGCTGAAAGAAGCGCGCAAGATCATCGATGCCTCAGGTCGTGATATCCGTTTGGAAATCGACGGCGGTGTAAAGGCCGACAACATTGCCGCTATTGCCGCGGCAGGTGCAGATACCTTCGTTTCCGGTTCGGGCATCTTCGGTGGCCGTAACGAGTCGGATGCGAACAAGTACGACAGCATCGTTAAGACATTCCGCGCGGAACTGGCAAACGCCTAAACCGACGAAAAAGCGGGAAAACGCAAAGGCGAGTCGGGTAGACTCGCCTTTTTTATTGATCAAACCACCGAGATTTTCATGGCCGTACGTAAACCCAAAATGATCCTAATTGATGTGGATGGCACCTTAGTGGATAGCGTGCCGGATCTGGCGTATTGCGTCGATGAGATGATGAAAGCAATCGGTCGCGAGCCCCATGGAGAGACGAAAGTACGTGATTGGGTGGGTAATGGTGTCGAACGTCTGACAAGGCGTGCTTTAATTGGCCAACTTGATGGCGAGCCAAGCGATGAAGATTTCGCCAAAGGCTATCCGATCTTCCTTGAGCTATATAAAGACAACACCTCTAAGCGCTCGTGCTTGTATCCCGGGGTGCGTGAAGGCTTAGACTACATGAAATCGCAGGGCTATCGACTCGGCTGTGTGACCAATAAAGACGCACAATTCACAATTCCTTTGCTCAAAGGGTTGGGTATCTATGACGAATTCGGCATTGTGGTGTCTGGCGATACCTTGCCGGTGAAAAAGCCCGATCCACAGCCCTTGCTGCATGCGGCGGCCCATTTTGGCGTGGGTGCTGAGGACTCGTTGATGCTCGGCGACTCAAAGAGCGATGTCACTGCCGCGCGCAATGCCGGCTTCCAAATCGTGTGTATGAGCTACGGCTACAACCACGGTGAAGATATCCGTAACTACCACCCGGATGCAGTGATTGACTCGATGGAAGAGCTAAAAACTCTGTTATAGGCATAATCTGGCTGATTGGCAGTTGGCTAAGCTTCTGCCCATTGATGATGACTTACGGCGATTCAGTTTTCATGAATTGTCGATTGATGCAAGCAATCAAGTCGTTGAAATGTCTTCATGGCTTAGTAGTGAAAATATCCAGAAACACAACTGATTGATTGTGTGATCACCGATATTGTTATGCCAGATAAAGACGGTATCGAGGTCTTGTTGTCGGTTAAGCAAACTTTTCCACACATTCCGGTCATAGCGCTCTCGGGCGGTGGCCGTATTTCAGGGCGCGAGTACTTGGTTATGGCCGATGCGCTTGGGGCTGATGCGGTTGTGGATAAGCCAGTTATGCCTGATGTGTTGCTAGAGACGGTGTCGAGTGTACTTGATTAAACTTGATTAAATTCAAGTTGACATTGATATCACTGGGTCTTATTTCTTGCCCTAGCGTTCAATTTTTCCCACGCTTTATAAATATCATCAGGCCAGTAATGTTGTAGCCACGCGATGATAGCCAAGCTTTCCGGAATAGAGAGCGTGCCTTTCCATGCCGGCATGTTGCCCTGACCGTATTGAATTGTCCCCACCAGATTAGGCAGCGGGTGATGCCACATATGCGCAGAACCATTTAAAGGCGGTGGTGGAAAGCGACCGTCAGCTTGGCGTTCGGTCCAGTTTTTAGCGCCTTCAGCTTGCGTGCCATGGCAGCTAGCACAATGCTTTTCGTAGAGTGGTTTACCCAGCTCGGCATGCTCGGGCTGATACCAACGCGCCTCGGCTAGGCTGCTAATGAAGAGAAGTCCAAGCACCCAGGCGTGTTTAGGCATGATTTATCGTCCGTAGTAATAACTCGGAGGGGTTGACGGCATGTACTGTGGATAGTTTGGCGCTGGGTAGCCAGGATAACCATTCGGTGCGTATTGATACGGGTTCATGTAGGGCGCTGATGGCTGATAGTTATTGCGCTGCTGGTAACCGTTATTGCGTTGCTGATTACCCTGACCTTGGAACATTCCTTGGCCAAGGCCTTTGGCGCGGAAGTCACAGTTAAGGTCGAGCTGACCTTCACCACTGACATTCGCATCGGCTTGCGCACGACGTTGGCTGCGTGGCACATACTGGCCATTCGGGCGGGTATTTTGGAACCAACCATTTTGATTGTTCATACCAAACGCATCGAACAAGCCGTTGCCGCCGCTTTTGCCTTTTGCTGCCCAGTCGCAATCCATATCGATCTCGGCACTGCCGTTGCCGCGGCCATCAATCTTGCCGCGATTCTCGTTATAGCTTTGCGCTTGAGCGCGTTGACTGTCGTAACCCCAAAAAGCGTTTGCTGAGGTCGCTGTTATGAGCAGTGCCATAGGTAACGAAAGGGCGATGATGTTTTTCATGTCGAGGATCTCTCTCAAAGTGTGCGTGCAGTATACGGGCAGTCGGGCGCAGAAACAGCTCAGGCTGTGCAGGATTGTCTAAAAAGGCACTGAAATGCTTGGAAAAACAGGTGTTTTTGGATAAGGTTCTGCCTCTATCTTTTAGGTCGATTATTCATGCGTTTAACCCCTTCACACGGTTGTTTTGCTGCCACTGCACGATGGCGTCGCTAGTTGTGTTGCGTCCTTGTGTTTGGAAGTTGTGAGAAGTGAGTATGACACCTGAGAAATTTGAAGCCCTGACGGCTGAGGGCTATAACCGGATTCCGGTTTCTTGTGAGATTTTGGCCGATCTTGATACCCCGTTAAGCGTCTACCTAAAATTGGTCGATGGTCCTTATGGCTATCTGTTTGAGTCTGTTCAAGGTGGCGAGAAATGGGGGCGTTATTCAATCATTGGCTTACCTTGCCGTGAGCGTTTAGTGGTTCGCGATAAGACGATCACGTTAGAAACCGACTCGGCAGTGCTTGAGACGCATCAGGTGGAAGATCCACTCGCGTTTATCGAAGCGTTTAAAGCGCGCTTCCGGGTGCCGGAGTTGGATAACTTGCCGCGCTTCCATGGTGGCTTAGTTGGTTACTTTGGTTACGACACCATTGCGTATATCGAGCCGAAGCTGCGCAACACCGAGAAAGCTGATCCGCTGAATACGCCTGACATCATGATGATGGTGTCTGATGAAGTGGTGGTGTTCGATAATTTGCGCGGCCGCATGTATGTGGTGGTTACTGCGAACATCGAGCGTGGCGATACCCTAGAAACCGTGCAAGCGCGCATGCGTGAGATCAGCGAGGCGATGCAAAATGTCGCGCCGCGGTTACCGTCAAAGCCTGCGCGTAAGATTACCGAAGCAGATTTTGTCTCAGGCTTTACCGAGAGTGGCTTTAAAGCCGCGGTCGATCGGATTAAGCAATACGTCTTAGATGGCGACTGCATGCAGGTGGTGTTATCGCAGCGCTTGAGCATTCCGTTTAATGCGGCCCCGATGGATCTTTATCGTGCCTTGCGTGGCTTGAACCCATCGCCTTACATGTACTTTATGGATATGGGTGAGTTCCAAATTGTGGGTTCATCACCTGAGATCTTGGTGCGTTTAGAAGACGGTGAAGTCACCGTGCGGCCGATTGCTGGCACACGTCGCCGTGGTCATAGCGATGCAGAAGATATTGCGTTGGAAAAAGAACTACTGGCTGACCCTAAAGAGCTTGCTGAGCACTTGATGCTGATTGATTTAGGCCGTAACGATGCCGGCCGCGTTGCCGAAGTGGGCAGTGTGAAGCTGACCGACAAGATGGTGGTCGAGCGTTATTCACACGTGATGCACATTGTGTCGAATGTGACCGGTCAGCTGCGTGACAAGATGAGCGCGATGGATGTGCTTCGCGCTACCTTCCCCGCGGGAACCGTGTCGGGTGCGCCAAAGATTCGTGCGATGGAAATTATTAATGAGCTCGAGCCGGTAAAGCGCGGGGTGTATTCGGGCGCGGTGGGGTATCTAGCATGGAATGGCAATATGGATACCGCGATTGCGATTCGTACCGCAGTGATTAAAGACGGCCAGCTCAACATTCAAGCCGGCGCCGGCGTGGTGGCCGATTCGGTACCCGATCTCGAATGGAAAGAAACTATGAACAAAGGGCGTGCGGTGTTCCGAGCGGTCGCGTTAGCAGAGGCAGGCTTAGCCTCAACTGAGGTTAACGACTAAGCGCTAGTCTGCGAAGCGCATTATTGGCCTAAGTCGATGCTGTTGAGCGCGCTCAATTAGCTGCCACAACGCGACATAATTTCTTGAATCGCTCGCTCATCAAGTTGGCGAATAATATACGCGTGACTGGTGGGTGAGAGTTTTCCGGCACGCATCTCCATAAAACACCGAACGCCATCGGCATCTTTCGTGAGGTCGATCACTTTATGCTTGAGCAGATGGTTGATATGCGGAATAGCGCTTTTTGCCATAAAGGGCTTAAAGCCGACATGACGAATCGTGACCACTTGTTCGCGGAGTACTTTGATAGCTGCTTGGGTGTTGCGCTCGATCGATTTATCGAGCGTACGTTGATGTGTTTTTTCGCGCACGGTAAGACTGGGGGTAGCTCTGGGGTGCGCTAGTTTAGCAATAACCGACGCTTCACTTCGATTTTCTTGGACAGACAGTGGGTCGGCAAGCTGCCGCATGAATACCTGCTGGGATGGCTAGGGCGTCAGGGCAGGTATATATAAGGTGTAATTTGAGTGATAATGCCACGCTTGTTGATTGTCGCCCTGTTAACGGCGAAATCAGGATGTTGTCCCATCAGGCTATCTGTCTTGATGGGTGATCACTCTATTAACTAGATAATAAACAAGGGGTTGAGTCGCTAATGTTGTTGATGATCGATAACTATGACTCCTTTACGTTCAATATCGTGCAGTACTTTGGTGAGCTGGGCGCTGATGTGCGCGTGTACCGCAACGATGAGATTACGCTTGAGCAGATCGAAGCGCTAAAGCCTGATCAGTTGGTGATCTCTCCGGGGCCGTGTACGCCACATGAGGCGGGTATCTCGGTGGCCGCGATCAAACACTTTGCCGGCAAGCTGCCTATTTTGGGTGTGTGCTTAGGGCATCAATCGATTGGTCAGGCATTTGGTGGAAAGATTGTGCATGCCAGTGCAGTAATGCACGGTAAGACCTCACCGATTCACCATGCGAACACGGGTGTGTTCAGTGATTTGGCCAATCCCTTTCTAGCGACGCGTTACCACTCTTTGGTGATCGATCAGGCTACCTTGCCCGAGTGTTTGGAAGTGACGGCATGGACCGAGGTAGAGGGTAAGCGTGATGAGATTATGGGTGTGCGTCATAAGACCTTGGATATTCAAGGCGTGCAGTTCCACCCTGAATCGATCTTGACCGAGCATGGCCATGACATGCTGAAGAATTTTCTCGACGGGCGTTAGGCCTGATAAAAACAGACAGCAGGAGGACGCTTGTTATGAAACTCTCTCAAGCGATTAATGCAGTATTACAACGCCAAGATTTGAACTCGTCTGAGATGACCGAGGTGATGCGTACCATCATGACCGGTGGTGCAACAGATGCACAGATCGGTGGTTTTTTAATTGGTCTGCGGATGAAAGGCGAAACCGTGACGGAGATTGCTGCCGCCGCTAAGGTGATGCGCGAGCTTGCCAGTGGGGTGAATATCAGTGGCTTAGATCATGCGGTTGATATCGTCGGTACCGGGGGTGATGCGTCGGGTACGTTTAACGTATCCACAGCGAGTATGTTTGTGGCTGCCGCGGCTGGCGCACATGTGGCAAAGCACGGTAACCGTTCGGTATCGAGTAAGTCAGGTTCTGCGGATGCGTTAGAAACAGCCGGCATCAATTTGATGTTGAGTAGCGATCAAGTGGAACAATGTGTTCGCGAAGTCGGTGTGGGCTTTATGTTTGCGCCAGGTCATCACAGTGCGATGAAGCACGCGATTGGTCCGCGTAAAGAGATGGCGGCACGTACGGTGTTTAATGTGTTGGGCCCTTTGACCAACCCTGCGGGTGTGCCAAATCTGGTGCTGGGTGTTTTCAGCGATGAGCTGCTTGAGCCACTCGCCAATGTGTTGAAAGAGCTTGGCGCTAACCATGTGATGGTGGTGCATTCACGTGATGGTTTGGATGAGATCAGTATTGGTGATGTGACCGATGTAGCAGAGCTTAAAGACGGTGAGATCACGCGTTATACGATTGAGCCTGAAGCATTTGATTTGCAACGTGTGGCAATTGATCACATTAAAGCCGATGGCCCTGATCAAAGCGTGGCGATGATTCGTGGCTTGTTAGGCGGTGAAGCCGGCCCTGCGCGCGATATCGTTGCGCTGAATGCAGGTGCGGCGATTTATGTGTCTGGTCTTGCGGGTAGCTTAGCCGATGGCGTGAAGAAGGCGCAGCAAGTGCTCGATAGCGGTGACGGTTTGGCGCGCTTAGAAAAGCTAGCGGCTTTATCGCAAAGTTTTAAGGCGGATGCATGAGCGATACGCCGGATATCTTAAAGAAGATTGTTGCGCGCAAACTCGAAGAGATCGATGAGCGTTCTGCAAATCTCTCGATTGATCAGCTAAAAGCACAACTCGATGATGCCGATGCGCCACGCGGCTTTGTGCAATCGCTAAAAGATAAGATCGCAGCGGGACAATCGGGCGTCATTGCTGAGATTAAAAAAGCCTCGCCATCCAAAGGTGTGTTGCGTGAGCATTTTGTGCCCGCTGAGATTGCACAGAGTTATGCGAATCATGGCGCGGCGTGTTTATCGGTGCTCACCGATGTGGATTTCTTTCAAGGTGGCGATGCGTATTTAAAGCAAGCGCGTGCGGCCTGTTCGCTACCGGTGATTCGTAAAGATTTTATTGTTGATCCTTACCAAGTGTATGAAGCGCGCGCGATGAGTGCGGATTGCATCTTGTTGATCGTGGCGTGCTTAACCGATCGTCAGCTAGCTGATTTAAATAGCTTGGCGATGAAGCTGGGTATGGATGTGTTAATTGAAGTGCATGATGCTGAAGAGTTAGCGCGTGCGCTGAAAGTGCCTAATCCGATGATCGGTATCAATAACCGCAACCTACGTACCTTTGATGTGTCGCTACAAACCACATTGGATTTGTTGGCTTCGATTGCTGATGACCGTTTAGTGGTGACTGAGAGTGGTATTCATGCCCCTGAAGATGTGGCCTTGATGCGTGAACATAATGTGAATGCCTTCTTGGTGGGTGAGGCGTTTATGCGCGCGGATGAGCCGGGTGAAAAGCTGGCGGCTTTGTTTGCTTAAGAGAGAATCGTGATGAAAGCGACAGTGAAATGGATTGACGGCATGATGATGGTGGCTGAGTCGCCTTCAGGTCATGCGGTTGTGATGGATGGCCCTGAGGATCTTGGTGGTCGTAATTTGGGTATTCGCCCGATGGAGATGCTGCTGCTCGGTATGGGTGGTTGCAGCGAGATCGATGTGATTCACATTCTTAAACGTGGTCGCCATGAAGTGAGCTCATGTGAAGTCGAACTCACCGCGGAGCGCGCTGAGAAAGAGCCTAAGGTGTTTACTAAGATTCATGCGCACTTTCGTGTGGGTGGCGCTGAGCTGCCAGAAGCGGCAGTTGAGCGTGCAGTGAAGATGAGTGCCGAAAAGTATTGTTCTGCATCAATCATGCTGGGTGCGATGGCTGAGGTCACGCACAGTTTTGAGATCGTATAAGCGACTTTTTACTTTTACCGACGGGCTTTTTACGCTAACTTGCCCGTCCTTTTTCCTCTAAACAGGAGTTTTGGTCGATGAGAAAACGCATGATGCTTCACGGCTTTAACAATCTGACCAAAACCTTAAGTTTTAATATCTACGATATTAACTATGCAAATTCGCCTGAAGAGGAAGAGGCGTACATCAAATATATCGATGAAGAGTACAACGCCGATCGTTTGACCCAGATTCTGCGCGACGTGAGTGACATCATTGGCGCGAACATTTTGAATATTGCACGCCAAGACTATGAGCCGAGTGGCGCGTCAGTCACCATCCTGATTTCAGAAGAGCCGATTGTGGCAGAAGAGTTATCTAACTCAGAAGCACCGGGTCCGTTGCCTGATGCGATCGTGGGTCATTTAGATAAGTCGCACTTAACGGTTCACACGTATCCTGAAAGTCATCCGGATAACGGCATCTCAACGTTTCGTGTGGATATTGATGTCTCAACCTGTGGTCGTATCTCGCCGTTGAAGGCGTTGAACTATCTGATTCACCAGTTTGATTCTGAGATCGTGATCATGGACTACCGTGTGCGCGGCTTCACGCGTGATGTAAACGGTAAGAAGCATTACATTGATCATAAGATTAATTCGATTCAAAACTTCTTAGCGCGTGATACCCGTGAGCGCTATCAGATGGTCGACGTGAATGTGTACCAAGAAAATATTTTCCATACCAAGATGATGCTCAAAGATTTCGATTTGAACTCGTATATGTTTGGTACGGATATCGATGATGTTGCGCCAAAAGAGCAGCGTGAGATTTCAAATAAGCTGCGTCATGAGATGTTGGAGATCTTCTACGGTCGAAACATGTCGCGGAGCAAGAAGCTCAGCTAAGACTTAGTTGATCGAGGCACTTGCCTGACAGTCCAAGTGAATCGGTCTTGGCTTGTCTTTCTCTAAAGCGATCGCGGTGAGTTTGCCGCCCCACAAGCAGCCGCTATCAATCGCCCACACGTTATGTTGATGGCGATAGCCCAGCGTTGACCAATGGCCAAAGATGATGCGTGTGTCGGTGCTCTGACGTTGTGGATGTTGGAACCAAGGCATTATCTTTTTATCGTCGATGTGTTCTGGTGCGAGTTTTTCTTTCATCGAAAAACTGCCATCTGCTTTGCAGTAGCGTAAGCGGGTAAAGCAGTTAGTGATGTAACGATGTCGATCCATACCGCTTAAGGTAGGATCCCAGCGGTTCGGTTTGCTGCCATACATGTCGGCAAAGAAGTTGACCGCGCCATCGCCATGAATAATGGCTTCGACCTCTTTGGCGTAGCTAAGCGCTTGATCAAACGTCCATTCAGGGCTTAAGCCAGCATGCACCATGCCATAGCCGAGCTCGGCATCGTAATGTGCGAGCTTTTGGTGACGTAACCAGTCGATGAGTTCATCTCGATCAGGGGCCTCGAGAATAGCGTTAAGGGTTTCGCCTTTATGCGCTTTGCTGTCATTACCAAAGGCGATGGCGAGTAAGTGTAGATCGTGATTTCCCCAGACGCAGGTGACGCGATCACCGAGTGATTTTAAGTAACGTAGTGTCTCGAGTGATTTTGGACCTCGGTTGACCAAGTCGCCAACAAGCCATAAGTGATCTTGTTCGGGCGCGAAATTGATCTGGTCTAGCAGTGCGATCAGCTCGTCGTAACAGCCTTGGATGTCACCGATCGCGTAAGTTGTCATTAGTGCAGCGTTCGCGGGATTGCTAAAGAGAAGCGATCAATCGGTGCTAGGAAGGTATCGCCCTCATCGGTGACCATTTCGTATTCACCTTCCATGATGCCAACCGGTGTTTCAAGCACCGCGCCGCTGGTGTATTCAAAGAATTCGCCAGGATTAAGATGCGGTTGTTCGCCAACCACGCCTTCACCGCGCACTTCTTGTACTTTGCCGTTGGCATCGGTAATCAACCAATGACGATTGAGTAATTTGGCAGGTATCTCACCACTGTTGTTGATCGTGATGGTGTACGCAAAGACATAGCGGTCGACGGTAGGGTCAGACTGCTCCGCGATGTAATCGGTGACAACATTAATATCAATCTGTGCGTTATCAATTTCAGACATACTGCTTACCTAAAGTGAATAACTGCAAAGTAAAAGGACTGACCGCTAAAAGCAAGCCGATAGCGTTCAGGGTTTAGTCGTTAGATGTGTGGTCACTTGTCATCAGCACCGCTTGCTCGATGGCGGCCATTAAGCTGCCCATGTCGGCTTTGCCAGTGCCCGCAAGATCTAAGGCGGTGCCGTGATCAACCGAGGTACGTACGATAGGTAGACCCAAGGTGATATTCACCGCATGGCCAAAGCCCATGTGTTTTAGGACGGGCAGTCCTTGATCGTGATACATCGCTAACACGGCGTCGGCTTCGACAAGATGGCGAGGTGTAAATAAGGTGTCGGCGGGCAGTGGCTTGCTGAGTTGAATGCCACGAGTACGAAGCTCTGCAAGTGTCGGCTCGATAACCTCAATCTCTTCGCGACCCAGATAGCCATCTTCGCCAGCATGTGGGTTTAGGCCACAAACCAAGATGTTGGGTTGGCTGATGCCGAAGCGCTCACGTAGATCTTTATCGAGTGCGCTGATGACTAATGTGAGCACATCAGGGGTGATTGCTGCAGGCACATCTTTTAAAGCTAAATGGGTTGTCGCAAGTGCAACACGTAAGCCTGGGCAGGCGAGCATCATCACCGGATGACCGCCACTGATCTCGGCGAGAAGTTCGGTGTGCCCACTGAACGCA
>Ga0181598_1003861_pt1 | contig 12699 bp, 20 predicted proteins | sample 041ome_4_FD_153295 | JGI IMG/M metagenome (GOLD analysis project Ga0181598, IMG submission 153295) | Coastal salt marsh microbial communities from the Groves Creek Marsh, Skidaway Island, Georgia - 041404US metaG (spades assembly) | ecosystem: Environmental > Aquatic > Marine > Intertidal zone >...
TATCAACAATGACTACTTCATACAGAACAGGACAGGACGTTGTAAGTTCTTAAATGTTTTACAGGGCGAGAATCACGCTGAAGCAGAAGACTGGTATCAACGCATGAAGAAATACTGTGATCCCAAGCAGTATCCGGACAATCACTTCAATGGTTGGTCAATGGGTGGTCAGAACATGTGTGACATACATCTTGTGTTACATAGACTGGTTAACATCATACATGATGGCCTACTTGAACAGGGCAAACAAGATTGGATGCACTTCCTAGGCACTAGTAAACTAGAGTGGGCTACACTATTAACAGACATACAAAGAGCAGTTCGTAAGTATCATAACCCAAACTTTACTATATCATTTGACTGTGCTTCACCGTTCCTAGCAACAGCAAATGGTCAGATCTACACAGACGTAGAAACAGAAGATCGTAAGAAATGGGTATACAGGATGCAACCTACTGCTGATGACAAGAAGTATGCCACAGACACTAGACAGTTCAGCCAAGGTGTCCTAGCAGATGGATATCACACATCATTCAAGGATAGCCCAATATCACGCAACTTGGAGATGAAAGATATCTGTATCTATAATCCAGGCGACCTGAATAAGAATGGCAAGGAAGGCAAGACATCGTGGGATAGTTTTAGTTACACACTGATGATGGGACACAATGTATGGCAACACATCAACGCAGTGCAGGAAGCCAACAGACAGTATGACAGTGGTCGTTATCCTGCTATGTTGATACAGGAAACATTTGATCGTTATACATTTAAAGATATAGTCGAAGCAATATTTTCAGCACCAGACAGGGCAACAGCATTGGCAGTGGTTGAGGAATATTCAAGATTTTGGATGTCAATCATTGGCACCAGAGGTGCGACAGGCAAGAAAACTGTTAACGCAAGTACCATGTTTAATAACTTGTTTGAGGAGGAGGCAGACGAAGCAGATAATCATCATGTAGATGATAGCGGACTTGATGAGTACAATCTAGATAAACTTGAAGCGGAGGAGGCTTAATATGTCAAAAGACTTAGATCAATTAATAGCACGTCATAAAGATCTTGACCTAAAAATCAAAGAAGCGTATACTTACTACTTAGATGATGCTAGTTTAAATAAAATGAAAATTGAAAAACTACACATCAAAGAACAAATCGAAAAGTTACAAAAGAAAGTAGCATAATGGAAAGAGATTACGCAACAGGCACAGCCAAAGGCATAGATTACTTTACAGGTGTTGAGATAGAACATACACCTGCATACGACCTTAAGACTTTGTTTGTTGTTGGTGTTAAGGCTCCCGAAGAAATCACTGCGATCGCCACACAACATGAATGCGATCATGTGTACTTCGGGGCCAACCAATCTTTTGATGGTAACAATATTGGAGAGTGGGTACGTCAAATTGAACATGTTCTACGTTTAGGTTACAAAGTAACATTAGACTTAGACATTACGTATATTCAGAAACCCTGCAAATGGCTTAAACAACTCAATGAGTTCGATGGATTTATAACACAAATATCCGTTAAGATACCTAACATTGAGCAGTATAACGATAAAACTACTATTAAGATAGATGACGTAGACTTTAACGCAACTAATGACGGTGTGTGGTGTCATAGTTTAGATAAGTTAAAAGACAACGCAGTTATGACTGAGTGGTCTGAATATGCTAATGATAAAATAATAGAGGAGGTAACTGATGAGTAATGTATTAACTAATCTTAAAGCAAAGTACGAAAATCAAATTAATATCAGTAAAACTAATATTGAAATGTTTCTAGCAAGTCCACAAGGTGTTGCTGAGCATATTGATTATTCTGAAACTGTTGAAAAAGAATTAGAAAAGATTGCACACGCACATGATATGATTGAGGCGTTAGAGCAACTATAATGAATCAGGAAGAAAGAGCAACTGTAGATCGCGTTGTTGAAAAAGCTACACGTGAGATTTGGGTAACGTTTCGCAAGGAAGGCATCCACTGCTATCCTGCCGCGGCAACGGATGAAAAACTCAACACTAACGATAAATACAATGTAGCATTTTTAGCACATCCGCACAGACACACGTTCCACTTTAGAGTGGCTATAGATGTCTTTCACAATGATCGTGACATTGAATTTATTCAATTTAAACGATGGTTAGAAGACTTATACGGTGACGGTGAGGTATTAGACTTAAACTATAAAAGTTGTGAAATGATTGCGGACGATCTCTATCTACAGATTGCTTCTAGATATCCTGGAAGAAAGGTTACTATTGAAGTAAGTGAGGATGGAGAGAATGGGTGTACAATAACGTATAACCTAACACGTCCAAGTCAAATTATCGCAATCTAAAAACAGGAGCCCTGAATGGCCAAACACCATTCTCGATTAGATATCGACGATATATTCGATGACTTAGACAAACTCAGACTCTTCTGTAGAGATCACGGGTTTAGATTCAACGAAGCAGATCTATACAATCCTCGTACTTTTGTGTGGCAACAATACATGAAGTTTGCCGCAGGTAAAAATTGTAGAAACAATTGGAAAGAGTATAGATATGGGCGACGAGGACAAAGATAGTTTATTTGATATAGCCGAAGACGATTGGTTAAATTCAGATACTTATACAACACCTAACTACGAATGGTTTGGTACCGGACCAACTAATTATTCAGACATTGAAACTTGGCTTCTAGAAAAATCTATCGAAGCAACTTCAGACAAACACCTAGAAAGACGCACACAAGCAAAACGTGAACTATACTTACTTAAATGTAAGATAGAACGTATCTACGATTCAATTCCAAAAGACTCAGTACAAGAACGTGACTGGGACAAAGAAGAAGTTCATCGCATTTTAAAAGAAAGCAAATGAGTAAAAGACCCAAGTGGTTAAAAAACATAGATGAAGCACACGGCAATAACTTAACTAGTCTAGTTGAAGATTGGTTAGCACAGACTATTGCTGAAATTAAATCACCGTACAATGACGGCTTTACAACATCTGGACTTAAACGTGAACTGTTTGAATTTAAATGTTTGCTAGAAGATGTCTATGAAACACTGCCAGATTTTGGTGATGAAGAAGTTGAATGGGAAAAGGAAAGACTATATAATAAACTCAAAAGGAAATCAAAATGAAACATCCAGACCCAAAATTACATTTACAGTTAAGTTTAGTCAAGTCAGGCGTTAGAATACTAGCAGGTGGTGCATTACTATTTGGTAGTTTATGGTATGCAGGTATTTGCTTAATTGTAGCAGAAGGAATTGGTGTAGCAGAGGAACTAGTCTAATGGTTACAAGAGTAGATATAGATCGTAGAATAAAAGCAAAAATGGATCACTTACAAGTCTGTATGGAATCAAACGTACACTTAGATCGTAAAGAATATGTGTTAGATGTTATCTATTCAGTTGAAAAATACTTTACTGCTATGAATGATGAAGACCGAGATTACTTACAGATAGCAAGGTCAGCAGTAGAAGAAGAAATAGAGTGGAATGTTCCAGACAATAAAAAACTAATAATAGAAGAAGATGACGGGTACGCAGACTAATGGCTAATGTATTTTTAGTAGATCTAGAAGCAGTTGAAACACGCTATACCAAGCAGTGGAAAACTCACGTACCTAAGTTATTAAAGGAGGCTGGACACAATGTTCGAGTTATTGAAGGACCTAGTGATATTCCCAGTGCCACTACTCCTGGTGCTTTTCTTAACTTTGGTGGTACTAACATATACAAAGCACGACAAGTTGAAGAACTCAGTCGTTTATTTACAAATGGTAAAATTAATAGTGGGGATCACGTTATCTTTACTGATGCTTGGCATCCTGGTATCATTAATTTAAAATATATGAGTGAACTGCTTGGCATCAAAGTCAAGATACACGCATTATGGCACGCAGGTTCATATGATCCAGCAGACTTTTTAGGTAGACTAATAGGTAATACACCTTGGGTAAGACATTCAGAACACGCATTTTTTGAAGCAGTAGATCACAATTACTTTGCTACAGACTTTCATATTAATATGTTTGTAGAAAACCTATTAGGTCTAGACCCTGAAAATAACAAAACACACGGAACATTTTTAGCAAACTGGCGTCATCATAAAAAGATTGTGCGTACAGGTTGGCCAATGGAGTATATGAGTGACACACTTACGCTGTATAAGAAAATGGACAAGCGTAACTTAATCTTGTTCCCACACAGAGTAGCACCTGAAAAACAAGTAGAGATATTCAAAGACCTAGCAGAAACTATGCCAGAATATGAATGGGTAGTATGTCAAGAACAGCAGTTAACTAAAAACGAATATCATAACCTACTAGGTGAAGCAAAAGTAGTTTGGTCTGCTAACTTACAAGAAACACTAGGTATTAGTTGGTATGAAGGTGCAGTAGTAGATGCTATACCTCTTGTGCCGGATAGACTATCATACAGTGAAATGGGCTTTGAAGAATTTAAGTATCCTAGCGAATGGACTGAAAGTTTTGAAGCATATAAACAGCACAAAGATGAAATTATTAAAAAGATTCGTTGGACTGTTGATCATCACTCAACCTATCAACAAAGATTACAAGAGCAAGTTAAGTTCTTAGAAAAAGAATACTTTTCAGCAAACAAGTTACTTGAGAATATACAATGATAGATTGGACTGATATTGGTCCTTTCTTAACCAATGAATTCATGCTTGACTATGATTACATTGATCAACTTTCTGACACTCCACGTTTATATGTCAACGGTGCTAGTGAACACTACGGTGACGGACTATTAGAAGAACTGGCTAGAGAACTACACCCACATCACACAGTATTGAGTCATTCGCCCAGTGCTGTCTGTGTTTTTTACCCTTATTGGTATCATTGGGCAAAACAAAACTGGCCTGAAATACATCGTGCTAACATAGCCTCTGACAAAAAAACATACAAAATAAGTTGTCTTAATAATTCATCTAGACCACATAGAATATTAAATTGGTTAGAACTCAAAGACAATCAAGATATATTATGGTCAATGCACAATGATCCTGCAGAACTAGCCCATGACATGGAACTTACTGATCAGGAATGGCAAGACTGGGATAGTCTAAGACTGAAACTGCCTACTCGTACACACGACAATAGAGGTACAAGAGTAGATGCTGACATACTGCACGAAGCATACACAGACAGTTATGTTAATTTTGTTACAGAGTCAACAACTTGTGATAAAATCTTTATCACTGAAAAAACCTGGAAACCTATTGCTAGTGGACAGTTGTTTGTGATTTTAGGTAATCAAGGTATCGTAAAACATCTTAGAGATCATGGCATAGACTGTTTTGATGACATTATCGATCATAGTTATGATGACATTGAAGATCCAAGAGAACGTTTGTTCAAACTACACAACAGTGTAAATAAGTTACTTAAACAGGACTTGTATAATATCAATCTACTAACCAAACAACGTAGAACAAAAAATGCAGAGTTGTTTTGGTCCAACGAACTATACTATGAACTATAATGAAGCAGAACTAGTACATTGGATGCAGAATCGAGACACTATGTCTTTGCTACCTGCACAGGTTGACATTGACCTTACTAACGTATGTAATCAAGATTGTTACTACTGTAACTCAGCAGAGTTTCGTAAGAGTGAACCTGTACAAAAAGACTATAAAGAATATATAGAGCTACTAGATAAACTAGCAGGGTGGAGAGCCCATACACCTAAAAGTTATGGAACAACTCACACAATAACATATCCTGGTGGTGGAGAACCTAGTGTACTAACAGGCTTTGAACATGTAATCGAACACACAATAGATCAAGGTTTCTTAGGATCAATAACCACAAACGGTAGTTACTTAGACAAACTGTTTGACATTGATAATGATAAGTTAAAGAAACTTGCTTGGATAGGAATAGACATTGATGCAGGTACAGAAGACTTGTACGAACAAATACGACGTAGTCTAAGTAAACACAGTCTATTTGATCGTATGCAGGCCAATGCACGTGAACTTATTAAACGTGGCATTAACGTAGACTTTAAGGTTTTACTTAATCCGTTAAATGATAATGAACAGGCTCTAGAAGACATATTCCGTTTTGTAAATGAACTAGGCGGACGTAAAATATTCTTCAGACCTGTAATTGTTAACAGTGAAGCACATCCTATTACATATAAAACGCAAACAATAATAGAACAACTAGGTCACAAATACAGTCAGCCTTATTGGATTAATCAGAATAAAACAATGCCTAGAAACTACAAACGTTGTCATCAGATGTATCATTTTCCAGTGTTCTGTGCTAACGGTAAGATATACGTATGTTGTGAAGGCAAAGGCAACCCACAGTTTGAACTAGGACGTTGGGACGAACTTGACTTTAGAGATTTATGGATGAGTGAACGTCACCACGATATATACAACAAAACAAATGTAGGCCTATGTCAACCTTGTAGACCAAACAAGACCAACATAGAAATACAAAATATATTAGATAACCCAAGCAAGATAGAAGGATTATACAAGTGAGTTTCTTTCCAGTAATTGAATTATTTGACAGACTAGCAATAGCAGAAGTTAAATGGGAGCGTACACAAGCTAATCGAGAAGAACTAGCTTGGTATAAAACTCAAGTACTTTCTTATGATACTTCTCTGATTCAGAAACAATATCAAACACTAAAACAAATACACAATGAAATATGGTCCTTAGAATCAGAGCTTAAATCCGGCCATGAAGATCAGTTATCATTAGAAGAAATAGGCAGACGTGCTATTGCTATACGAAATAAGAACAACGAACGTATTAAAATTAAAAATGAAATAGCAGACACCTTAGGTGATAGCGTTAAAGAAATTAAAAAGGATCATTTGAGTGAGTAATCCGTTTGATTTAATTCGAGAGTTTGAACAAGAACTAGCGTCATACACAGGTGCTAGGTACGCTGTAATGACTGATTGTTGTACACACGCACTTGAACTAGCATTTCTAGCAACAGGCTTTAAAAAGACAGAGTTTACACCTAGAACATATATTAGTATCCCAATGATGCTACGTAAGATCGGTGTTGAATATAGATTCAACAAACAAGAACATTGGACAGGCGAATATTACTTCCATCACACAAACATTTGGGATAGTGCTAGAGCATTATATCCTAATATGTATAAATCAGGACAACTACAGTGTTTAAGTTTTGGACATAATAAACCGTTGACATTAGGCAGAGGCGGTGCTATACTATTAGATGACTATGAACTTTATAAGAAACTTAAACTAATGTGTTACGATGGCAGGGATTTATCAATAACACCCTGGCAAGAACAAAAAGAATTTGAGTTAGGATATCATTATAAACCTACGCCAGAAGAAGCAGAGCTAGGTTTACAATTATTAGGCGGACATGATTCACTGCCTAAATACTATGAGTATCCAGACTTACGTAAATTAACAATAAAGACATCCACGTCATAAACTCGGAGATAAAATATGTCAGTAGAAAGTAAAATAGATTGGGAAGAACTAGAAGAACAAACACAACCAGTCAGCAAAGTAATTAGAGATAGAATCAAACAAGCAGGTGATAGATATTGGGCAGGTGACAATATTTCAGCACACATTCATGATTATGAAAAAGATCGATTAATAGATGAAATTACAAACAAGTTTGAAGGTGTATTGGACAGTTTAATTATTGACAGACATAACGATCCTAATTCAAAGGGCACAGCAAGACGTCTTGCTAAGATGTATATCAATGAGATCATGGTAGGCAGATATGAACCTAATCCTAATGCAACTGCTTTCCCAAATGATTCAAAAGATAGATATGAAGGCATGTTAGTGGTTAGAAGTGAACTACGAAGCATGTGTAGTCATCACCATCAACCAGTTAGTGGTGTAGCATACATTGGTATTATTGCTGGACAGAAACTAATTGGCTTATCTAAATACACTAGAATTGCTCAATGGTGTGCTAGACGAGGAACCTTACAAGAAGAACTATGTAATGATATTGCTAGAGAAATACAAAAAGCAACTGATGCAGAACACTTAGGTGTGTATATCCAAGCAACGCATGGTTGTTGTGAAAACAGAGGTATTATGGCACACTCAAGTCTAACACAGACTACAGTGTTAAAAGGTGCATTCAAAGATGATCCTGCAACTAAAAAAGAGTTTATGGACAATATCAAATTACAACAAGAATTTGCCTGCTAAGCCAGGTGGTATAAAAAGTTCTTGACAAAATAATCAATACATCATATAATAACATAGACTATAAAAATATCTGAAAGGAGTAGTTATGTTATTCCGTAAATTCATAACAGTAGCAAGTATTCTACTTGCCGGTGTTATAGCAACAACTTCAGCACATGCTCGTGGTTGGCAAGTCTTAGATAGTTGGGAAAAGACTAGTTCGCCTGTGGTTAGAATGGGTGATCCAACTTTCGATTATGTGTACGAAACTAGAACTGAACAGTTCACAGACGGTGACGGAAATACTGTTGAAAGAGTATTAAAGGATCGTTTTAGAACAGAAGTTCGAATTGAAACCACAACCGTCACACATTATCCTTATATGAAGGAACAAAGATGTCGTGGCAAACGTTGTAGAGAACGTACTAGACGTGGTCGTCCTTATGCTACTACTACACAGCGTGTAGACACCCAAAAAAATCACCAGGAAACAACTGTTGTCAGTGAAACGATTGTCAAATACGCAACTGTAGAAAAAGAGGAAACTACAACAACTTCAACAACAGCAAGTCTAGACTTTGGCGATGATGCTCAGTATTTAGGTACTCGAACAGAAATGGTCAGTGATGATCCGCTTTACTATCAAGGTCTAAGTGAGTTTAGATCAACTAACGAAGCAGTTAATCAAGACAAAGCGTTGGCTAGAGGTTGGACTGGTAAAGGTTCTACTATTGCTATATTAGACTCGGGTATTGACGTTGATCATGCAGAGTTTGACACAGGCAAAATTAAATATACCTATGACTTTACACAAACTGGTATACAGGATAATGTAGGTCACGGTTCACACGTTGCATCAATTGCGGCTGGTGAAATGGATGGTACAGGCATGATGGGTATTGCACCTGATGCTGATTTGGCTATTATTAAGATCACTAACAATTGGTCTTCATCAATGTCATTTGCTCGTAAAGGTATTGAATGGGCAAAGGTAAACACTGATGCAGTAGTAGCAAACATATCATCAAACACAAATTACTCTAGTGATTATAAAAATCATATGACATATCAAGGTGATGGTATTTACACTAACGATCATGTTTACTATGGTGGTAGTAATTACTATAACTTAGAAGATCCAAATCGTTGGGCTAGTGCATTAGCAGATACAGAAATGGTTGTAACTGTTTCGGCAGGTAATGCTAGTGACGGCTTTGTTCAGAATCCTGCGACATTTGCAACAGCAACAGATGCAAACGGTGACTTATTATTAGATGGTCGTATGTTAGTTGTTGGTAACTGGAACACATCAACTAATACTGTTGAAGGTGCAGGTGCTGGTCATATATGTAAAAACTACAGTGGCGGTCAATGTAATGATGCTTATACAACATCTGACTTCTACATCCTAGCACCAGGTCAGTTAGTTAGTGGTGCAGACTTCGATGGCGATTATAGAAACTTCTCAGGTACTTCACAGGCGGCTCCAGTGGTTGCAGGTGCAGTAGCAGTTGTACATCAAATGTGGCCATACATGAAGGGCGAGAATATCGTACAGTTATTATTAAAGACTGCTGATAAAACGATTGAAGGCTATGATGAAAACACACACGGACAAGGTCTATTAGACTTAGATCGTGCTACACAACCAATTGGTGATCTAGGTATTTCACTAACAGGACGTGAAGGTACTACTACTGCTTTATCAGGTGGTATTGCTCTTGCAGGTGTAGATGATTCTGCACTAAGTTCTTTATCAAGTGTTAGTGCTGTTGACGAAATTGGTAGAGACTATACTGTTAATCTTAAGCCAGCGGCACATACTATGAACTCAATGATTCCTATCTATCAGTTAGATCATTCAGTTGGTAGTGCTTGGTCAAGTAAGTTTGTTGGTGGTGCTCAAGAAGCTCGTGGTATGTATTTTGGTACTTACGAAACTCCAAACACTATTGATAGACAATCATTTACTAACGTAACTGTTGGTTTTGATGACACACTATTCCAGAAACGTAATCCTGTTACAGGTGCTGTTATGGATCCTAGTGCATGGACAACCAAGTTCATGTTTACACAAAGTTATGGTTCACCTTACATGGCATTCAGTGGCATGTGGGGACAAGTTGAAAGTTCACAGACATTTGAACTTAGCCAACTTTATAAACCTAACAACTGGTATGGACAAGTAGGTGTTATGTATACAACTACACAGTTTAAACAAGGTCTTGTTACAGAAGTGGATCCAATTACTGCTATGTATGGTGTTGCAGGTTGGTCTAACGATAACTTAAACTTGTATGTTGGTATTAAGCCTACAGTGGTTAGTGGTAACGTACACTTAAATGTGCCTACTAGTGTTGACGCTGGTGGTACTATGCACTATTCAAGTGTTAAAGCAAGTATGAGAGGTGAGCCTGTTAGTTATGTTGGAGCACAGTTTAGTGTTAAAGAACATAAAGACAGATTCAATAATGAACACTCACTTAAGATGAACGGCGTTGTTGATCAATACGGTGATTCAAGAGTTGGTGCTTACTGGTCAATGGAGTTCTAATGATATTTAATAAAGTTAGAGAGCTCAAAGATCAGGGCTTAAAAATTGGAATAACATTTTCGACATTCGACCTGCTTCATGCAGGTCATGTCGCGATGTTAGCCGAAGCAAAGAATCATTGTGATTATCTTATTGCAGGACTACAAACAGATCCTACAATAGACAGACCAGATTCAAAAAATCCACCAGTTCAATCAATAGTAGAAAGACAGATACAGTTAGCCTGTAATCGTTTTGTTGATGAAATTGTGGTTTACCAAACTGAAAAAGATTTAGAAGATATCTTGCTCACACTGCCAATTGATGTTAGAATATTAGGTGTAGAGTATCAAGACAAAGACTTTACTGGTCGAGATATCTGTAAGAAAAGGGGAATTGAACTAGTGTTTAATGGTCGTGATCATTCATTTAGTTCAAGTAGTTTACGCAAACGAGTAGCACAAGCGGAGAACAAATAATGGGATATGATCCAAAAGCAACACTAATTAAAAAAGAGTTAAAAGTATTAGCCAATGGCGACAAATATTTTTTAAAACTTATGAAAAATGCCATTGAGCAACAGAATAGACAAGCACTTTCTAGAAAGAGATCTAGCAACAGTGATAAATAGATCTATCAAAGACGTCTTTAGACAGTCATCCGTCTCAAAATATTCTGCCTGTCATCACACTTACTTTACGGAGGCAAGAGATGGCTAAATTTTATTCAACAAAAACATATGGTCATAACATTGGCTTATCAGCATGTTTTAGACAACCTAATGCTGATCATTCACACTGTCATTTACTACATGGTTACAGTCTACAGTTTAAGTTTACATTTGCATGTGATCACTTAGACAACAAGAACTGGGCAGTAGACTTTGGCGGACTTAAACAAATTAAAAAATGGTTAGAAGATCACTTTGATCATAAGACTGCTATTGATAAAGATGATCCACACTTGGATAAGTTTTTAGAATTACAAGAAATGGATTTGGCAGAGATTGTGGTAATGGATGGTGTTGGTGCAGAAAAGTTTGCTGAACACGCATTTAACTTTGCAGATAAATTAATTAGAGAACAGTCAAACAATCGTTGTTGGGTACATTCAGTAGAGTGTGCCGAGCATGGTGCTAACTCAGCAATATACGAAGGATAACAATGACTAAGAAAGCATATTATACCTGGCAACAAGTACAAAACATGGTGCAGGACATACTACGTCAGACTAGAGACAAGCAATTTGATGCTGTAGTCGGACTCACAAGGGGTGGTTTAACACCCGCTGTGCTGGTTTCGCAGTACCTAGATATACCTATGCACACCTTAAAAATAAGTCTGCGTGATCATCAAGAACAAGAAAGTCTAGCAGTGTTAGACAAACTAAGCAACCAAAAAGTATTAGTTATAGATGATATTAATGATACAGGTGCTACTATCAATTACATAAAAGAAAATTGGACTTTAAATAACTTAACCTACGCTGTATTAATTAACAATGAAGCTAGTGATGCTGACGTAGACTACTCCAGTGTTGATATTAATAAAAGGGAAAATGATGTTTGGATTGTATTTCCCTGGGAAGATTGGTGGAAATAATGGCAGGAATGATAGACTTAGATTTAACTAAACTTAGAGGCTGTGAGTATGACATAGCAGTGTTACTACCAACAAGAGGTAGAGGCAAACTTGCTGAAAGATCTTTATTAAGTTTAATAGATAAAGCGAAGGACAATTCACGTATTGAATATCGTGTTGCTCTTGACAATGACGATCAAGAAAGTTTAGACTATTTTAAAGACGTTATAATTCCAAAATTTGAAGAGCTTGACATCAATTTTGATGTTATTGCTATTGATCCTCTAGGCTATGCTAGACTAAATGAGTATGTTAACCTACTGGGTAAGATGGCAGATGCTGAATGGTTATTCTTTTGGAACGATGATGCTATCATGGAAACT
>Ga0181598_1003866_pt1 | contig 12690 bp, 12 predicted proteins | sample 041ome_4_FD_153295 | JGI IMG/M metagenome (GOLD analysis project Ga0181598, IMG submission 153295) | Coastal salt marsh microbial communities from the Groves Creek Marsh, Skidaway Island, Georgia - 041404US metaG (spades assembly) | ecosystem: Environmental > Aquatic > Marine > Intertidal zone >...
AAAATGGTTCCCATTTTGGACATAATAAAAAACGTTGGAATCCAAAAATGGAAAAATTTATTTATGGTGAAAAAAATGGAACACATATTTTAGATTTAAGAAAATCTTTACCATTAATTGAAAATGCGCTGAAGTTTGCTTTAGAGTGTTCTAAAAGTAAAAAGAAATTTTTATTTGTCTCTACTAAGAAGCAACTTGGTGAGATTGTAGAAAATATTGCAAAAGAAACTGGAAATTATTTTGTTAACTTTAGATGGCTAGGGGGAATGATTACTAATTGGAATACAGTTAAAAATTCTATTAATACTCTAAATAATTATGAAAATATTTTAAATTCAGAAGAAACTGTTTTTACTAAAAAAGAGTTATCAGATATTGAAAAGAAAAAAATCAGATTAGAGAAAACACTTGGTGGTATTGTCGAAATGAAATCTATACCTGATGTACTTTTCATTATTGACACCAATAGAGAGAATATTGCTGTTTTAGAAGCTAAAAAATTAGGAATACCAATTATAGGTATTGTTGATACAAACTGTGACCCAGACTTAATAGATTATCCTATCCCCGCAAATGATGATGGCGTAAAGTCAGTTCAATTCATTTTAGATAGTTTTAAAAAAGTACTGTCTTCTGATACGAATGAAATTAGCTCTGATGATGGAAAAAATAATAATGAGTAGTATGGAATTAATAAAAAAACTCAGAGAGACTACTGGAAGCGGAATGCTTGATTGTAAAAAAGCTCTTGCTGAAAATAATGATGATCTTGATGCTGCCGTAAAATGGCTAAGAGAAAAAGGTATTTTAAAAGCACAAAAAAAACAGGACAGAGAAACCAATGAAGGTGTGATTTCATTTTATAATCATGAAACCTCTTTAAATTCTTTTTCTTTGTGCAAAATCAAGTGTGAAACAGATTTTGTTGCAAAAAATGATGATTTTTTGTCATTTGCTAATCAATTAACAAAATCTATCCATGATTCAGACAACATTAAACTTCAAGGAAATTTTGATGATATAAGCTCAATTTCTTTTAATGAAAAAGATTTAAATACTGCCCTAACTGACCTTATATCTAAGATTGGTGAAAATATTCAAATTATTTCATATAAAAAATATCATTCAGATAATTCAATTTTTATCAATTACTTACATAACAAATATAATTCCTCATGTTCTAAAATTGCATCAGTTGTAGAAATTTCAACAAATGATTTAAAAAAAGCATCAAAAATAGCAGATGAGCTAAGAGTAGTAGCTATGCAGGTTTCAGCAATGAAGCCAATGGGCTTAAACGAAGAGTCTATAGATCCTAAAGTTCTAGAAGATGAAAAAGATATCATACTCAAACAAATTGAAAATACCCCCGATGATAAAAAAGAACAGATAATTAAAGGAAAGATTAATAAATTCATTAAAGAAAATACTTTAATGGGTCAAACTCTAATAACCGACCCTAAAAAAACAGTTGCTAATTATGTTTCTGAATTATCTAAAGCTAATAATTTAGAACTTAACATTATCTCAATGGATTTATATAGTATTTAAAATGTTTAAAAATATCATGCTAAAGATTTCCGGAGAGTCTTTAGCTGGTGATAATGAGCAGGGATTTGATTTTAAAATTTTAAACGATCTTTCTGAGAATATTAAGATTTTAGCTAATAGAAATATAAGAATTTCAATAGTTTTAGGTGGAGGTAACTTTATTAGAGGTTCTTCTTTTTCTAATGGAGTAGTCGATAGAGTTACTTCAGACTATATGGGTATGCTTGGCACTGTTATGAATTCGCTTGCCCTCCAATCTAATTTAGAAAAGATAGGCGTTCCCTCTAGGGTTATGACCGCACTAAGTATTAATAGAGTCGCAGAACCTTATATTAAAAATAAAGCAACAAGGCATTTGGAAAAAAATAGAGTTGTGATATTTGCTTCTGGAACTGGAAACCCTTTTTTTTCAACTGATACTGCTGCTGTATTACGAGCTTCAGAAATGAAATCTGATGTGATTTTTAAAGGTACAAAAGTTGATGGAATTTATGACAAAGATCCTTTTGAGTATGCAGATGCAAATAAAATATTTGAAATTACTTATTCTGACTATCTGAACCAAGATATTAAAGTAATGGATGCCACTGCTATAAGTTTGGCTAAGGATAGATCAATACCAATCATTATTTTTTCAATTTTAAAAAGCTCAAATATTTTAGATATAGTTGAGGGAAAGGGTAATTATTCCATAATTAAATAACTATGTTTGATATTAATAATTGCAAAACAGAGATGAAGTCTACTATCAATTCTTTAAACGAAGAATTAAAAAATATAAGAACTGGTAGGGTTTCACCAGACATTATGAGATCTATAATAGTAGATAGTTATGGTTCTAAAATTCCTATAACTCAGTTGTCTAATATAAACAATATAGATAATATGACATTAAATTTAAACATATGGGATGCAGCACTAGTCAAATCAATTGAAAAGTCTATACAGGAGTCTAACTTAGGTGTTACACCGCAAACAGATGGTACTAATATTTTATTAAAATTCCCTGAAATTACATCTGAAAGAAGAAAAGAACTTGTTAAAATTACTGCAGAAATATCTGAAAAATATAAAATTTCAATCAGAAATATAAGAAGAAAATTTTTAGATGAGATTAAGACTCTAGAAAAAAATAAACAATTTTCTTTAGATGAAAGTAAACGTTTTCAAGATGATATACAAAAAATTACTGATATTTCAATAAAAGAAATTGAAGCAATTTTTTTATCTAAGCAAAACGAAATTTTAAAAATATAAGTTTTGCAAAATAAGCTATCTCATATCTCCTTTATAATGGATGGTAATAATAGATGGTCTATAAAAAATAAAGTTTCTAAATTTGAGGCATATAGAGCTGGCTCCAAAAATCTTTTGAACATTGCAGAATATCTTTTTGAAAACTACAGCTTAAATTTTGTTTCTGCATTTGCACTTTCATCCAATAATTTAAAGAGAGATAGAAAATCATTAAAAATTTTAAAAAAAGTATATGAATTTTTTTTAGATGATCTTTCTAAGGTAACTCAAAAAAATTATTCAGTGGATATCATAGGGGATTTATCTTTTTTAGATAAAAGAGTCTTACAAAGAACACATGATTACATAAAAAACCAAAATAAATTAAATAATAGATTGATTTTATTTATTAACTATGGAGGGCAGGACGATATAGAAAATGCAAATAAATTTATATTAAATAATAAGTTAAGAAATTCTAAAATTACTAATTTCCTATCTACAAATAGTTTTCCTAACCCAGATATTCTTTTCAGATCAGGTGGGTTTCAAAGATTAAGTAACTTTATGTTATATGAGATTGCTTTTACAGAGCTTTTTTTCTCAAAAAAACTTTGGCCAGATATTAAAAAATCAGATCTTAAAAGAATAATAAAAAATTATAATCATATAGAGAGAAAATTTGGAATTTAACTTTACAAGAATTCTAAATGGCCTTCTTGTTTTATCAATTATTACCTTTTTTTATATTTATAATTTTGATTATCTTTTTTTTATTTTGATAATAATTTTTATTTTCTATGATTTTTATAAATCTAAATTTTTTCAATATTTTTTATTAATTGATTTTTATTTACTTTTTGCAATCACATCTTTCATAATATATTTTTTTTCAAATACTATTTTATTTCAATTATTATTATTCTATTTATTTACAATATTATCTGTACTAACGAATTTAAAATTAAAAAATATTTTATTTATTATAATTTTATTTCTATTTTTAAATCTTCTTTTTTTCTCCATAGATTTTAATAGGAGTTTATTTTTTATTACAATTTTTATATCTTTTATAAACGACAGTTTAGCATATTTATTTGGTAATTTGCTCAAAGGTCCAAAAATAATACCTTCGATAAGCCCTAAAAAAACTTGGTCCGGAACTATTATATCTATGACCGTGTCATCATTTATTTTAATGATTAGCGGTTATAATTTTTTGTTTTCTATATTAATTTCAATAATGTTTTTTTTAGGTGATATTTACTTTTCAATTATAAAAAGGTCTAATCATTTAAAAGATTTTTCTAATTTAATCCCAGGCCATGGAGGTTTTCTTGATAGATTAGATAGTATTATTTTTTCTTTTACTCTAATTTTCACCTATAAATATTATATATTATGAAAATACCAAAGATTGTTATAATTGGCTCTACTGGGAAGCTTGGTTCTATACTCTTAAATTTTACATTTAAAAATAATATACCCATACATGCCATAACTGGTTTTAAAAATTCAAATAAATTAAAATTATATGAAAGTAAATACTCTATTAAAAAGACTTTTTGTTTAAAAAATAACAATGATATAGATAAATTAAAGATATTATTTAAGTCTGTAAGTATTGATATTATATATTTTTTAGATGTTGGTAGTCGTTCTCTTATATATTTAAATTATTTTCTTAAATTTCAAAAAAATTCAGTTATTTGTATTGCAAATAAAGAAATGATAATTGCCGGAGGTTCTCTTTTAAAAAAATCTATTTCTAGAAGTAATTGTACTTTGATACCCCTAGACTCTGAGCATTTTTCATTAATAAATAATTACCCAAATGCTAAAAATGTAAAAAAAATATATATTACAGCATCAGGCGGTCCTTTTTATTTTAATAAAAATATCAACCTAAAAAAAGTTTCTAAAAAACAGGTTTTGTCTCACCCAAAATGGATAATGGGTTCCAACAATCTAATAGACTCTTCAAATTTTATTAACAAAGTTTTAGAAATTTTAGAATTATCATATATTTTTGATATTCCATTAGAAAAAATTGATTTTGTTGTTTCTAGAGAAGCATTTGTTCACAGTATTATTCATTACAAAGATGAAACAATTACTTTTAACTGTTTTGCTAATAACATGCTTATCACTTTATCGAAACCCCTGAAAAAATTTTATGATTTTGATTTGAATCTAAATTATGACAATATTTATAATATTGAAAATTTTAGAATTGAAAAATTTAAAGATAAAAGATTTAAAATTTATAACTACATTAATACAATTAAAAAATTTAATCATAATCAACAAATTTTATTTATGATTTTTAATAATCAGGCCCAGAGTTTATATTTAAATGGTAAAATACCTTACTATAAAATTTTATCTCATATTTTTAAGAAAATAGAAATATTTAATGAATTTAAAAATAAAAAATTAAGGAATTTTAAAGATATTTTAAAATTTATTGATAGTATAAATGTGAGTCTAAATAAAAAATGATTTTAAAATTTATTAATTGTATTTTCTTTATTTTTTTAAGTTTTCCTACTTTTTCAAATACTCTTTCTATTGAAGGAAATAAAAAATTATCAAATCAAGACATTCAACAGTTATCAGATGTAGATATTTATTCCAACGATCTTGACGACAATAAAATTAATAAGTTGTTGAATGACCTTTATAATTCTGATCTCATCGATGATCTAATATTAAAAAAATATAATGATTATTATATTTTAAAAATTATAGAAAATAGAATAATTAATGAGATATATATCAATGGTAATATTTATATTAAAGATAAAGATATTCTACCAACTCTTAATTCAAAAAATAATACCCTATTTAACAAAGATGATATTTTAAAAGACATCAACATAATTAAAAATTTATATCTTTCCAGAGGTTTTGATCAAATTAGTGTTACAACTGTTACTGAAAAATATTCAGAAGATAGATTAAACTTAATTTTCAATATATCTGAAGAAGAAAAACTTTATATAAGTAGAATAAATATTGATGGAAATTCCTTCTTCTCTGAAAAATTCCTATTTTCGAAATTAAAGTCTAAATCAAGTAATATTTTTAATATATTTAATAAATCTTCAAATCTTTCAAAAGAGTTATTTAATTTTGATATTAATACAATTAAAAATTTATACCTAGATAAAGGTTTTTTTGATTCAGAGGTTACTTATTCATTAATTAAAAATGATTCCAACGCTTATTCATTAAATTTTTATATTAAAGAAAATGAGAGATATAAAATAGATAAAATTGTATATGATGAAAATTTAATTTCTAATTATTCCAATCTTCTATTCCCGTTTAACGATTCCTTTGAAAATAATGTAAAAAAGAATAATTCTTTTTTTGATAAAAAATTAATTATAGATCATATTGTTAAATTAAATAATAATCTTTTTGAAAATAATATTTCTAATATAAAAATCTCTTATACATTTTCTTTGCATAAAAACTCTTTGGATTTATTTTTTGATCAATTTATTGTTGATAATAAAATTATTAATAAAATAAATATTTATGGAAATAAAATTACAAAAGATAATGTTGTTAGATCAAAAATAAATATTCAACCAGGTGATCTTTTCATTCAAGAGCGGGTCCAAGAACAGATAAATTCATTAAAGACATATAAATATATCAATAATGCTGAATATAATTTTTCTAATGATAATTCAGACTTAAATATAGAAATAGATGAAAATTTAAAAACTGGAAATTTCTTTTTTGCTGCGACTGGTTCAAGTGATCTTGGACTTGGTTTTGGAGCAGGTATTAATGACAATAATATTTTTGGATCCGGTAATGAAATTAATTTAGATTTCAAATTAAACTCTGAAAAAATTATTTTTGATTTGAATTTTTTTCATTATCCGTATCTTTCTCCATCCCTTAGAAATAACTATTCAATTTCAAATACTGAATCTGACTACACTTCTTCTTATGGATTTAAGGCATCAGAACAAAAATTTTCAGTTGGCGTGAGTTTTGATTATTCTAAAAATATTTCTATGAATGGTAATGTATCTTATAAATCAATTAACGGTAACTCACCCAAATTTTCTAATGACCCCTCAATTAATGACAATATTGGTCTTTATAATTATATTTTTTATAATTATTCAATAAATTATGATTCAACAAATAATTTTTTATATCCATCTGATGGTTTTTATGCATCTTTTTCATTGGAACACTCACCTAATGGTTTGAGTGATAATTCATATATTAAATCATCTATATTAAACAAAAATTTTTATAAAATTGGTGATGGCGGTAGTTTTTTGTTTAATACAAACAATATTGGATTAGTAAAGTCATTAGATTCTAATAATATTAAGACTTTTAATTCTTTTTCATTGGGCGGTTCTTCTTTTAGTGGTTTTGATTATAGGGGTTTAGGTCCTAAAAATTCTAATAATATTTATTTAGGTGGTAATAAATTTTTCACTTCCACATTCGGTATTGGAACTAATTTTTTCTCTCAACAGCAAGATAATCTTTATTTGAAAGTTTTTTTAACTACTGGTTCTATTTGGGACAGTGATTATTCTACCTCTAAATATAAACAAAGAACATCTCTAGGTACTTCTTTAGATTTCCTAACTCCTATTGGTCCTGTTTCTATTTCTTATGGTATACCTATTCAAAAGTCTACAAATGATATTTTACGAAGATTTGACTTTAGAATTGGGGGTAGTTTTTGATTGATGTTAATTTTAATCGGTCTAATTTTTATCCATTAAAATTAAAAAAAATATCTTCAAAAAATATTTTTAAAATTATCAATTCAGAAATTTTATTTGATCAAGATATTAATAAAGATTTTCTTATTAAAGAAATTTCTTCAATTGAAAAAATATATAATAATTCAATTTTATTTATAAATCATAAAATTAAATTTAATAATAAACTTAATATTTTAGTGATAACAAATAATAAAGATCTTTTTGATCAAAGATATTACGATAATAATATTTATGTTAAAAATTCTGAATTAGCATATAGAGAGATTTTAAACTCTATATATCTTCATGAAGATGATATTAATTTCAAAGATAATTTTATTTTTAAAAATAATTGCTATATCTCAAAATTTGCTAAAATTGGCCAAAATGCAAAAATTGGTATTAATTCTATAATCTGTCGAGGTGTTGAAATAGGAAATAATTGTATTATTAAGAATAATGTTACAATTAAAAACTCTATTATAGGCAACAATGTTAATATAGGTGATAATACTGTGGTTGGTGGTACTGGATTTGGTTTTGATCTAATTAAAATGGGTTCGACAAATATTAAACCTCATATTGGAATTGTTAATATAGAAGATAATGTAATGATTGGATCTAATTGTTCAATTGATAGAGCAAGAATTCATATAACTCATATTGGATCAAATAGTATGCTAGATAACCAAATTCATATAGGTCATAATGTAATTTTAGGTAATAATTGTTGCATAGCGGCACAGACCGGCATAGCTGGAAGTACCACTATCCAAGATAATGTAATAATCGGAGGACAAGTTGGTATTGCAGGTCATATTATTATTGGAGAAAACGTAAAGATTGCAGCCAAATCTGGTGTAACTAAAAATATTGAGTCAAATTCAACAATTGCAGGTTTCCCTGCTATTGATATAAAATTATGGAAAAAAAGTATAATCGGAAATAAATATGGATATAAACGAAATTAAAAAAGTTCTCCCACATCGATACCCATTTTTATTAATTGATAAGATTGTTGATTATGAACCCGATGTTAGTGCTCATGCTATTAAATGCGTAACTATTAATGAGCCTTTTTTTCAAGGACATTTTCCAGGAAGGCCTCTTATGCCCGGTGTCTTGGTTATAGAAGCAATTGTTCAAGCCGCATGTTTTACAGTAGCTATCAAGTTAAAAGATGAAATGAATAACCCAGGTGTTTCTTTTATGACAATAGATAAATGTAAATTTCGAAAGCCTATTGTCCCAGGTGATGTTTTAAATTTAAAAGTTAAAAGACTTAATAAAGTAAAAAATGTTTACAAATTTGAAGGACATTGCATTGTCAATGATGTTATACATGCACAGTGTATTTTTTCAGCAATGATTCATGATGTCCCAAATTCATCCACATAGTTTTATTTCTAGAGAAGTTGAGTTAGGTAATAATGTTAAAATTGGTCCATTTTGCTATCTTAATGGTAATATCAAAATTGAAGACAATACTGAGCTAAAATCTCACATATCTATAACAGGCAGAACTTTTATTGGAAAAAATAATTTATTTTACCCTTTTTCCAACATTGGTTGCGACCCTCAAGACTTAAAATATAAAGGCGAAGATAGTGAATTAATTATAGGGAATAATAATATTTTTAGAGAAAATGTAACTATCAGCAAAGGTACATTTGATGGAGGAATGAAAACTATAATACATAATAATAACTTATTTATGACAGGTGTTCATATCGCCCACGACTGTAAAATTGGTAATGAAAATATATTAGTTAATCAAGTTACATTAGGGGGTCACGTAAATATTATGAATAACGTGGTAGTAGGGGGATTATCTGCAATAATACAATTTGTTACAATTGGATCTTATTCAATGATAGGCGGCATGAGTGGGATTGATAAAAATGTCCTTCCTTTTAGTCTTGTAATAGGAAACAGAGCTAAATTAAGAGGCATTAATTTGGTAGGTATCAGAAGAAATAATTTTGATAAATCTCAAATAACTAGAATAAATAATATTCACGATCAGTATATAGATGGGTTTAATTTTGATGAAAAAGATAAAATAGACTCTATTTTTATAGAATATAATAAGAAGCTAAATCAAAAACTTGGCCATATACAAAAATGATATAATCCTCATAGCGGGATCTGGTGATTTTGCTTTTGAGGCAGCTAACTTTTTATCTAAAAAAGAAAAGGTTAATCAAATAATTCTTCTATCAAAAAATATTAAAATATCTAAATATTTTAAAAATATAGTTTCTTATTTTGATATTAGAGATATAGAAAATTTAATAAAATTTATTAAAAGCAGATTAATCAATAAAATTTTAATTATTGGATATGTTGAATTACCCCCAATAAAAGAAATAAATCTGTCTTTTTCTTCAAAATTAATCTTATCTAAAAACTTTTTTTTGAATAATATTAATAATCAATCAAAAATACTAAAAAAATTCATTGAAAGTAAAAATTTAAAAATATTATCTCAAAAAAATATTTTTAATGAATTGTTAATAAATTATTCGGACCAAAACATAAAAAAGGAACATAAAAAAATTTATGATTATATTATAAAGAATTCACCTATAATTAGGAAAATATTCTCTCTGAATTTGTCCCAATCCTTAGTAATGGATGGAGATAGAATTATTACAATCGAAGATATTTTTGGAACTAACAATATGATTAATAAATTTAAAAATTTAAATAAACAATTTAAAAATTTAATATTTATTAAATCTGTAAAAAAAGATCAAATTAATGAAATAGACTTTCCTGTTATTGGAAATCAAACATTAGATTTATTAATTAAATTTAATTTTAAAGCTATTTGTCTATTGAATAAAAATATTATTATAGCAAATAAAAGTTCCTTTATCGAAAATATTAATAAATCTAGATTAAGTTTAATTGTTATTTAATTGAAAATACTATTTATCACTCTAGAACAATCGGCAAGAGAAAATTTAAAAGTTTTATTAAATAACAATTTTTTTAAAAATAATGATAAAAAAATTTTTACATTTGGTATGTCCCATGAAAATTTACCATTTATAGATTTAACTAATATTAAAATAAAATCCATAATGGGTTTTGTTGATATATGCAAAAATATATTCTATTTATATAAATTAAGAAATTGTTTACATTTAATTGAAAAAAATAACAATTTTTCTCATATTATCTTTTTAGACTCTTTTGATTTTTCAAAATTTTATTTAAATAAATTTAAAAATACTTCAGTTAAATATTGTCAATTAATAGGCCCTTCAGTTTTTATATGGAAAAAAAACAAAGCCGAATATATTAATAAGCATTTTGATCATATTTTTTCAATTTTTGAAATTGAGAGGCAATTTTATAAAAAAGATAAGTATTCTTATATCGGACATCCATTACTAAAGAACATTATTATTAATGATAAAGAAAGGTTTCCAATTAAAGATATTGGTATTTTTTTAGGAAGTAGGCTCCAAGAAATTCAATACAATATGCCAATTATAAAAAATTTGATTGATAGATTGAAAAAATTAAGTGATTTTAATATTCATTTTTTTGTAACTAAAGAATTTTATTCGTTAATTAAAGTTTTTTTTAATAAGAGTTTTTATCAATTCCATTTAAATGATAAATATTATTATTATAACATTTCAAAATTAGATTTTGCTTTTGCTTGCTCGGGATCTGTTCATTTAGAACTTTGTTTTTCCCAAATACCTCACTTTATCTTTTATAAAACTAATTGGCTTAATTATTTTATTTTTAAAATATTTGTAAAATCTAAATATTTATCTTTAATTAATATTTTTAATAAAAAAGAATATATAAAAGAATTTATTCAATTAAATTTTAATTCTAATCTTTTAATAAATAATTTTAATACTTTGTTTAAGGAAAAAACTTTATTTGATCAATATTCTAATTCAATATTAGAGTCTGTTAAAAAATCTAAAATTCAAAATATTAATTCATTTAAAATTATTGATTATTTAAAAAAGTCTTCTTTAGCCATAAAAGATTAAAAATAGATTTCTTTTCTCTTTCGTTTATTTTTTTGTATTTTTTATTTTTTTCACCACTGTAAAGTTGCCTAGGCCTTGTAATTTTAAACTCATTATCTTCAATCATTTCTTTCCATTGCGAAAGCCAACCTACGGTCCTTCCTACTGCAAATATAGGTGTAAACATTGAAACAGGTATTCCCAATGCTTTTAAAAGTATTCCGGAATAAAAATCAACATTAGGATATAAATTTTTTTCTTTAAAATAGTCATCATTTAAAGCTAATTCTTCTATTTCCTTTGCAATTTCTAATTCTTTTGATTTTAGCTTTAATTGTTTAAATAAATCTTCTGTGCTTTTTTTTAAAACTTTTGCTCTTGGGTCATAACTTTTGTAGACTCTATGACCAAAACCCATTAGCCTGATTTTATTTTTTTTATTCTTTACCTCTTCAATAAAATCTTTGGGTTTTAAATCATTGTTTACAATTTCAGTTATCATATCTATGACTGCTTCATTTGCCCCACCATGAGATTTACCCCATAGGGAAGAGATGCCTGCAGATAAACACGCGTATGGATTGGCTAAAGAAGATCCCGCCGTACGAACTGTTGAAGTCGACGCATTTTGTTCATGATCAGCGTGAAGAATGAATATTTGATCCATAATTTTTGAGTATAGTGGATTAATTTCATATTCTTCAGCTGGTGTTGCGAAACACATGTGTAAAAAATTTTCTGCGTAATTGAGTTTATTTAATGGATAAACAAAAGGTTGACCAACTGAATATTTATAGGCCATAGCAGCAATTGTTGGAATTTTAGCTAAAAGTCTATGTGTAGCTATCATTCGATGTTCTGGATTTTCAATATTTAAAGTGTCATGATAAAAAGAAGATAAAGCTCCAACAATACCAATCATCATGGCCATAGGATGCGCATCTCTTCTAAACCCTCTATAAAACTGAGTTATTTGTTCATTTAATAATGTATGGTTCTTTATAATGCTTTCAAATTCCTCTTTATCTGTTTCTGATGGAAGTTCTCCATGCAAAAGAAGATAGCACACTTCTAGGTGGGTACTATGATTAGCTAAATCTTCAATTGGGTAACCTCGATACTGAAGTATTCCCTTTTCGCCATCA
>Ga0181598_1003867_pt1 | contig 12688 bp, 12 predicted proteins | sample 041ome_4_FD_153295 | JGI IMG/M metagenome (GOLD analysis project Ga0181598, IMG submission 153295) | Coastal salt marsh microbial communities from the Groves Creek Marsh, Skidaway Island, Georgia - 041404US metaG (spades assembly) | ecosystem: Environmental > Aquatic > Marine > Intertidal zone >...
GATCTCGATATCGATCACGCGATCACGCGATCACGCGATCACGCGATCTCGATCTCGCGCACTCGACCGTATGTCCGACCGTCCGTCCGCGCCGCGTGACGTCATCGGTCCGCGCCCATCATAAACCCCGACGACGTCGTCACTTTGAGGACGTCACCGACGAGGACGATGTCGTGCGCGATGCGAACGAGTGCGTTTACCCCGGCCCGTGCCGCGGCGTTCAAGAACACGTACGTATCGTCGTCACCATTCGTCGTCGTTATATGCGTCGTCGCCTTTCGCGTATGCGCCATGGATGGCGATCGATCGCCTCATGAGGATGACGCGAAAGGCGGGTAATCTTTTCGCGCTGGGGTTGGTGGGACGCGCGGTCGCGTGGTGACCCAGCGCGTGTTCGCGCGCGTGATCGTTCGCGTGACTGACACACACACGTGTGATGATGTTGATTCGCGTCGCAGACGTTCTGGCAAGTCTTTCTCCCGCTCTGCGGTGCGCGTGGTAGGTGTCGCGAAGAAAGGCTATCGCGACGCGACGCGATCGAGTCGATCGCGAAGACGCGCGGGTGATGCGTGACATGCATTCGTGCATAGGACTGACCGTGTGGGTATGTTTTCGCGTCCGTAGCAAGCGCGCACACCGTTGGTTGGTAACCCGGCGCCGGACTTCTCCGCCGACGCCGTCTTTGACCAAGAGTTCATCGAGCCGCTCAAGTTGAGCGACTACCGAGGCAAGTACGTCGTGCTCTTCTTCTACCCGCTCGATTTCACCTTTGTGTGCCCGACGGAAATCACTGCGTTCTCCGATCGCTACGAAGAGTTCGCCGCCATCAACACCGAAGTTCTTGGCTGCTCTATCGACTCCAAGTTCTCTCACTTGGCCTGGTTGCAAACGGACAGGAACGATGGCGGCCTCGGAGACTTAAAGTACCCGCTCGTGTCCGACTTGAAGCGTGAAATCGCTGAAGCGTACGACGTGTTGAACGAAGAAGGTGTCGCTTTGCGTGGTTTGTTCATCATTGATCGCGAAGGTGTCATCCAACACTCCACCATCAACAACCTCGCCTTCGGTCGCTCCGTCGATGAAACTCTTCGCGTGCTCCAAGCGTTGCAGTACGTTCAAGACCACCCCGACGAAGTCTGCCCGGCGGGCTGGAAGCCTGGTGATGTCACCATGAAGCCGGATCCCGAAGGATCCAAGGAATACTTCAAGGCGATCTAAGCGAGCAAGCGAGATTGGCGAAGCTCGTCGACGACGACGATTATTTTTTTTTGTAACGCCGCACGAGGTTGATTCTTCTTATCTGCAAATTCTTCGTCTAAACAATGTACACTATCACTAAGTACGCGCGCACATCAGCGTCCCTGCTCGCGCGCTTTGCGTTCCTCGATTCGAGTGCGGAAATCTTCAACCATCAACTTTAAGCCATCGCTCAAGGGAACTTTGGGCTCCCACCCGAGCTTTTCCTTTGCAATCGTGATGTCTGGCTTGCGTCGACTCGGGTCGTCAGAGGTGTTTTCGCAAAAGATTATTTCAGCGCTCGGATTGACAATTTCGCGAACCTTTTCCGCGAGCTCGAGCATGGTGAATTCCCCAGGATTCCCCAAGTTGACTGGACCGATGTAATCACCATCCATGAGCGCAATCAATCCCGCAACCAAGTCGCTTACGTATTGAAACGACCGCGTTTGCGTGCCGTCTCCGTAAATCGTCAGCGGTTGGTTCTCCAAAGCCTGGGCGACAAAGTTTGAGACAACTCTGCCGTCATCCATAGCCATACGCGGACCATATGTATTGAAAATGCGCGCGACTCGAATATCCAGGCCGTGTTCGCGATGGTAATCGAATGCCAAAGTCTCAGCGCACCGCTTGCCTTCGTCGTAGCACGCGCGTTCGCCGATTGGATTGACATTTCCCCAATAACTCTCCCGTTGCGGGTGCTCGAGCGGGTCGCCGTACACCTCCGACGTCGACGTCAGCAAAAACTTTGCCTTGCATCTTTTCGCCAAACCCAACGCATTGAGCGTACCAATCACGTTCGTTTTGATCGTCTTTACCGGATTGAACTTGTAATGAATCGGCGACGCGGGACACGCCAAGTGATACACCTCGTCAATCTCCACTAAGAACGGCTCCACCACGTCGTGTCGAATGATTTCAAACTTCCCATGTGGGTTATTCCCCAAATGATGCTCCACGTTCCGCATCGATCCGGTGAAGAAATTATCCATCACCAGCACGTGGTCGCCTCGCGCCAGGAGCGCATCGACCAGGTGGCTCCCCACGAATCCCGCGCCGCCAGTCACTAACACCCGGCGCGGCTCCCCGGCGCGCGGTCGAGCCTTGGCTAACGTCGTCGCACTCATCGCGCCTAACGTCGTCGCGTTCCCGGTCCCGTGCGCGTTCTGACGACGACGTGAGCGACGACGAGGGCGCCGCAAACAATCGGACGTGCGGAACTCACCACCATCGGTGTCTCACGACGACAGAGGGCAACAGAGGGCGACGCGCGAGACGCGAGAGGTCGTTTGATCGATTCGTACATCGATTCGTACATCGAGCGCTCGAGGACGCAGGTGACGGCGGCGAGGCGAGGCGGCGGCGAGGCGAGGCGGCGCTCGTGGCGACTGATTGATTCATTCATTCCGATTCGCGCCGCTCGTTTTCACGGATAGGTTTGTCGTCGCCGCACGGCGTTAAGGAGAAGATGACGCTTCGCATGGGCGTGACGACGTTGGAAGAGTACTTGAGTGCGACGTGTACGGCGAGCGCGGATGCGAGCAAGGCGAGGGAGTGCGCAGAGGTGGTGCGCGCGGTTGCGGAGGCGTGCGCGGCGATCGACGGGGTGGTGCGACGCGCCGGGTTGAATGACGTTTCAGCGTACATGGAAGGTAAAAATGGGTCGGTGAATGTACACGGGGAGGAACAACAAGCGTTGGATGATCACGCCCACGTCCTGTGCGTTGATGCGTTGGTGAAAGGGTCGAAGTGTCGGTGGATTGCGAGCGAGGAAAGCGAAGAGGTCGTCGCTGGTAACGCCTCGGGACGGTTCGCGTGCGTATTCGACCCGTTAGATGGGTCTTCGAACATTGAATGCGGCGTGGGCGTGGGTACAATCTTTGGTGTCGTCGAGGTCGACCCGAGCGATGGCCCCGAAAGCGTGTACGTGCGGCCTGGACGGGACATGAAATCGGTGGGGTACGTCTTGTACGGCTCTTCGACGGTGCTCGTGTTGAGTTTTGACGCCGACACTGGGGTGTGCGCGTTCACTTTAGACACCGATCGCAAAGCATTCGTGTTGACAAAGATAGATGTCACCATCCCGGATGCAGGGAACGTGTATAGCGTGAATCAGGCCAACTTTCCAAAGTGGAATGGCGGCACGAAAAAGTACTTTGACGAGTGCGTCGCGAGCGGCAAATCGTTGCGGTACGTCGGAAGCATGGTCGCGGATGTCCATCGTACGTTATTGTACGGGGGTACATTCCACTACCCGGCTGATGATTCTCATGCAAATGGTAAGCTACGCGCGGTGTACGAGTGCTTCCCTATGTCGGCCATTGTCGAGCGCGCTGGAGGCAAAGCCATTCAAGGCGCGGTGGGCGACGTGTTGGATTTCGTGCCAAAGACGGCGCACTGCCGAGTGCCGATTCACATCGGAAGCGCACGCGATATCGAGCGATTAGCAAGCTTGCTCGGGGACGAAGAAAACTAATATATCAATGCAGCTATTAGCGCGTTGAAAATACTCCTATAGCGATATTGACGTGTAATAAACTAAGTTTGAGTGTTGGTAAAACATGCGTCATTGTTAAAAGACAGACTGAAATAGCGCGGCGACGGTTTCCGCGTCGCGCGTGCCTCGAGTATTAGTGATAGTGGTGTTTATTCGGCTTTGGCCTCCTCAGTCTTCTTGCCCTTGCCCGCCATGTTCATCGCACGCTCGATGGCTTCGGGGCCGTGCTTCTTGACGAGTTCTTGGACCTTGGCAAACTGCGGGCCGAGTTCTTCTTGAATGGCGGCGAAGTCCCCCTTCTTGAGCTGCTCTGTCGTTCTATCAATGCTTGGCGAGAGTTGCGTAAAGACTGGCGATAAAGCCTTCTTGTACAAGGTAATCGCACCCTTGAAACGCGGGTTCACCATCCATGCGCAGAACAAAACCTTCAACATACGGTACGCCGGAATCCTAGAGTTGAAAGGCGCGCCGCGTTTAAATGCGTCGTCGTCAGTCTCAATTTCAAATGCGCGCAAGAAAACACATAATCACGAGCACGCCGAACGAGTTCGTGCGAAAATCAGGGAAACAACGACGATCGCGCGTGTTTTCAAACGCGGCACGTGGGAATACCCGCGATTACGCGCGGAGGAACAGCCCCAAACGTCGGACCCGCGCGCCGCGCGCTCTGGCAAGATTCTCGCGCGCCGCGCGTCGAGACGCCGCGCGTCGCGTCGCCCGAGCACGACACAGCGCACCACAGTACGCATAATACGTACCACGACACAATCCCCCAAGACTCCGCAATCACCATCGTAAACGCAATAATCATATACGTCAACCACAACACGTAATCATCCTGCGTGTTGGATTTGCGATCCAAGAGCTTCAACGAGCAGTACACCGGGTACAAGTACCCGACGCCGAACCCAGATAATTTCACCGCGAGGCTTAAGATGGCCATCGTGTGTGTGCGCGTGTGTGCGTTCTCGTTCTCGAACACGACCGTGTGCGACGCACTGTGCGGGCCCACGCGCCACCCATCCAACGTCCATCATCGCCATCAGCCATCGTCGTCATCGTGTTGACGCGCGCGCGCCCGCCGAGCCCCGCGGGGCGGCAAAGGGGGACGATCACCGCCGTCGCACGCATGCGTACTCGACGTGCCCCGAACGCTATATATAAACTATTTATATAGTTTCCATTTGCGAAGTATATGAAGAACTGAGTTTTTTCTCTTAATCTATACACGTTGATTCAATGTTGAACATATGTTGGTATCAGATATAATAAACTATATGATACATTGGACATATTCCGCGCATATACGTGTAGAGTATCGGTCGACGGCACCCTCGAGTGCCGAGTCCGATCGGACACGCGGGTGTGCCCATAGTCGCCGCGTGCGATGCCCCATGTGCGTGCGCTTTTAGTTGGATGACGACGATCGACGACGATCGAGTCGACGCCCCCTTCCCGGTGAAGGGTGCCTATGCGACGATGACGTCGCATTGCGCGACGCGACTGGGGCGCGACGGACGCTTCCGTGCGACGCGCGCGCGTGAGACGAGGACGAGACGTGCGTAGGACATCGCATCATGCGCGGCGGCGCTCGAAGTGCGGCGTTGCGGGCGTATCACGCGGTGATGCGCGGGGCATCATCGGCATCGGCATCGGGCGATGTGGGCGCGGTGATGCGGGCGATCGATGGGTCGTCTCACGCGCGGGCGTACGCGACGCACACGCGTGTGGGCGTTGGTAGTGGGTTCCATGGCGTTCGGTCGTTTATTCGCGGTGGTGGTGGCGCGGGCGTCGACGGGGCGCGGGCGTCGACGGCGGCGCGGGCGCCGGCGAGGGTGCGCGAGGAGCGCGACGAGGAGCGCGGAGGCGTACAGTTTCCGTTGTCTCGATTGCAGCGACCGTATGTGACGAAGACGACGATGAATGAGAAGAATACGGTGAAGTCTTCCTCGGCGTCGTCGGCGTATTCGGCGGCGGCGTATGACGATAACTCGGACTCGGCGACGGCGAATTTACAAGCCAAGCTCGCAAAGAAGGATACGTACATGTTGTTCCATCCGCAGTACGATTTACGACAGGTGGAAAACGTCAAACCCGCGCACCGCACGCCGATTCACGTGCGTGATTATTTGGCATACGGTGCGGTGCAACTCGCGCGATGGGGCTTTGATAAGATTACGGGATACACCCCCAATAAGCGGCTCACGACGGACGGGTGGTTGTTACGCTTCATCTTTCTCGAAACCGTGGCTGGGGTGCCAGGGATGGTTGGCGCCATGTTACGTCACATGATGTCGTTGCGTACGTTGAAACGCGATCATGGCTGGATTCACACCTTGCTCGAAGAAGCTGAAAATGAACGCATGCACTTGTTGACGTTTTTGAAGCTTCGCGAGCCAGGCCTCATGTTCAGACTGGCGGTGCTCGGCGCGCAAGGCGTGTTCTTCAACGCCTTCTTCATGGCGTACATTGTCTCTCCGCGTACGTGCCATCGCTTCGTGGGTTACTTGGAAGAAGAAGCCGTGCGTACGTATACACACGCGTTGCACGACATCGATAGCGATGGTCCAGCATCGGAATGGGCGCGCACTCCGGCGCCCATGCTCGCCATTAAATACTGGCGCATGCCCGAGGACGCCACCGTTCGCGATGTTGTCGTCGCCGTTCGTGCGGACGAAGCTTCTCATTCGCACGTGAACCACACGTTATCGTCGATGGGCATTCGTCAAACCAACCCGTTCCACGTTGGACACACCGAATTACCAGAAAACTTTGTCGAACCGCCGGCGGGTTTCGTCCCAGAACATTGCCGATGACGGCTCGCGCGCGCGACGCATGGCGTCTTATTATCGTACATTTTCAGTTTCAATCACTCTAAATCAACGTGTAACATCACCACAAGTTTAATATATTAAAAATCACTTCGAGACCATCAACGCACCTCGCACCTCGCCGCCGTCGCCGCGCTTTTCGAGTAATCTTTTTTAATTTTGGCCTGGTCAACCACACGCTTCAGGAGGCAACTCGCGCGCGTCACTGTCGACCGCTCGGGCGCAGACGTCTACAACACCAAGCGTGATATTGACCACGACACAGAACGACGAGGACGAGGACGACGATGTTCGGCAGACGCGGTCGTTCGTCCAACGCCGCGAGCGTATCCACCGGTCGCGAGTTGGTTCAAAAAATTGCGCAGTCGATCTCGAAAAACGATCACGCGCAAGCGATGGAGAATTTGGACGATTTCAAGGTGCATGCGGCGACGACGTTTGGGGGAGATGATATCGATTTCGCCACGCGGTGTGAAGAGCTGAAACTCGCGCGTGAGGCGGCGGAACACGGGGTGATGATCAGCGCGTTGAGCAGAGATGAGAGTGGTTTTGAGCGACACGCGTCGCAAGTCAGGGCGGCGTACGATGCGTGCAAGCGCGCGAGTGCGGGGGTAGATGCGAAACACGCGCCTATTGAGGCGTCGGCCAACGAGCCGCTGATCGTTGGGTTGAACTTGTTGCGCTTGTTGGTGCAAAACCGAATCGCCGAGTTTCACACCGAGCTCGAAACCACCGACCGCGAGGTTTTGAACGACGCTCGCGTACAAGCGGTGTTGGAATTGGAACAATTTTTGATGGAAGGGGCGTATAACAAGATTGCTCAAAGGCAAGGCGCGCTTCCCGATCCGAGCTACGAGTATTTCATGTCAATGTTGATGGACACGGTGCGCGACGAGATAGCGAGCTGCGCCGAGAGCGCGTATGCAAAGTTGTCCGGTGATGAGGCGAAGAAGCTGTTAGGTTTCAAGAGCGTGAAGGAACTCATTACGTATGCGGAGGACCGAGGGTGGGCGGTCGACAGCAAGGGTGCCGTGGTATTCAACGAAGACGTCAATCCGGCGACATCAAAAGACATTCCTTCGATGCGTTTAATCAACCAAACGCTTTTATACGCCAAGGAACTCGAACGCATCGTTTAGATTGGTGCGCGCGCTAGGGCTCACGATAGATGACAACTAGGTCTTGTTAATTCTCATACGCATATTCTGTAGAACATTAAAACGCGCATGCGTCGTCGTCTACTAGACTCTTCATGGAAAAATGTAACCGACGCCTCACACCTCGGCGGCGCGTCCACTCCTGATGTCCGATGCGCGTGACCGACAAGCGTGTGCGGCATCGTACACGCCACCGACGTCGTGTCACATGTGTCGGTGCGTCTTTCGTGTCTCGTGTCTCGTGTCTCGTGTCTCGTGTCTCATGTCGTTTTCGCGTCCGTTCGTGGGGTGGTTGTAGCGCTCGACTAACTGTTTTGTCTACTCTTTATCGTCGTGACACGCGTAGATCGCAAGTGAACGTGCTCTGCGCATGCAAGGCGATTGGTTTCTGTGGCCTGAAGTGTGCCGATCGCTGTCGACGCTTCGTACACGATGATGAAACGTGCATAAGGTTTGCTGAGCACATGCGTAGGAGCGACGCGTTGGCGGCGCGCGACGACGAGAACGGCGGCGGTGTTGACGATGGCGACCCACGCCCGAGCAAAAGGCTCGAACTGACGCACATTCGCGATGTCGACGGAGGAAACACGTGGGATGACTACGCATACGCGCGCACGCTTTTGGGAGGCATGCTTGACTTTGGATTTACGCCCGAAAGTGTCGTCAGCCAAGACGGCGCTCAGCGCGCCATGCGCGTGCAAATCATCGGCGCGACGACGCAGTGCGAGTGGCGGTCGCGAGCGAGTTTTGTTATTTTAGCAGAATATTTCAATTGCGACGTGGAGGTGGAGTTTATCGGTATGGAGTTGCTTGAAAGTGGCGAAGATGTTGTCCATTCGAGAGACGGCGAACGACGCTACGCAGTGAGACTCTTCGCTAATCGCGGTGTTGGACCACGTTTGGGCGATCAGGGCGATCAAAATAGTAAATTAAAACACCATCCGGACTTTATAGTTGCTTTCAACGCCGGTCTAGAGGTGTATCCCGAGTGGAAATCGGCTATGGAAGACATTCTATTGCTGCATTTCGAGCGCGCGCGTTGTCGGCGGCAAAGCAATTCAGACTCCATAATGGCGCGTGCGGACGGCGACACCCAAAGCCACAGTGGTGCACCACCACTACTGATCACAGACTTTAACGAAGAAGCCGCTCGACGCGCGTCGTTGTTTCTCAAGCACGTATACACATTAGTTTGCGCGGACGACCTCAACGGCGTCCAACCGCGCTTCATGGAGCCGCGCGTTAACCGCTTCCGCTCCTCCCAAGCGTGCGCATACGACGCCGAATGCGTCTTACCCTCGTACGCCAATGCCTTTGTTTTTGGTTTCATCGGCTTAGACATATAGCTTAGATATATAGCTGTTAGCATAACTTTTAACTCTAACTTTAACTAACTCGTTCGCGCGAAGACGTCAGCCATATCCACACACTTCAGCGCTCGCCACGATGCCCGCGGAAGTACTCACGGAATACGAGCGCCAGCGCCTAGCGCACGTCGCGCGCAACCGCGAATATATGGCACGTCTCGGTGTCACCACCATGGCGGCGAAAATCGGTCTCGGCGTCGACACAACGGCGACGAATGCGACGATGACGCGTCCGAAAAAGATTAAAATCAAAAAAGAGCCCAGCGAACCGACGCGACGGAGCAGCCGCGTAGTTGGCATTAAAGCCGAGTTCACCGGTGACGAGATCGACAATCTCGACGAGGATGACGCCGACGACGACGCTCGCGGCGCGACGAAGCGTAAACGTGCGTCAGTGTATTCCGATGACGATCACGTCGCGGCTTCGCGCGAGTGGCTCGCCGAGGCGCGCGAGACGTTGTTGAAACTTCGCTCGGAGTCTTCGTCGTCGGGAGGGGCGAAATCTGATTCGTGGCGCGATGATGCGGTGAAGCGATGGGGCGAGCACGTCCCAAAGCTCGATGCGGTGAAAGATTGGGAAGAGTGGGTAAAATCGCGGGTGGGCTCGCCGCCACCCGCGTCAGACTTGTGTCTCTTGCAAGAGTACTACGCGCACGACGGATGGATGCTTTTGATGGCGTGTGTATTGATGTCTCGCGTGTCGAGCTGGGAGACCAAACACAGATGCATTTCTGGGTTTTTCGAAGCTTATCCAACGCCGTCGGCGGCGCTCGATGCTCGCGCTGAGGATGTTTTTGAGATTATCAAGTCGCTGGGACTGTTCCCGGGACGTATGCGCTCCATAGTCGAAGTCACGACAAAGTTTCTCACGTTCCCAGGAGCGTTTACCGTTGGATTAGAGCCCGAGCATAAATTATACGGAATTGGCGAGTTTGGGAACGATTCGTTTCACATTTTCGCTCGCAACGACATCTCGCGCACGCCGGGGGACAAAAATCTTCAATCCTTTGTAGCGTGGCAACGTCGAAGACAGCAAAAGCCGTGCGTGGCATGATTAGCGTTTAGTAGTACTTTGTAATTTTTTATCAAATCGTTCGTGTTAAGATAATGCTTATTACGATTTGTGGACGAAACGATGGCGAGTGCGGTGGCGCAGAGCGTCAACCGCGCGGGACGAGGCGCGTCTGTAATCGACAAACCAACCAGTCTTAAAATGACTGTTTCGTTGATTCGCGTCACGTCAAACGCAAGCCAAACATCCCATGCTCGCCAAAAGTGTGTATCGTCATTTTGATCTTGTAAACCTGTTTCAAAATCGCCGCGTCGGCATCTTGATTGATTTACAACGCCGCGATGCACTTCAACATGTTTTCAGCGCACGACGCCTCGGGACGCGCGTCGCCGGCGGGATCATCCGGCGCTTCACTGACGTTAATCACCTTGATCACGCCGTCTTCAACGAACATGGCAAATCGTTTGCATCGCCCCGGCCCGAGCTTCGCGCACGGACCCGGGTTCGTAAGCTCCAAATCCAACGCTCTGGTCACCACCGAGTTGGGGTCCCCTAAAAACACAATGTTCGATCCTTCGATCTTTTGATCTTTCGCCCACGCCCCCATGGTGGCGCCATCGTTCACGCAAATCACCAACACCTCATCGATATTCGCATCTCGCATCTGTTGCTGATGCGCGAGGTAGCTGGGGATCTGACACGTCGATCACGTAGGCGTAAAAGCGCCGGGCAATCCAACCACGATCGAGCGCTTGCCGCGCAGACGATCGGCGAGTTTCACGGGCGTCGGCCACGAAGGTTCGTAGTGGTGCGCGACCACGGAGGGGAATTGGTCTCCGACGTTCACCATCGCGAGTGTCGGTGTGTGTGCACGACGACGAGTCACGAAGTGACGTCAGGTACCATGGGCACCCGCATTGGGTGGTTACGTTTTGTTGCGACCGCGGCGACGCGGTTGACATGGTTGACATGTAAGCGACATGTCGACGGGAGAACGTCGGAAAACGTGCAAGGGCAACCGGCCTCGGCGCGGCGGCGCGGCGATGAGTCGGCGTGGGTACAAACGATGTAAAATATGAAACAAACAACACGCTGGTCTGGTCTATGGTCTAATGGCTACAACAGGAGATTGCTTGTCCGGGAGAACGTGCTTAAAACGCAAGGACCTCTGCGCTTCGTACTTGACGTAATGCTTGTAAGCCGGTTGCTCTAGGTCTTCGCGCTCCTGCAACGAATAACGCGAGCGCAAGTGCATTTCGCCGAGGTCTCGCACGGCCCAATACCCGAGTGCGCCGAAGATGCGTTCGGCGAGAGCGCGTAAGATTAAATACTCATAACTCCCTTCCATGTCATGCCGTTCCAAGAAGTTGAGGTATTCAGCCCCAGAAATGCCAAGAATGAGAACAGAGTCGTTTTTGAAGATGCGTCGCATGGCGCGGGCGTCGTCGTCGGACCAGTCGTCTGGGAAAAACTTTTTGTGCTGCGCCACGTCTTCATACATGGCAAATTCTTTCATGAGACTCTCGCGGTCAGCCGGAGTGTGCACCGGAAACAAGTGACGATCGATACTCATCAGGTGAGGATCATCACGTAATTTCTTCACATCTCTCCAACGCACTTCATCGCATTTGCGCAACCAAAACGAAGCCACGAAACGACGATAGATTTGTTTGCGCGGCAGCATCTTATTGCTTTTCATATACCAGCCTTCGATAGGGCCTCGTTCGTCTGCAGTAATACCAGCCATTGTCCGCCACGCGCGCTGCAAATGGTCTAACATGACTTCGTCGGTCGGTAAGTAAATGTTATTCGGCACTTTTGTTTTGAGCAGCAAACTCTCAAGGTCTCTTTTTTCTTCGCAAATCATGTCGAGAATATCAATGAGCGCTCTAGGATCAGAGCCGAAGAATTCCTCCGGCTTGGGAACGTGTTGCTTTTTCAAGCGCGCCAGCAGTTTCTGCTCTAATTCGTCGACGGCTTGAGTTACGCGACTTTTTCGCCACAGACATCCTAAATCGTTTGTTCTCAAGGCGTACGTTTGACACGTAAGACTCAGGTGTTTCCACATGTTATTGAAACTGAGATTGAACGTTTCATCCAACATCCACCTTTCAGGAAAGGATGTCAGGAAACGATCTCGTTGGTAAAGAGCCGTCTTGAGCTCGAACGTCAAGTCTCGCACTTGGTTCACCAAGTCTATGTCTGTGAAGACAGTGTTTGCTTTTTCAGTTCCTGATTTGTTTTCGTCTGATTCAGGTCCGTAGTCACTGGTGGACAAGTCGGATTGAAAGGCCTCGTCCTTGACACATCGCGAACGAATGTCTTCTCGACGAGCTAGTGCAGACCAGTCGATAATGGCATTAATGATACCCAGCACTCTCTCCTTGCGTTCTTCGTCGCTGTCCGCTTTCTTGGAGACGAGCGTCGAGCGCATCTCCCCGGTCGGGCCGAAGAGAATCATCTCGCGCTCCAAGTCGAGCAAGCCCATACTCACGTTCGCAAGCGCGTACCGGAACGGCGAATCATGCTCCTCTCCATCGTTGATGAAGTCAACGCTAGGGGAGTCCATGACAGACTCAACACCGTCA
>Ga0181598_1003869_pt1 | contig 12688 bp, 7 predicted proteins | sample 041ome_4_FD_153295 | JGI IMG/M metagenome (GOLD analysis project Ga0181598, IMG submission 153295) | Coastal salt marsh microbial communities from the Groves Creek Marsh, Skidaway Island, Georgia - 041404US metaG (spades assembly) | ecosystem: Environmental > Aquatic > Marine > Intertidal zone >...
CGTCGTAATAATACTAATAATAATAATAATAATAATAATAATAATAATACTAATAATAATGGCACCGAGAACGCCTTCGTCGGTCCATCCTCCCGCGAATGATGATGTGAACGAGCGAGCTGTGCGAAAAGTTGAGCTGAGTAAATATCACTTACAATTCCAAGCTGAAATGCGGAACTGCGAAATGCAAAACATAGAAATGGACAGGTTGCGTCACCAAGAAAGAATGAAAGCACGAGATATTGAGCACGCGCGAAAGTTGAAAGAAGATTTGGATTGGCACGAGCAAAATATGAAGAAAGACCGATCGGAAAAAGAACAAAAGATGGAGTTGGAACGAGAAATGTTAAAATTGAAAAGAGAACAGCTGGAATTTGAACGAGAACAACTGGCGTTTGAACTAGAACGAGATCGAAAGAGGAGTAAAACGAATTAACAGCATGGATGTTCAGGAAGATTATGACATCAGCGACAACGAGGAAGGGTATACTACTGATAACGAGAAGTTCGCTTTACTCGCAGACGAGGACATCGAGCGGTCGATTAAGCCCAATTTTTATCAGCGGTGTCGAGAGATTCGCAAAAGTAACCAGGACGTTTTGAATCGAATGAGAAGCGTTTACGTGGATCATGCGTTCGTACAGGAGACCATAGAGAAACTCGGAGGAGAGCAGACTTTGCCTGTTGTCTTTGCGAATTTGCGGTGCGGCGCGTGGTATACGGATTTACGGAAAGCAAAAACGTGCACATTCAAATCCATCGACGGACATAACTTAAATCACCAATTTTCGCAAAGTCGGTTGAATACGCACGTTTTGTTAGAAGCGAGTCGAGATGGATCAGCATCTAAAGTCATCATAGTGGACGCGACGAAGAGTAAAACGAAACGGTTTCCAGACGCTTTGGCCAAGACTGTTCCGATATGGTGTGCGACTATTAATCGAGCGTGCGAAGTGATTGTAAAAAACGCTCGGATTGAAAAAGATGAATTTCCGGATTTCTTGAGCGAAAACGAATTACACGCGATTGAGACGAAAATGGCGTCGTTCGTGGAGACATTTTTGAGCGTGGTTCCCGAGACACACTTCGCGGAGATTAAAGAAGGTTTGGAAAAGTCTGGACCGCTTCACTGTGAGTACGTTTGTAGGAACAATTTGGAGAATATCGTCGCGAGAAGTCGGGAAAAAAAGAAGGCGACGGTTTTGTATCTTCTGAGCGCCTCGATGCCGCTGACGAAATCCGGAGAGAGATGTAAATTCGAACTAGGTAATAAGACGATATCGTACAACTACTTTCCGGGTGCCGCAGACGACGAGGAAACGTGGGCTTTCGATTTAACACCGAAGCAGTTCCAACGACACATGGAGAAGTTTGTTTCGTGCGAAAGCTCGAAAGCGTGCGAACGTTTAATCAGAGAAGTGATACAAACGGGCAGCGAGGATGACATGGACGGGAATGAAAATGAGGATGTGTTTATATCCTTAAAAGATGCTTTAGACTCAAATGTATACGTTGGAACGTTTCAAGCGCTTCTCAATGGGAACGCGAGAGAGGAGGATGTTCACGCGGTTTTATACGTTGGTTCAAAACACTCGCCCAATTTTTCAGTCAAGCGCGAAGACACGAAGGACTATTTACACGTGCCTTTAAAGTTTGCTAAGCAGAAAAGAGGTGATATAGAAGAAAAATTACCGATATGCGTGGAGTTTTTGATGAAACATGCAACCACAGAAGGTAAAAATACAGGCGTTTTCGTGTGTTGCGACGATGCGAAAGATCTCTCGATTGCAGTCATCGCTGCGTTTCAGTTGGTCAAGAACAAAGCACACTTACCGGTAGACTTTACGAAAGAAACAGTCAGAAAAGTTCTACTGCTGATCGCGACTCAACATTCGATTGCTAATCCTTGTCAAGGCACTGTGAAGCAAGTGTATGCGTACGTGATGACGCTGATAAAACAAACAACGATTAGTGCACATAGAAGAATAGAACCACGTGAGGAAATATAATGAATTAGAATAGTACATACATACATAGTAATATCGCAGTTTTCTCTGTCTAAACGCAAAGTCTGTACGTCACATACCTCCCCGCGGTTTCACTCGGTCTAATAATTCTCACGACTTGCCCTCTACGCATCCCATAATATCTCGCCACGGGGTCGTGCAATTGAATCCTCGGCAACTGTGTCTCTCTCACTTTATATCTTTCCAACAACGTCTTCTTCTCCTCATCGGTTAGCAAAACATGTTTGGGAACTAAAATATGGTCGGTAATATTCACCAATAACTCCGTCTCTTGAAAAGTTTCGATGATGAACTTTTGTTGCTGCACCTCCAACAGCGACTGCTTCGCGAACGGCGTCAAGGAGCTTCTAATCACGATAATCGCTCGCATAACGTTCTCCTCTCGCATTCTCTTCGCGTAATCTTTAATCATCTTCACCCCGACTTTCTCTTCCTCCGGGAAAAACACGAATATGTTTTCCGACGGATCGTCTCTTTTCGGAACCATAATAGTTAAATGCTCTCTCGACACTTCCCCGAATTCCTCCAAAAACGAATCCTTGTCTCGTTCCAACTCTTTTTGGGAAACTAAATACCCGCGAGAGGCGAGCATTTTAGAGACGGTTTTCCGTATTCTAAACAGTTTCGTTTTGCTATCTTGTTGTATCATTTTTGCTTATTTGTTTATTTGTTTATTTGTTTATTTGTTGTTGTTGTTGTTGTTCTTATTGTGTGTATTCGCCGCTAGCCGTCAATTTTACAATCTCACGACTCTGTTCTTCTCGCTCTGAATACTATTTCTATCTCAAACTCTCTTTGGAAAAGAAATTTGCCCTCTTTTCTTTCGTATTCGACAGCTGCTCGATGACGATCGCTTTTATACCGCGAGTAGTGTAAGCGTGTGTGTGTGTTCTTACGCGTCGTGCAAAATTGAATGACGATCGGGAGTCGTTTTTAATGGCGAGGAAGAAGAGCCCGAGGCAGCAGCGAAAAAGGAAAAACGAAAACAAAAGGAAAAAAATGAAACGCGCAAGCGCAACGTACACACATTAATACGCGTTCTACGTGAATTACGCGCTTCTACATGTCTAAAGTTCTACACATCTATCTATTTCCTGATTCTACGCGAAACGAACGCTCTCTTTCTTTTTCATTTCGCCAACGGGAGCGTTCACTCGTAACTTTTCCATGGCTTTTGCGACCACTTGACTCGCGCTTTGTTGAAAGCGCTTGCTCTCGGTTTTCGGTAAAACAAAGTCTTGAACAGAGAGGTTGTGCTGCTGCTTTTCCGGGTCGTCGTTTTGATTATCGAGTAAAGTATTCTCCGTGGCGCGTTTGACGACGTCTCGTGCGGCGGCTAGAGCGAAAACGCCGGCGGAGCGACACTGCTCGTCGACGCCGCGAGCGTTTTCGATTCTAGCGATGGAGGTGATTTTCTCAATCGCGGCAAAGAGTTTGGACGTTTTCGTTTCGTGACGTTCTGCTCTGTCACTATCGTCGTCCTCCTGATTGTGACATTCTTGTAACGAGAGCATCAATTCTTCCTTAGCCATGATATCTGGCACAACCATTAACGCTCTCGCGCACGCTACCAACGCGCTCGACCGGACGCTCGGATTGCAGTGCTTCAACAAAAACGAGTCGTGTTTGGTGAGCGTCGCGAGCGTTGCCAACGAAGTATTAAAGGAGTTGACGGCGTTTTGTGTCCGGCAGCAACATTCGCCGATGCAATCCAACATTGCGGATAAAACTATAGCTTCGCTACCTATGGAGGAAGATAAATCGGCCATTTTTTCTAACTGGGATGATAACGAAACCAATAACGGGGCGACGATTGTCGGACCTATGAGCGCCGAACGAGTTCTATGACCGATTCGCCCGATACCTCTGTTTTGGTTTTCCAAAGCTTTCGGAGCGAACACGCGCGTTTTACCGCTCGTTGCAGCAATCGCTGATTTTTCGCTTTCTCCTGGCTCGAGAGAAGCGCTCGATGATGGAGGAGGCAATGCCGATAACGTCTTCGCGGCTTGCGCGATGCAACTCAAAACCTCCAGTTTATGACTCGAATCGCAACTCGTTCCATCGAACGCATGACCAATGGCTGTTGGAATAGACTCTTCCGGAGCGTTTTCAAACAATCTCGTTAAACCGTTCATGCGCGATATTTCGAGCGCTTTCACCGAAGGCGTCGGTGGATTCGCGTGTAATAGCGCGATTGAAAACTGACCAGCTACGGAAAAGAGTTCATCTGGGACGGTTTCAAACATTTCTGCTAATGCATACACGGCACCTTCCTGTGCGTCTGCTAAATCTGCATCGGCAATGTGTTGGGAAGGTTTGACGCGCCGCAAAGCGTTCAAAGCTTCGCGCAAAGTTCGCGGTTTTGGAAGCTGTTTTAAATGCCGCTTCAAATTCTTCGCGTTCGAATTCTTCTGCGTGAGCTCGTCGTCATCATCTGAGTCGATATCGTACGCTCGAAACTCTTCATCGTCCTCTTCAGAGTCGTCCTCTTCATCTTGCTCGTCTACTTCTTCGATATCGATGGTTGGTCCTTTCTCTCTTTTGCTTTCCCCTTCGACAGTTTCCGCCTCGTAAAAAGAAGATGGTAACACTTTCGACGCGTCGTATTCACCAAGTGTCACTTTCACGTTTGATTCCCACTCGGCTTCGTTCGCGCTTCGATATCCATCGTCGTCGTCGTCGTCGTCCTCGCCTTCATCTGGATCGAGAAGGTCGGTATCGCCATCTACCGGTGCGTTTAAATCCAACATCGTTGGATTTTCTGTGTTCATGGCCAACGAAAATTGTTTGGCGATTCGCGACGCGTGCGCGCGATTTTGTGCTGAGGACGATTCTAATCGAGACGATATGCCGTCGACAATGTAAGACGTCATCGTCGTGCCATCGTTGAATTTTCCACTTTCGATGCCGTTGACGAACTTTTCCCACGAAGCGCCGGAAGATTGCGATAGGATTAATGTCGCGTTTATAATAGCCGCCAAGTGGCCCTTCGCTTTCGCTGAACTCCCGACGACAAACTCTTTCGACGCCCATAACTCGCACGCGCTCACTATAATCGCGTGTTTGAAGTCTTCAACGCTCACATTTTCCGATGCGATTGCTCCGGCTTCGTCTCCGTTTTTTTCATCAGCGAGATAATCTGTGGGTAAAGGATTAACAATCAACAGACGAAGCAGCGACGGGAGTACATTCCTTGGACACCCTTTTCGAAGTAGCAACTCCTCCCCCATGAAGTATCTGGTCGTTTCGCACTTCCAAAATCTCAGCTTTAACATTTGACGAAGCACGCGTTCGCAGTCGCAACTGGCGCTTGTGTATTTTTTCCTCCCGAAAACGTCAACAACAACGCTTTCGATTACTTTGCAACACGCCCGCGTATCTGATATCGAGTCTAATACGCGCGCTAGACTCTCATCCTTTTGATCAACGAACTTTTTTCCATCTTGTTCTTCCCGTTCTTCTTCTCTAAAATGAACAAAAGCAATCGCATTCGCGCACTTATCCGCGTATCCTCTTCTAGACAAAATTTGTAAACACGTCGACGCGAGAACAATGCTTCTACTTGCGTTCTTATCACTGCTATGCATTTCTCTATCGCGCACTCCCTTCCGATGCGGTAACAGACAACATCCCCTGGCAAACATTTCCACCGCTCCAATCTCTCGTTCTTTTTCTTTTTGATGCTCTTCTAAAACTAGACGCTCGTACAAGCGTTTCTTCAAGATTAAATCGGCGCGTTCGCACGCGTTTAAAAGCGTCCGCATTTCCTCCGAAGCGCGCTCTAGATCGCAATAGTACTTCTGGGCGTTCGTTTCGTTCGTAACTTCTTCACTATCCCGTAAAAATTCACCCGTCTCGAAGAACGACGTCGCCGGCGCGTCGGACGTCGTCGAGCTACATTCCATCTCTACGCACTCCTTGAACATTTCCGCCATCGCTTTATTCGCGTTTTTTATTCGAGAATCGCTCACATCTGCGTTTAGCATCGCGTTCACGAAGTGCTCCTTCGGCACGATCTGTTCCCACGCTTTGCGCAGCGTATCATTTTTGGTATCCTTCTTATTAGAAATATCTTCATCAGAGACTTCTTTCTTCTTCTTTAACTTCTTCTTCTTCTCGTGCGTCGTCGTTTTTTCTGCGATAACCGCCAGCAGCTCTTCCACGCCCGCGAATACATTCGTCGTTCTTTTCTCTCCATCTTTCCTTCTTCTTTCACTTCTTCTTCGTAAATCTCTGTATCTCTCCACGCGTTTCTTCTCTAAACTCAAGTACTCTTTTCGCTTCTCTTTGTCTTCTTCTTCGTCGTCGTCAAAGAAAATCACCAATCTGGTCACGTCCTCCAAAACTGATGATGAAATCGTTTCTTCTTCTTCTTCTTCTTCTTCCGTCGTCGTCGTTTTCATTTTCAATCGCTCCGCGCAGTAAGAGTAGAACTCAGAGAAGAACTCAATCGTCTCGTCGTCGTCGCAGTACGTCTCTGTCGTTGTTTTCACCATCCTCGTCATCCACACGTATCACATATATATTACGATGAAAAAGTGAGAGAGTGAGTGGAATTTATTATTATTGAGAAGAAGAAGAAAAAAAGTGCAAAACAAAAACAGTCGTCGTTTTGGAGCAAAAAAGCGTCAGAGCGGCGGCGAATCCAAAAACACGCAACAACAACAACAACAACAACAACAACAACAACAACAACAACAACTCTTTTCTACTGCGTCAACTACTCTTTGTCGAGAGAGAACGACGAGAGCATTATGGGAGGAGGAAAGAAAACGAAACGAGACGATGATGACGATGTGGAGGCGAAAAAGCTGGCAAAGAAACGAGCGAAGAAAAAGAGGAAGATGAAAGCGCAGGAGGAGAACGACGACGAGAAGAACATCGGGTATGATAATTTTGTTGAGGTTCCCGATGCGGACGACGACGAGTACGAAGGAGGATTTGAAGACGACGGTAATAGAAAAGAAGAAGAAGACAAAGAAGGAGAAGAAGAAGAGAAACAAAAAGAGGAGAAGAAGAAGCCGCCGAAACCTGGAGAGTTCCCACTGTCGAACACGAAAGTGTACGTGGGGAACTTGTCCTGGCAAATCGACGACGAGAGTCTCAAACGCGCGTTCGTGGATATCGGCGAGATTAAGAGCATCGTCTGGATGGAGGAAAAGTTGACGAAGAAGTTCTTAGGCGCCGGAGTCGTCGAGTTTCACTCGGAAGAAGAGGCGACGAAAGCGGTGGAGAATTCCGGGAGGATGGTTTTGAAAAGAGAGTGTAAGATACGGCGTTGGGAGCAAAGAGGGAACACCGCGGAGGAAAGGAAAGCGGCGGCGGAGAGAGGCGAGTCGTTGCCGAATAGCAATCAAAAAGAAAAGAACAAGAAGAAGTTTCCAGAGATGGGGGAAAAACCTCACGGATGTTACACGTTGTTCATGGGAAATTTAGACTTTAACATGACGGACGACTTCATATGGGATTTCTTCAAGCAAAACGCCGGAGTGGAAATGATTAAAGTGAGGTGGTTGGAAAACCGAGACACCGGGGAGTTTCGAGGACAAGGATACGCCGACTTTAAAAAAGGCGAAATCGACCAAGCGGCGACGTTACACAACACGCCGTGTATGGGCGGTAGGCCGATAAAGTTAGATTGGCAAGCGCCTAGAGGCTCTCGTTGAATAAATATCTTCTACATCAATTACATGCCCGCGCTAACTTTTGCCGAAATTCTAATAAGAACTTCTTCTTCTTCTACTCTTTCTTATCGTTTTTTGCGTCCTCTAGTTTCTCCTCCGCCAGCGCGACTTGCGGACACGAATCGTCCACGGCGAACAAATCGTGTAAAGCGATGATTGGCGTCATCAAAAGTCTCGCGATGTTTGTGTCGTCGTCGTGTTCGTTTATTTCATTGTCGCTCTCGTCGTAATAATGCTGTCGATTTCTGACGCAAAGCGCCATTTGAAACAGAGGCAAATACGCCAACGACCCGTAAAACATCCTTCGGGCGCTCGTGATGTTCGCTTTTTGACGAAACATGAGCGCCGTCGCAACGAGCGGCGCACCCAAAGCGACCGCTTCGTACCGAAACGAAGAATCTTTAGACACCAGACCAACATTCTCGGCGATAAATCCAAGAGGTAAAAGCATCAACGAATTCCGAACCGCCACGTTCGCGGCTCTTCGCAAAGTTGGATCAAACGAAGGGTGCGTCAACATTCGATACCCGCCTTTAATGTAATCATCTCTACCCATAGTCGCTAGGGCCATAAAGTGCGGCATTTGCCACAAATACACCGCTAAAGGAAGAACCATGCCTTTGGCGAAATTCTCTCCTCCTAAGAGACTTGAAATACTAGTACTACTACCACTACTACTACTGCTACTACTGCTACTACTACTACTACTACTACTGCTACTGCTCCAACCGCTCGTATCATCATCGTTGTTCGATATCAACTTCAAATCTGCCGCCGCCGCGTATCCCATCATCGGCGGAATCGCTCCCACGACCGCCCCTACCCACGTGTTCAACCAGTGCACTTGCTTCAAAGGCGTGTACACGAACGCGTACAACAAAATGTTTCCACCACCTAACATCGCCGTCGTCTCGTTCGTATATTCGTTCAAATACCACGTCCCGGAAATCCCGCTCGCCGCCGCGAACGCAATCGCGTTCCCTAACGACAACCTCCCGCTCGGCAAAGGTCTTCGCATTGTCCTCGCCATCATCCCGTCTTGCTTCTTCTCCAAAATTTGGTTCAAACTGTTCGCGGAAAACGCGCACAACGCCGTCCCGAAAGAAGCGTTGAGTATCGTTTTTATTTTCTCTTCATCCAGAAGAACAAATTGCTGCTGCTTTTGCTGCTTCTGCTGATAATGCTGCTGCAGCCACGACGAGGAGGACGAGATTAAGGAGTTCTTCTTCTTCTCTGTCGTCGTCGTTCCCGTTGTTGTAACAGGTTGTTGGGTGGTGCCTAAAACCGCCCCAGCCGCCGCCGTGCTGACGACGAACACGCTCAGTTTAAACTTTGATAAATCTTTGTACGATTGGACGACGTTTTTTATTTTCATCATCATCGTTGTCATTTGCATCCGTTGATGATGATGATGATGACGATGAAAATGTTTTTGACGACTGTAGTAGTAGTATTCTTCTTCTCACAACTCGTCGTCGTCTGTATCGTCTGAATCGCAAAGAAAAAGCAGAGTTTCAGAAAAACGAGTATATAATAAGAGACTTCTTTCGCTCTTCTTCTTTCGTTCTTCTTCTTTCGTTCTTCTTCTTCTTCTAAAAAAAAACGACGACGACGAATACCCGATGATGACGCACGAACACAAACTCTTCTTCTCTCTCTTTCTTGTGATGAAAAGTTTTGTTTGTTTGTTTTTTGATTTTTTGTTTGTTTTTTGTTTTCTTGGAGAACTGGAAGTTTTGGGACGAGGAGACGACACTTTTACGACGGTGATGATGAGGATGAGGATGAGGATGATGAGGATGATTTCGAGCCGTCGTTGTTTCTGTTGTTCTCCAAACTCGTCGTCGTCGTCGTTACCACAAAAGAATACGAAGTTTGTGGTGAGGAGGAGGATTCAGACGACGACGAGAGCAGAAAAAGAAAAAGCAGAAAAAGCATTCACAAAAGGCGAAGAAGAAGAAGAAGAAGAAGAAGCGAACAACAACAACAACATTAGTAACGGTCCTCCTCCTCCTCCTCATCATCATCGATTGAGAATACGCGAAGGCAGACACGCGTTCGAGACGAAAACGGCGAAAGAAATGCAACGACTGTTTCTCCACTCGTTAAGAAGAGGAGGAGTGAAAGAAAATAACGAGGAGGAAAGAACGATGACGTCTCGCGATATATATGTCGTCAAACTCTCGGGAACCGGGAAGGCGCCGAAACAGAAGAAACCGGAATTTAAGAAGAGCGAGTTTAGACCGGTTTTGATCAAGAACGAGTTGAAAGTGCAACTGATCCGGTTTACGGAGACGCAGAGTTTTACCAAGAATTTCGCGGTGCACGATGAAGAAGTGGAGGGGATACTCGAGGACGTGGTCGCGAACGGCGGGTACGGGAATTGGCGGGTGGATATGCGAGACGAGACGGCGTACGATATTCGAGTGACGAAGAGCGGAGACGCGTTCGTGTCCAGGAGTAAAAAGAGTAGGAGTAGTGTAGAAGAAGAGAGTAGTAGGAGTAACCACGACGACGAGGATGAATCGAAGAAGACGAACGGCGCGGACTCGACGAAGAGATTAATCAACACGACGAGGAAGAACGCGTCGTTTTTAGCGAACGACCGGGAGAAGAAACGGTTGATGCGAGCCGATGACCCGTTTTTAGTGCAAGTGGGCGTCTCTACGAAAGATGGGAAGATTAAAGCGGCAAAGAGGGATAAGTATAAGCAAGTGGAGGAGTTTTTACATCACTTGGAAGCTTCCCTTCCTGTTGCATCGGACGAAGAATATACATCTGCAAAGAAACCACTTAACATCGTCGATTTGGGATGCGGGAACGCGTACTTGACGTTTGCGACGTATTCGTTTCTGAAGAATACAAAGAGTATGGACACGAACGTCGTCGGTGTAGACGTGAAGAGGCAAAGCAAAGAGCACAACGAAGCGGTGGCGAAAGAGTTAGGTTGGGAGCGGGACGTTTCTTTCGTCCAAGGGACGATTGAACAGGCGGAGATACCTGGTTCTGAAAACGTAGACGTGTGTATCGCTTTACACGCGTGCGATACGGCGACGGATCAATCTTTGGTTCGAGCGGTGCGATGGAAGACGAAGTTGATATTAGCGTCTCCGTGCTGTCATCATGATTTACACGTTCGCATAAAAAAGAGCGTAACGTCGTCGTCGTCGTCGTCGTCGTCGTCTGTCTTGTTAGCTCCAATGACGTCTATTGCAAGACATGGCATATTGTACGAAAGAACTATAGATAACGTGACAGATGCATGGCGCGCTTTGGTGCTGCGTATACTCGGGTATAAAGTCGACGTCGTTGAGTTCATCGGCGGTGAACACACCGCTCGAAATACGCTCATCCGCGCGCGATATACCGGTGCAAAAGCGACGAAGGAATTGTGGGATGAACACGACGCAATGGTATCATCGTTCGGGTGCGAATCTTACTTGACAGAAGCTTTGAAAAAGGAATTGGAGAGTCGAAGGATATCCGTTACTTGAGTTTTTATGGTTGTTTTCCTTACAATGATCCATTGTTATTAATATCAGTCCACTCTATACGGCGACATCTGATCATCGTTTTTTGCGGTGCTAGTATAATTCGGCGAAGTTCCTGAAGGAGCCTCAGGAGCCGACGCCGGGGGAGTAGCAGTTGGTGCCGCCGCCGCCGCAGCAGCAGCAGCGTGTTGCGCCCGCAACGACGAAATCTGTACCACATTCTCCGCGTTACCACCACTATTAGCGCTGATGTTGTTGTTGTTAGACGAAGACATTTCCACGTCGCTACTCCCTTTCACCTCTCTCGCCATTATTCTTCCTTCCTCGTCGTGGTCAAACACCATCCATCGGTACCCTCTTCTTCGTTGGTACAATCTATACCCAAAATATCCAATCACAGAAAATACGACAAACAAAACAACAACCGCAATCCCAGCCGCCGCGCCTTTTGACAAAGTCACCGTTTTCCCGCCAATTGAAATTCTAACATTCCCGTCCTTGTATGTCTCCCAAGGACTCGAATCAAACTTCTCGCTGTCGCTTTCCTCTCCAGTGTACCACGCTTCAATAACTGACGCGCCTTCGTCTTTACACGTCGTAAACCGACTCTCGCACTCGTTCTGCGTGCACATGGTACTCTTTCCCGCGTAAAAACGATTGATATCTTTGGTTTGTGACGGCGTGTCCGCGCATCCGCACGTGCAATCGTAAAACGTCGCGAAGTTTTCGTTTAAGGCCGAGTTATGCGCCCCCGGGTCTGGGCACGAGTAAAACTTCGACGAGCACGCGGACGGCGTGCACTGCTGTATGCCGCCCGAATGAAACGCGTTCGTAATCAACGTCGGACAGTTGGAGTCTTTGCAACACGCGCACGAACAGTCCAAATACGTCGCAATATTCGTCCCTCCCGCGTTGTGTGACCCACTGTCTGGACAGCTCGCCACGTTTGAGGCGCACATGTTCGTCGTGCACAACTGCGGGTCCCCGACGTTGAACGTATGTTTTCTCGTCCCTAACTCGCACTGGCCGGGAAGACAACACTCGCACGAACAATCGTAGTCGAGCGCGTGTGCGTTCCTCGCAAAGAAGAGGACTGGAACACAGAAGAAGAAGAAGACAAAGAAGACAAACGGCGTCGACGATGACGACGATGCGGCGGTGGAGAAAAGCATTGTCACCCTTCTTCTTAAACAACAACGAAAGCGGCGAGGATGAAGAAAGTCTTTCTTAAAAGTGTGGATAAAAATGAAAAGAGAAAGGGCGTGTGCCTTTTTTTTTGGTCTGTCTGTGTTTTTTGTCTTTTTTCCTTTTTCATCGATCGAGTGCCTTTTTTTTTGAGCACGCGAAAATGGAGTTTATTTTCTTCGTTATAAAAATAGTATTACAAGTATTCGTGCGCGGATTCGAAACGCTCCCTCGACTTATTTACGGGGTCATTTTTCTTCTTCATCGGCGAATGTTGTTGCTGTTTTTGTTCTTGAGAAGA
>Ga0181598_1003880_pt1 | contig 12666 bp, 7 predicted proteins | sample 041ome_4_FD_153295 | JGI IMG/M metagenome (GOLD analysis project Ga0181598, IMG submission 153295) | Coastal salt marsh microbial communities from the Groves Creek Marsh, Skidaway Island, Georgia - 041404US metaG (spades assembly) | ecosystem: Environmental > Aquatic > Marine > Intertidal zone >...
CAAACGAAAGATTACGACCCGCAAATGAAATACTGTCGAAAATTCCTCCCAGAGTTGGATTCGAAAGACTACCCGCGACCGGTGCAGCTGAAGAAATTCGCGTTCGAGGAATCCTCGAGAAACAATGCGGGAGGCGCGCGCGGCGGCGGGAGAGGCGGAAGAGGTGGCGGCGGAAGAGGTGGCGGCGGAAGAGGTGGCGGCGGAGGAAGAGGCTCGGGAAAGCAAAACAGACAGCCTCGAAACAACGCGTTTTACGAAGACGCGAACGCGAACGTATTCGGTTAGAGAGAAGTATAGAGAATAAAAAGAAGAGAGAAGAAGGAGATTTCGTACGTACACACGCGCACGTAAATATAGTCACATCGCAAGTGCTTAATATTATTCTTAATCGCTTCTGATTTCGTCTCGCGCGTCCGTCGTCGCGTTATCTGTCTCTCTCACATCTGAGAGACTAATCTTCACTTCAAAAGCACGCAAAACACACGCATAGTAATAATAAATCTCGCGCGCGGTTTGTTCTTTCAAAACCCCCGAGAAGAAGACGACGAAAGAAACGCTTTCGTTTTTGTCGATTTGTCACGGAGAGGAGCGATGAGAAAGCAGTCTTCATCGTCGTCGTCGTCGAAAGCGATAAAGCGATGGATTCCATTCGTCTGCGTGATTGGAACGCTGATTCTTTTGACGCGAAACGAAGGCGGAGAGAGGTATTCTGGCGAAGAAAGCGATGGAATTTTAATGGGAATCGACGAGAAGAGTTCGATGTCGAGTTATCACCAAAGCGGCAGTAGTCATTCGTTTTACTCGTCTTCGGAGGAGGAGAAGAAGAGCGGAGGGAGTTGGCGCTTTGGTGGAGGCGATGAAAAATCATGGAAAAGCAATAGATACGAGAACAAGGACGACGAGCACGGCGAAGAGGAAGGAGAGGAGAGGAATAACGACGACGAAAACGAGAATAGCAGCGGTGGCGGTGGTAGTGGATCAGGGAAGAGCGCGAAGAAAAGTCCGTATTCGCTCGTGGCGACGATCGACGACGACGAAGACGAAAACGTAGACGATAGCGAGAGTAGTAGTAGGAGGACTAGCGGTCGCGGTGAACGCAAATGCGGGAAGCACGGCGCGTACAGCGAGAAGTTGGGCAAGTGTTTGTGTTCGGCGTTGTACGAGGGTGAAAGTTGCGACCGGGCGAAACCGATGCCGGAAGAGTTTAAAGATTTCGATTGCTTGAAGACGTTTACGGGCGAGTTCGAAGGCGATTTAGCCATCAATCGAGACCGAGTTTTGAAAGATAAGCAAGTGGCGGTGACGCTGCCCGGGAAAGAGAAAGATCCGGACGGCGGGTATCGCGTTCTCGTTCCGAACGAGGAGCCGCTCTTTTCTCAGTTTGCGAAAATCTTGCCGAAAAGTGATGAAATTGGACGCTCGTTTTTCGGCACGTGCGCCGTCGTGGGTTCTTCAGGGATCGTTTTGAACTACGATCACGGCAGCGACATCGACGAGCACGACATGGTGTTTCGTTTCAACAGCGCTCCGACGAGAGGTTTTGAAAAGCACGTCGGCTCGAAAACGACGTACCGAATCACCAACACCCAAAACTGGGGCTTCCACGAACCGAAGACAGACGAGAGCATTTTAATCCACTTCCGCGCGAAAAGCGCGATTAAAGGTTTGTTTTGGAACTCGAAGCAGAAGAAACCGTTGAAACTCTACGCGTTCGCGCCGGATTTCGTGGAATACGTCGCGCAAAAGGTTAACTTTCTGGCCACTTCCGGTTTGTACGGCATCTTGTTAGCGTTGCAACGCTGCCACTCCGTCTCCATCTACGGCTTCCAAGTCTCCACCCAACACGGCACTTTATACCACTACTACGACCCATGCGACGTCCCCGCGAACGTCGAGCGAGATGACACCGAATGGATCGTCATCCGAGAGCTCGCCAAGCACGGATTCATCAAATTCGCGGAACCGTGCGTCGCCGAGTGCCACGAAGCCAAAGACGTTTGCGACGCGTGTAAAGAAGCGAACGATTTCAAAAAAGTCAAACTCCCGAGCCGAGCGAAATGCGATCCGAACGCGGTCAGTAAAGGCCACCAGGAAGTCCCGTGGAGGTTAGAGCGCAGGCAAGGGAGAAGGAGAGGTGGCGGGCACAGCAGCAGCAAGTGACGTGTGAGACGGGAAAACTAGATGTGAAACCCTAAGCATATAAAGTAAAAAGAAAAAGTTGAGTTCTCAAAATTTCCCCAAAGAGCACAGCGCGCGTGCGCCTTTCTTTTCTCGTTCTAAATCAAAGCGCACGCGAACAGAAAGCGAGAAGTAATATCTCTCTTCTTCTGCGCGCGATTACATACACACGCGCGGCGAAGGTGATAGCTCGAGAGCGCGTTTCCAAAAATCGATTTATTAAGAAAAGATGCAAAATTCGGCGGCGAATATCGTCGGACTCGTCCTCTTCTCCTCCTCCGCGTATTTGCTCTTCGCGTGCGCGATTCAACCAATTCTTCGGTATTGTTACGACGATGATGCATCGTCTGTCGCTACTAGTTTGGTGCTGAGCGATAACAACGTTCTGTTCGCGTGTTTACTCTCCGTCCCGGTGACGGTGTTTTACGCGTATTGGAATTGGGTTTCGGTGAAGTTTTTGAGTCACTCTTGATGAAAATCGATGGATCGATGGATGGATCGATTAGGAGCGGAGATTATGGATAATGTAAGAGGTGCGACCACCTTTCTTTTTCTCGTGGCCTCTCTTTGAAACTTTCTCTCTCGCGCGTGCTGTTTCTCGTTCTTCTTCTTCGTCGTCGTCGTCTCGTTCGCGAGCTCGTTCCTACGTTGTTGTTGGCGCGGAGGATTGCTTGTACGCCGGACATCTGAACGTTCGATTATTTTAAACCGAACGTTCGCCGTTCGACCGAAGCATAGATCATACTTTAGACCAGATCTTAAACCGATACGAGATGCTGCGTTTACGCGGGTCGCTCGCGTCGACCTGTCTGCTGGCACATTTTCAACCTCTTTCTTTTCTTTTTTTCTATTCGCACGCGACTTACCCCGGGCTGCTCGATGTTTTGTAGTGTCATCGAGCGAGCCCTGGTCTGCGTGCTAAATTAGTAGAATTTGATTTCTAGGGCGCTTTATGTTGCAACGCTGCGTTTTACCCTCGCGGATGTTGGGTCAAGAAGCGCGTATACTCTCCATCGGTTCGCGCGGACTTTTCTTTTGTTGTTGTAGACGTCTGCCACGGTTTCGTTAGCTTTAAGCTTTGAGCGAATCTGTCCAATGTCGTCTCACATCGATCATTTCTGCCCTCATGATAGGAAGCGGGGTTGACCGATTCTGATGGTTTACACTGTGCCAACCGGGCGATTACATTCGATGAGTGTGTTTTTTCATTTTTTCGTACTGACGTTTTCTCCTTCTTTTCGTCATTTATTTTCCAACAGCACGAAGCAGAGGAAGGGTAATAAATGCCACATCGTACATTATTGAGCTAGTTAATTAGCACATAGCATAATAGATATAGTAGCGCGCGCGTTTGTATTACTCCATTAATATTCACAAATCATCTGTCGAGCAGCGTCGGAGCCGAAGGCAACTTGAAGCCGCCGTTTTCCCCTTCCTTCAAATCTAAACTATCCTCCTCTTCAGAAGAAGGCGCGGGGTCTTTAATCGATACGACTTCCACTTCAAACAATAAAGGACCGTCGCGATAATTTTCCAACCGCCGTCTCGCGCCGTACGAGTCCGGCTGCGGCTGCACGAAATCGTTCACGTAACCTAAATTCGGCGGCATCAACACCCGCCGCACGCCGCCTTGACGCATGCCCACGACCACTGGCGCGACTGCTCTCGGCAAACTGTTCTCCTCGCCTAAAACAAAAGAATACGGCACGCCAACGTCGTCCAAACCTTCACTTCCGTACCCTCTGGCCCATAATAAGACGGGAGTCCCACCGGAAGAATATTTAAAATACGCGCCCGAACTCAATCGATACACTTTAAACAAAATCGAAACTTTCGACCCTTTCTTGCACCTTTTGGATCCGCTACCTTCGTCGTATTCTCGGAACTGAATTCCAGACGGTAAAGTCATCAACGGCGCGGTGTCCTCTAACGCTTGTTCCTTCTCTTCTCTGATTTTAATCGCTTCTCGTTTCTTCCGTTCGCTCTCTTCGAATCTCTCTTTTTTACTCGAATTTTTTATGCCTAAAAAGCTCCTCAACTCACCTCCTTCTTTTCCTCCGATTTTAACCCCTTCCGGGGGCGGTTTGTTCAATCCGTACGCTTCAGACGGTTCGGCATTTAGTAACGTCGTCGGTGTTGACATCGAGATCGCGAGAGAGGAGAACAACATCCCGTTCGTTTCGCGTCGAGACCGCTTTCTCGCGTTCGATTGATTTTCACCTAATGTGACTAGGGGAATATCTTCGCGCTCGGATGATGAAGACGAAGCCGTCCGTTCGCCTCTCGGCGAGTGCGAGCACGTTGCGCAGCAGATGCTGTTCTTTGTTTTTTGTCGCCTTCTTTGTATTCTCGAAGGGATCAGATGCGAAGAGGAGAGGATCATTATTATCGCGCGTGTGTGTTGTGTTTTGGTTGAATGTTATGAGGGAGATGAAGAGGATTTTAAAAAATACGCGCAATCGATCGGATCAAATCATATCTCTCTCTCTCTCTCTCTCTCTCTAACTCAGTGCTCTTTAATCCACCTGGCCAAGTCGAAGTGGCCGTACTGGTAGGCGATGTCGTGACACTCGTTTCTGTCGAACGGGCACTTGCGCTCGAGGATCAAGTATCGCGCGCAGTCCGCGGCGCCTTTCCACGCGGCTCTCCAACAGGCGTCTTTGCACAAAGGCGCGTCGTGGCATTCGATCAAGTATTTGAGGGTTTCGAGGTGGTTGTTTTGTGCCGCGTATTCAACCGCGAGGGAGCAGTGATAGATTTTACCCGGGAGTATTTTCTCGTGTAAATACTTTAAAAGTTCGAGTCGACCGCCGTCTGCAAGCGCGGCGAAGACGAGGTCGTTGAGTTGTAATCCGTGTTCGACGCATAAGGCGAATTGCGCGGGGGATTCGAGCTCGGAAATTTTGACCGCTTTGACTCGTCCTTGCTCGAGGTCCGAGGAGCTCATCGCACCAAACTCGCGAAGAGTTACTTTTCTGAACGGTTTCGAAACTTTAGAGAGGAAGAATCGAGCGTTGTTGCCGGCTTTGATCATGATGCGTTTTAAAAGTATTTTGTTGTTTGGATTCGAGGCGAATGGAGTGAAGACGTCTCTTCGATTGCGGTGCGCGGATTTCGATGTTTTTTTACCACCTTTGTTGTAGTCGATGAGCGCGTTTAGTTCGCGGTTTCGTTTCGCGGCTGAAACGAAATGTTCTTCTTCTTCTTCTTCTTCTTCTTCAATTTCACTTTCTTCTTCCATGTGCAGCGGTTGCCTCTCCGCGAAACCCGGCACGCCGAAACCGCAGTGACCTCTCTTCTCGCGCAAAGTAGTATCCGCGGTTTCAAGCGACAAATTCTTCTTCTTTGTCTTCTTCTTCACCGCCGCCGTTTGAACTTCTCCGTCTTCCTCCGAACTGACGTCGTCGTAGAGAACAATCTTCTTCGTCGGCGTCGACCCCGCGTTCGTATCGTTCAATCCGAGAGAAGATACGCGTCGTTGATTTTGCTGCTCGGCATCGTTATCGTCAAACATCTCCTCGTCGCCGTCGGTTTGCGTCCCAACCGATACCGATTGCACCGCGGGAAACCCGTTTTTTTGCACCGCGTCGTATCGCATCGTCTTCATTTTTCTCCGCGCGTGTAAAGCTGCGCGTCCTTCATCGGTGGTTGCGTTCAACGGAATCAACTCCGGTGGATCTTTTCTTTTTTCCTCCTCCTCCTTTCTCTGCTCGCCGCCGCCGTGTTCTATGCACAGAGCCCATCTGTTGTTTTCGTCTTCGTCTCCTTCTTCTTCGCCGCCCCCGTCGTCGTCCTCCTCATTCATGGTCATCATCGCGTCGTCGTAATGCTCGTCGCTCTCGATGTCGTTATTCGTGTTCATAATTTTTTTTTTTCTCGAGATCAGAAATCGAAGCGTTTCGGCTGAGAAAGAAGAAGAAGATCGCGAGAGAGGCGAAAACTATCGAGCGGTGAAATAAATATACACGCATACACATACATATATAATGCTATGCTCTTAATATATGGTAACAATTACAAATACTTCTCCTACTGCACGTTGAACGGAACCGGCTGCAACACGCGAAGCTTCGAAGGCGTGCCCGCCGGTTTTGGTTTTTGACCGGAATCTTCTCCTCCGTTGACATCGAGACGCAACGCTTTCACCGCGCTGTTGTTGGTGGTTTTGTTGCTTTTCTTCGCGCTCAACGATTCTTGATGTTCTTGCAATCGCTTCTTGGCGGTTTCGGCTAACCCTTGTAAATCGACGTTGATTTTGGACGCTTCCGAGACCATGCCCCAAAGGCGTTGGGAGACGTGACTTTTGTGATGATGTTTACCAGCGGACGAAAACGTGACTGGTTTCCCAGCACTTTTTGACGCTGTTTTTGCCGCCGTTGCAATCGTTGTTCGACCTAATCGCGAGGTTGTTTGCATGGACGTTTTCGGCGTTTGAAATCTGTCCGCGGGAGAGGAAGGCGCGGAGACAAAGTGCCCTCGATTCGCCGACGGTGCCGTCATCGGTGTCTTGACACCATCGGCTTTCATCATCATCTTCGACGGAGTCGGCGACGACACGTTCTCACTTTTCTCGCAAAAAGCTTCCACAATTAATTGCGCCTCCACGTCCAATCCGTCAAAAAACGCCTTGTCGATGTGCACCACCTCGGCAATCTTCTTCGCTTTCTTCTCCAGTGCTCTCAACGTCTCTTTCAAATCCTCAATTTCCATATTTTTCATGCGTTCGTTCGCGCTCAACACGTTCGCGTGTCGTTCGACATTCTTTCTCAACATGTCTGACAACTGTTCGCAGTTTTGTTCGGATTTGTGCAACTTGTCCTGTTCCTCGCGCAACCGCTCTTCCGTGACTTCTTTAGACGCGCGAAATGCATCCAGTTGTCGCTTAGACTGCTCGGATTCTCGTTGGTATTTAGAGATGTCGCCTAGCGCTTTGTTCAGCTTCGCTTGCTTCTCTTGCAACTTGGAGTTTAAACTCGCAGTTTCGTCTTCCAAAAACATGAGCTTTGAAGACATGTTCTCTTTCTCGCTCGTCGATTGCGAGCGCAACCGTTCGATTTCCTCGACCCGAGCGTGCAACACCGTCTGCGTATTCTCCAAAGATGCTTTCAACGCTTGCGCTTCCGATGACGCTAATTCGCACTTCTTCTCCGCGTTCGTCAAATTCGTTTGTAACCGTTCCATCTCCTCTCTGTTCGTCTCAATCGTCGTTTGATGTTCGATAATCGTCTCCTGCGCTTCCACCGCGGCTTCCACCAAATCTTCGACGTAAATTGCGCAATATTCCTGGGTCGCCAAGTGCATCTTTTGCTCGTTTTCGTACATTTCTTTCATCTCCTTGAGCTTCACACGCGTCTCTTCCAGTTCCTTATCCTTCGCGTCGCATTTGGCTCTCAAATCTAAACACCGACGATTCGCCTCGAAGAGCTCCGCCGCGTTGGAGGAAGATTTCTCCCGATCCGCGCTCATCGCGTCCACATGTGCCGATAACTTCTTCTCTTTCTCCTCCGCCATTTTCAACTGCCTTTCCAAATGTTCGCGTTCCGCTTTTGCCGTTCGCTCGAACTTTTGCAACTGTTCCAACTCTTTGCGCAAGCTTTCTTCGGTAGCGCTCGATTGCTTCGCTTTTTCCTCCAACGCGGCCACTTTCGATTGCGCAGATTGGATCATCGCGTCTTTTTGTTTCATCATAAATACGTGTTGCTGCGTGTTAATGCCGCCGTCGTTGTTGCTACTATTGCTAATAATGTTGTTTCTGCTCTTTTGCACCTCTGATTTCAAATCGTCCTCCAACTTTTTCACAACCTCGTCCTTCTCCGTCAACGAGACTCGCATGCGTTCGAGTTCACCGTCGCGCTTCTTCTTCTCCGAGTGCATTCTGCTCAACAACTCCTCGTTCGCTTGCAATCGCTCGTCTTTCTCGCGAATCTCTTTGGTCATTTCCGAGACTTTCTCGGTCAGTACTTTCATCTCTTCTTCGGCTTTCGTGTCGTCCGAGACGACGCGTTTGGCCGCGCTCGCGTACTTTTCCTCCAACGCTTTCAACATCTTCTCCTTCTCTTGCAATTTTTTCTTCTCGTCAAGCAATTGCCGCTCTAAATATCGCTTCGCTTTCATCGCTTCGGTCACTTTTTGTCGCTCGATGGCGAGCATTTTGGAGTGATTGTTCGAGGACAGTTTCGAAGACGAATTTTGTTGCTCCTTTCGATCAATCTCCGCCGCTTTGCGCTGCACCTCGTTGTTGTTGTTGTTATTGTACGACTCCATCGCCTTTAAATCTCTCAATTCAATCTCTTCTTGCAACTGCGAATACTTTTCAATCGTTTCGTTTTCAATCTTTTCCTTCTCTTCGAGCATCTTCAAGTGTTTCAAGATTTCAATCTCTCGCTCGCGCACCGTCTCTTTCAGCGCGTCTCTCTCCTCGAACGCGCCTTGTAAAGCCTTTTCCAACGCTCTCAACTCCTCCACGCGCTTCTCTTTTTCCTCCTCGATCGATTTCATTTCCTTCATCAACTCGCGCATTTTCTTTTCCGCGTCGACGCGTAAACTCCGTTCGCTTTCTACGTCGGATTCCAACTGTTTTTGAATCTCCGCCAACTCTCGCTTCCGCGCGTCGACTTCTCTTTGCAACTTCGTATTCTTCTCCTCCATCTTGGCAACTTTTTCGTCCTTATCCTTCAACTCTTTCGCCAAGGAGAAGACTTTCTCGTGCGCGATGGAAATCGCTCTCGCGTTTTGTTCTTTATCCGTGCTCTGCTCCTGCATCGCTTTCAGTTGCGCTTTGGCGTCCGCGAGTCGTTCCTCCGCGGCGCGGCGCTCCGTCGACATCTTCTCGCACTTCTTCTCGCACTCCAAAGCCATCTTCTCGCTCGTTTCCAATTCTCTTCTCAACTGCTCGAGCATCTCGCCTTGCGCCTCGATCGTAAACTTTTGCTCTTTCAAAAGCGCGCTACTTTTCGATTTCGTTTGCGCGATGTCTCGGAGTAACTTTTCCCGCTCCCGCTCTTGCGCTTCGACTCGCCTCGAAAACCAATCCCGCTCCTTCGTCATCGCGACTTTCTTTTGCTTCAACAACGACAAATCCTTCTCCAACTTGGATCGACACATTTGCTCCTTCTCGAGCGATTTCAACGCCATCGCGTGTTCCTTCGCTCTCGCTTCTTCCGTCAGTCTCGATTGATGCGCCTGTTGCTCGTTTTCCGTTTTCATCTTACTCGCCAGCCGTTCCATCGCTTGCGTGTAGAGGAGATACTTGTCTTCTTTCTTCGAAGACGAAGATTTTGAACTCGTCGCCGCGCGTCTCGAATTTTCCACTCTTCTTCTTTGTTCCTCGGTGATTTCGTTGGTAGTAGTAGCAGCAGTGGTAGCATCATCGTCGTCGTCATCATCGCACGCTTCTTCCTCGCCCCCCGCGACGTCGCGCCGCGCCGCGACATCTTCGCGACGAGGGTCACGTTTTAGATCCGGAACATCATCAAACGCCGCCGCGTCGGCGGTATTCTTATCAACACACGCACTCTTCTCATCTCTCAAAGAAGAAGAATAAGAAGAAGAAACAGAAGTCCGCATCAACCAAACGCTTCTCGATTGCTTCCTCCACAATTCTTCCTCCTCTTCTTCTCGTCGTTCCTTCCTCTTCTCGGACGATTCCTTTGTTCCCCTCTCTCCTCCTTTCCGCGCGTCGTCCTCGCCATCGCACATCCACCCCAATTTACGCTTCTGCCTTCCACCACTCCTCTTCCCGTCGACATTTTCTTCGCATTCTTCGTTAAAATGACGAGTAGTGTTGTTCTTGTCGTTCAAATCTCGCGCAGCATTCGACGTTTGCGCGCGACGCGCAAAGTCCGTCTTTTCAAAACTCGATTCGACAGCTCCTGCAGATTTTTCCCCAACAACATTTCCTTCATCTCTTCGCTTCATCATCGACGGACGACCAGGTGCACCACCATTTCTCTCGTCGTCGTCGTCTCGCCGATTACTACTCTCATCCTCCTTCCCGTTCCTGTTGTCTCGAAGAAGCGTCGTCGAAGAACGACGTCGATTATTACTTTCGTTCCAGCGTTTCAGGAGTTCTTTCCGTTCTTTCGAGGTGAAGGATTTCATCTCTCTCTCTCTCTGTGTATCTCTCTATCTCGTTAGAGAAAGACTAAGCGAGCGAAAGAGAAAAGAAAGCGCACTGGACTTTTCTCTCTCTCTCTCTCTCTCTCTTCGCTCGCCCGTTTACGTCGTCACAACGCGCGTTTCTTCGTCGTATTCAGAGCGTTTCTTTTTATCGCGTTTTTCCCCAACGAGCAAATTGGAAAAGGGTAAGTTTAGGGTTTCACTTCACTTTTAGGGTTTAGGGTTTAGGACACACAAACTTTGTGTTAGTTACACTTGGGAAAAAATCTGCAGAAAGAGGAGAAGAAAAGGATTTCATGACGGACAGGACGACGACGACGACTTTGAGAGGAAGAAACGAAGAGAACGGGAGAGGAAGAGGGAGAAGAAGAATTGGCGCTCTTTTTTCTTCTTCTTCTTTTACTTCTTTTACTTCTCTTCCCGAGCTGCTTTGTTCTCTCTTCCTCCTCGCGATTTTCATCGTTTTTGGTCTCTTTTTGTCCTCCTCGGAAGCGGGGAAAGGGGGAAGAAGAGGCCAGAAAAATAAGAAAAATACGAACGAAGGTTTGACCGCCGACTCTGTTTCTCTCTCTCTCTCTCTCTCATATCGTATGCTTTGCGCGCAGAGAGTTCAGAGTTATCTTTCGTTCGCGTTTTATGCGCGTCGATGTGCACGCGTGCACCATCGAGGAACGAGTAGTGGATTGTTTTTCTTTTTTTTTTTCTTCTTCTTCGCACATGCGCACATTCGAATGTGTTCTCGTGTGTATGCGCGTCGATGTGTACGCGCGCGCGCTTCGCGTAATAAACTTTTGCGAGCATACATTCGCACATTCAAACGTGTTCTCTATCTCTCTCTTACTCTCTCTCTTTCTCTATTATCGCGCGAACGCAGGAGAAGTGACGATGACAGACGCGAAGAACAAAGAGGAGATTTTGCTCGGCGGCGGAGATGGTGATAGTAACGGTGGCATTTTCGCGGGATTATCGGACGAAGAGCGGAATTCGATGCAAATTCCGTCGCACATGCGATGCGACGCGTGTTACGCGATTTCGCACAAAATCGTAAACGATATTCGAGACGCGGAGAGAAGACACGGAAAAGGGAAGTGGAGTAAAAGCGCCGCGGAGAAGAAACGTTTGCGAGTCGAGCAGTACGAGCAGAGTTTCGAGGATACGTGTAAAAACGAGGAGTATTGGGGCGAGTATTACGGCGTCACGCACGGGAAAGACGGGCATAATTATTTGAACGGTCCCGGATTGACGGCGTTGCCGCAGACGATGCACAAAGGGCAGACAATGTCATTGGAAACCACGCGCAGAGGTGGATTTTGGTCGCACCGGATGCGAGAGTATTGTCAGCAGATGGTGTATGGCAACGAGGACGGTTTGGACGAGGAGGAAATGTATTCGATCGTTTACGAGAACACGCCGTCGCCGGGGAATGCCGACGACAAAGCGGAGGAGAACGGCGGTGGCGTTAAGAGGATTATAAACAAAGACACGAGGGCGTTTCGAGAAGTGATGTGCGCCAAGATTTGTAAAAGGTTTCCGACGCGAAGACCGACGTCGGTAGAAGAGGAAATCAAAGGCGGATGGGAACCTTTCGACGAAGACGCGTTTACCAAAAGGAAAGCGGCGCAGAGAAAACAAGACGAGGCGTACCGGGAAGAGACGCGAAGCGAACGAGGCGACGCCGAGTTGTAGAAGGAAACGATTGTTTGTTTGTTTGAATTTATTGCTGTATTTTTACGCGCGCACGCATCCATCATTTACATTTACATTTACATTTACACGGCGGCGGCGGCTGTTGTTGTTGTCTCAGCTCTTGATTCGTGAGCATCGGCGGCGGCGCCATCATTTTTACTTTCATTTTCTTTCGCGTCGGTCGTCGTATTCTTTCGAAACGAAAAGTTCTTCTTGAACGACTCTTGGACGTCCTCGAAGGCGTCAAAGATCGCGTCTTCCGCGCGCTCTACTTTCTCTGCAATCTTATCGTCTAAAGTATCCAAAGCGTCCAAGAGCCAATCGAAGACGCCTCCTCTTCGCTTCCCGTCGTCGCCGTCTTCTTTAGCGTCTCCGGATCCGCCGACGGATACGGTTTTCATCAACCGCGGCATGGCCGATAACGATCGATCGAATGTCAGAGTCTTTGTTGTTTTCTTACCGCTACTGTTACTACTCCCGCTACTATTCATACTACCAACATCGCCGCCGCCGCCGCCACTCGCGTGATTCTCTTCCCGGTCGTCGCTGTTCTCTACAAGAGTCCGCAACTCCTCGTCTTCGATGATGGTCTCCAAGTGCAACGCGTCGTCTCGTTCTTTCTTCTCGTTTTCTGTCGCCGTCGTTGCGTTCGTCAACTGCACGACAACCGTCGTCGTTTCTTCT
>Ga0181598_1003924_pt1 | contig 12557 bp, 9 predicted proteins | sample 041ome_4_FD_153295 | JGI IMG/M metagenome (GOLD analysis project Ga0181598, IMG submission 153295) | Coastal salt marsh microbial communities from the Groves Creek Marsh, Skidaway Island, Georgia - 041404US metaG (spades assembly) | ecosystem: Environmental > Aquatic > Marine > Intertidal zone >...
GGCGTCGTCGTCGTCGTCGTCGTCGTCGTCGTCGTCGTCGTCTCTTCGTCGTCTTCGCCACCACCTCCAACCGTAAGTATCCCTCGCGTAAGTACGTCTCGATCAATCACGCGCGACATCATCGGTCTCGGCCCACCGAGGTGTGACGCGAACGGTCGCACACGCACCCATAACCGTGGTAAAAAAACACACACGACACCAATCACCCACAGACGTGGACGCGCGTTGCGATGAAGGTGATGATGATGATGATGGCGACGGCGACGGCGACGGCGACGGCGTGCGGTCGTCCTCGTCGTTATCCTCGTCGTTGTCGTTGTCGCGTCGTCGTCGTCGCGAACGCGAACGCGAACGATGCGGCGCGGCGTGGAGGACGTCGGGAGACACTGGTGGCGTTGGCGTCGTCGTTGGCGGTGTGTGCGCCGTTCGTGAGGGCGCGCGATGGCGGCGGTGCGACCGCGCGCGCGGGGGTGAGGTGAGGGTTGTGTGTGTGATGTGCCGAACGCGACCGCGCGATCGCGCGCGCGGTGTGTGTGTGTGTATAAGTAAGAGAGTTGAAGACTGACGACGTCGTTGGCTTTTGGTTTCGTAGTATTGAAGACGACAGTGCTGTGCGTCGAGCGATTCGGGACGCGCTCACGGCGAATGTTATTAAAACAAAGTGTCCAGCGGTGTTGCGGTTGGTGTTTCACGATGCTGGGACGTATTTAGAAAGCGCTGGGGATGGCGGGATGAACGCGTCTGTGACGTACGAGCTCAACCGTCCGGAATCGTTTGGGTTGAAGCGTGGATTATCCGTAGTAAAGAGCGCGTATGAGGCATTGCAAGGCACCGCAGCGGAAGGTAAGGTGTCGTTTGCGGACATGATTGCGTGCGCTGGGGCGTATGCGGTGGAATTCACGGGTGGACCAACATTTTTAGAACGCGTCCCGCTCGGTCGCGCGGACGCGTCGACGGCGGATCCTGAGAATAGAATGCCTGAACAGACGCTCGGGGGACGAGAAATGCGCGAGCACTTTGCGCGCAGTGGCGTGTCGACGCGGGATATGGTTGCCCTGGCGGGTGCGCACACGATTGGTGGCAAGGGTTTTGGTGACGCGTACACGTTTGACAACGCCTACTACGCGACGTTGGTGGCCGATCCGTGGAACAAGCCAAACATGACAAAAGATGAAGCCGAGATGGCTGAGCACATCGGACTTCCTAGTGATAAGTACATGCGCGAAGATGAAGAAAATATGAAATGGATTACCAAGTATGCCAGCGATCAAGATGCGTTTTATGCCGACTTTGTCGACGCATATCTGCGCTTGACGTCGCTCGGCGCCAGATTTGTTTTTTAGCGACGCGTCCCGAAATATGATGTACACCGAATAGCTCTTCGTTTGTTGAAGTAAAAAAGTAAATGCATTACAAAGTTTTTTAAAAGTCATATCGTTTCAATTGTACAAGGGGAATGTTTGCGTCGTCGTCATCGATGATGCCTCCTTTTGCGTATTTTCAACGCGTCGTCGTCGGCGGCGCCTCCGCAAACCAACTTGAACAAACAGCAGTCACCTTAAGCGCGTTCTCCACGGATACGGCGGGCGAGCTGGATGTCCTTCGGCATGATCGTCACACGCTTGGCGTGGATCGCACACAAGTTGGTGTCTTCAAACAACCCGACCAAGTACGCCTCGGACGCCTCTTGCAACGCCAACACCGCCGTCGACTGAAAGCGCAAATCCGTCTTGAAATCTTGCGCGATTTCACGCACGAGACGTTGGAACGGAAGCTTGCGAATCAAAAGCTCGGTTGACTTTTGGTATTTCCTACACACACGCACGAAGGCACACACACACACACACGACATCGTCAGTCACGATATCGCCAATCACCAGTCTATTTTAGGGTTCCCAAACATTGTCGAGGCACGACACCGCGCGAGGGCACGTACCGAATCTCACGCAACGCCACGGTCCCAGGGCGGTAGCGATGGGGCTTCTTCACGCCTATGCATACGAAACGTAAACTCATCGTTAATCTCACGCGCGCTCTCGCGTCATCACGCTGTCGCGCGGGCGCACAGCGACGTCACCCGACATCGCACGTGGTTGCGACACAATTCTCCCGACACCCCCGAATGCGTTCGATCGGTCGCCCGCATCGCGTCGTCGTCGTCGTCGTCGTCGTCGTCGCGGTCGTACCTCCCGTGGTTGGTGCGGATTTACGCGCCGCTTTCGTCGCGAGTTGCTTGCGCGGGGCCTTGCCCCCGGTGGACTTGCGCGCGGTTTGCTTCGTACGAGCCATGGCGTGCGATGGAATGCGGTGGATGGGCGACGGGCGTGGTGAATCATGGCACCTGTAAACCAGGCACCATTCGATCCCCGCGCGCGCGACGACGACGTCATTCGCTCGCACGACGCGCGTTCGATGACGATTTGGCGAGTTCTGTATACATGTGAAAAGTGCGTTACATATATATGACAATGACATTGAATGAGGGGGAGCGGCGCGCGCGGTTGGACGACTGTCGTACGCGAGTCGCGCGGCGCGTCGGCTATCCACCGCGCTTGGTGTTTGTGTACCCTACGGCGATTAATGCCGCGATGAGTGAATCCACGTGATCGCCCTGGAATACGAGCGAGCTCGCATCGCCGTCCGTGTCGATCGCGCCACCGACGCCGAGGGCTTTTTTCAAGCGCTGGGTAAAGGTTTTTAAACTCTCCTCGTTTGACGGTACGGCGGTTAACCCGCGAACGATCGTGACTGTTTTTCCGCGTCGACCGTTTTTCGTTGACGATACGCGCACGCGCTGATCTTCTAATCGCGTCGTCGTCGACGCGGACGCGGACGTGGACGCGGACGCTTGAGTCGACGTCGACATCGACATCGACGTCGCGGCGTCGCTCGGGTTCGCCATCTCTGGCAACTGCGCGCGAAGCTGCATGAGCGCCGCCATCGACGAGGCGGAACCTGCGACGCCGCCTCGCGACGCGCTCGCCCCCTCCCTATCGTCGTCGTCGCCACCGCCGTCCCCGCCGCTACCGCCGTTCGTCGGCGCGTGTTTCTTGTTTCGCGCCCCGCACGCAACCTCGGACATCGTCGGCGTCGTCATCCCTGGTCGTCGCCGTCGCCACCGCACGCCGTTCGCTGGCGTCCGTCGCCCGTCATTCGCGCGTGCGCATCGCACGACGTGCGTCGCCGCGCCCACGGTCGTCGTCATCGTCGGCGTCGTCGAGTGACGCGTCGTTGTCGTCACTGTGCGCCTCGGTGCAACCATGACCTCGCATCGGTGTGCCGCCCCGTGGTCGTCGCGCACGCCGCCCGCGGCGGTGGCGCGGCATCGAAACGCGGCATCGAGGCGCGCGTGCGCCGCGCGCGCGACGACGTCGACCGCGCGCACGCACGCGCACGCGCACGCGACTGTTCGACACCGACGATGCGGGTCGTTACGGCGCGGCACCCTGGTGAACGCCGGCAAACGACGCGCGTCGGTGGTGCGTCGTGGTAAAATCTCCGAGGACGATCAAGATGAAGATGATAACGACAGCGAAGCCGGCGCTGGGGGCATCGAGGGATGGCACGGCGCGTATTCGTTCCCGGCAAAGTTCCGCGCGTGGACCGACGCGAACGGGGAAGGGGCCTCTTCGGACGCGGGCGCGACGACGGATTCGACGAATTCGGCGGCGACGACGCCGTCAGACGCGTCGCGAAGTGGGAAAAAGCAGACAAAGGCGCAAGCACGGGCGGCGACGGTTCGGGAGTTGTTGCTTTCGCGCGATCCTGGGTTGAATCAAACGCTTATTAGTTCGGGGACGTCGATTTCGCAGTTGTTTGACCAAGATAAATGGGAACGGCATCGCATGGTGGATAGGTTTGTGGTGGATTTAATATCCATTCCAACGTCGACGGTGTTTTTGAGATTACTTAAGCCGTGCACGGCGTTGGCGATGTATACGGCGATGATTGTGATGATGCCGGCGTTGCTTCGCGCGGCGTTTGCGGCGGCGGGCGCGCAAGTACCCAGCGTCTTTGCCAATTTCGCACTGCAAAACCTCACGCTTCCTGCATCAGCACATGGCTTGCTCGGGACACTATGTGGTTTAGTGCTGGTATTTCGTACGAATTCGTCGTACGCGCGATTTGTTGAAGGTCGCACGGCGTGGGGCGCGCTCATCCGATACGTCCGCGACGTCATTCGGTTATCCATTTACATTCCAAACAAGGCGCACCAACGTCGCGTGTTGGAGCTGTGTGCGGCGTACGCGTACGTGTTGAAAACTCGCCTTCGCAGTGGTCGCACCAGAAAAGATCCAAAAGATCCCACGGCGTTTCGCGACGTGCCCGACGAAGCCGTTCGTCGCGTCGTGAGCGAACCCGCCGTCGCCAACGAGGTACTACAATCTGCGGCGACGGGTAATCGGTGCTTGTACACGTTGATGATGATTTCCAAAACTCTCAAGCTCGCGCTCGAGGATGGCACGCCGTCGCAGATTCATTGGAATATCGAAGAAGCCGTGAGTGGCATGGGTCTGAGTGGCGGCACGTGCGAACGCATCGTCGCCACGCCCATTCCGCTCTCGTTTTCTCGCCACACCGCGCGGTCGCTCGTGATTTGGCTCATCACCTTACCATTCGTCATCGTACCCACGATGTCCTGGTACGCCGTGCCCACGATGTTCATCTTAACCTACCTCGTGCTCGGTATTGACGAAATCGGCATTCAAATCGAAGAGCCCTTCGCCACGCTCCCCCTCACGCCGTTGTGCGCCACGATTGAGCGCGACGTCGGCATCGCCATCCAAGAAATCGACGCCCCAATCTCCGTGGCGAGCACCGAACCCGCCGTGCGTGCGTCCGCACCATCATCCATCGTGTCCCCCGTGTCGTCGCGCTCCCAAGTGCAATCCGTGTAACATATACATCTACAGTACATCGTACATCGTACGCGTACGTCTAAAACCAGGCACCCTTTGCGTATGGTGTGTTGTTTCCCCTCGTCGTCGTCGTCGTCGTGCGTGTGCGTGATGCGTCGCCACTCCACGCCGCGCGTCATCGTCGCCGTCACCGCACAGTCGCGATGGGTGACGACGACGACGACGACGACGACGCGAACGTCCACGCGCGCGCGCGAGGCACGCCATCGACGACGACGACGCCATCGACGTCAACGCCACGGCGATTGGATGCCGATGATGCATCGACGGCGGACGATGCGTGGGTGAACTTTATATGCGGCGTCAAGGTGCGATTCCCGATCGGCACGCCGTACGCGTCGCAGAAACAAGTGATGATGCATGTGATACGCGCGTGTAAGCGAGGACGGTCGGCGCTGATTGAGTCGCCGACTGGGAGTGGGAAATCTCTCGCGCTGTTGTGCTCGACGCTCGCGTTTGCGGAGTGGGCGTACGAGGGCGAGGGCGAGGGCGAGGGCGAGGGCGATGATGCTCGTCGTCGTCACGGGAGTAGTAGTGCTGCTGTGGGTGATGCGCGTGATGCAGGCGATGTGGACGATGGTGCTCGTGGTGACGTGGTCGTTGAGGAGGACAAAGCCAAGAGCAGAGGTGGAAAACGAGGCACGCGGGCGCCGCGAATTTATTACGCCACGCGAACGCATTCACAGATTGAACAAGTTGTTCGTGAGTTGGCTCGAACGTCTTATCGTCCACAAATGGTCGTGCTTGCATCGCGGGATAACTATTGCGTCAACGCCAAGGTGAAGCGCGCGGGGAATGTAAATGAGGAATGTCGAAAGTTGATGGATGACTCGCAAACAGGGCGCGGGTGCTATTGCGCGGGCGCGGCGGCGAGTAAGCTCGCGACGCACGCGAAGACGTCTATCGATCCGATGGATATCGAAGATTTAGTAAAAATGGGTAAGCGCTTGAAAGGTTGTCCGTATTTTGCGAGTAAAATTATGGCTGAAGATGCAGAGTTGGTGTTTACGCCGTACAACTATTTACTCGATCCGCGCACGCGCGCGGCGATGGATATCGATATCGAAGGATCGATCATTATTTTCGACGAAGGGCATAACATTGAAGACACGAGTCGCGATGCTGCGAGCGAGGAAGTGATGTTTGATGACATCGCCGAGGCGGTGATTAGTTTGGAGATCATGCGTGATCGCGCGACGGCGCATCGAGAAGATTTCGAGACGTTGTACGCAGCCATGCACGGCTTGTATTCATGGTTCTTGCGTGTGTGTGATGCGGATGGTAAAGAATATGCCTTGAAACAGCATGAACAATTGTTTGAAACATGGGGTGCTACTTTGAGCGGCGAACAATCGTTGTCACCGCTTGAAAGTGCTGGACTGACGCAAGAGAGCGTGGGCGATGTGATGCGCGCGCTGAGCGCGGCGAGCAAGTATAACCAAGAATTGAAAGATCAAAAGGAACGCATGAGTGGTGCGGCGCTGAACACATGCGAAAAAGTCTTAAATCCTCTTAAATTTTTGCTTTCGAATGGCGCGACGACGGCGCGTGACTATCGCGTTGTGATTGAAAAGACTTTGAGCGACACTGAAAAGGCGTTGTCGACGCAAGCGCAGCGCTCGTCGTTGGCGCGCTTGCCCATGGATGAGTTGGTCAAGATTCAATTTCGCTGTCTCAATCCTGCTTTGGCATTTCGTGAGCTCGTAGGTGAAAAAGGCGCACGTTCGATTATTCTTACTTCTGGTACGCTAGCACCTTTGAATTCGTTTGCGAGCGAACTCGGCGTTGACTTTCCCATTCGCATGGAGGCGCAACATTGTGTGGACATGAACACGCAAGTGTGGGGATCTATCGTCGCTTCAGGGCCAAGCAAGCGCGTGTTAAATGCTGGTTTCAAATCTCGCAGTGATTGGGCGTTTCAGGATGAGCTGGGCGCGAGCTTGAAAGAGTGGGCTAAGGTTGTTCCTCATGGTATGCTGATGTTTTTCCCGTCGTTTTCGCTCATGGAAGCCATCGTGCACCGATGGCGCGATTCTGGCGCACTGAACGCCATCGAAAGCGCGAGTGGGAAAAAAGTGTTCCAAGAGCCACCAAGTAAACCAAGCAAGTATGGTAATTCGAAAAAAGTGGACACGCTCGATCAGGTGCTGGACAAGTATTACAAGCGCGTGAGCGACAGCGTCAAGGCGGCGCCGCATCCATATGCGCCGGCGCCATTGAACGCACGCGGTGGTCGTGGTGCAATTCTTCTCGCCGTGTGTCGTGGTAAAATTAGTGAAGGTATTGATTTCGCCGATGCCAACGCACGCGCGGTAATTTGCGTCGGGATTCCGTATCCAAATTACAAAGATCCTTTGGTGCAGGCGAAACGTTCATACAACGACTTGGGCCGTTATCGGGGATTATTGTCTGGGCAAAAGTGGTACGACCAGCAAGCGTTTCGCGCATTGAACCAAGCTGTTGGGCGTTGTTTGCGTCATCGATACGACCACGGCGCTATCATGCTCGTCGACGAGCGATTTGGTCAAAACGCCACGCATTCGTTACCGAAGTGGTTGCAGGGTGCCATGCGACACCCAAACGTCGGTTTTGAGCAACAGTTGGAGAGTTTGAGCACGTTTTTCAATGGACACGCAGAGAATCCACCTAAAGATTTCGAACCAGCAGCAAAAAATGCGCAAGAAGAAGGTAGTTCGCGACGTAAGCGGCGTTCCATTGGCTCTGTGAATTCGCCAAACAAGGCGAAACGCAACACGCCAATTACCGCGTTCTTTGCAAAAGCTGTGAGCAAAAATATTTCTGAAAATAGTGATATCGATTACGTCGCGCAAATTTCGAAAGGGGAGAAACAATTGGAATCATTTGCTCGAACAGAGTCGGTCGCAAAGACAACGACGTCGAACGCTCGTCATGAATCATATCAGGAGCCGGTTTTCGATGAGTTTGATGACGAATTGGACTGGGACGCGTTGGAGATGCCACCTCCGCCTCAGAAATCTGTCTCCCCAGAGAAAGAGGAAGCGGCAAACATTGAAGAAAATGTGAATCAAATTCTCGATAGTATTGAATGGGATGATGAAGACGACACTGACGAATGGTTCAACATGGTTGAAACAACACAGAAAGCGGAAGCTTCGTCGCAAATGCACACAAAGACTGAAAGCAACGGCGTTCTTGAGACCGAACAAGTCGTCGCCTCGCCTGTGATCGAACGATTATGCGCCACGTGCGGACGCAAACCACTTGGAACACTGTCTTCTGCAAATGACGCAAAGATTGAACGAGTTACGCTCAAGTCGAGTTATTTAGATGAGTTTGGTGGCGCCACAAATTTCGTTGTCGTGCCAGAGTCGACGCAACAAGGTGTGTGCTGCGGCCAAGAATCCACCGAAGCGACGTTTGACGCAAGTTCAGGGATGGCATTCCGACCATTGTTTTCATGCGCTCATGGAGGCGTTATTGGTTTCAAAGTTGAGGCTACTAACGTCGCCAATCAGCGATTCGCCGAACGCGTCTTGTTGCGCGACTAGTATTGTATTATAGGATGCCTATTTGTCTACTGTGTGCCTCGACCCCACGCGTAGCGCGACATCAACGTATCTATCCACCATGCGTGTCATCGCGAACACCCCTCCGAGCGTAGATATGGTCTTCGTAAGAAAGTATACCAGGCTCTTTGCCTCGACGGCGATGTTAACCGTAATCGCTGACAAATCAAACGTGAAAAACACCTCTGGCACGTGTAACCAATCCTTGCTTGGCGTGAAATGCTCGGTGACGCTATATTGATTCGTTTTCAAGACTGTTTTCCATGGAATGAATCCAAATAATGCGCGTAAATCTGTATACGTCGTCGGCACCACCTTCATAAAATACTTGAAAATCCCACTCGGCGTTTCTGAGCGCTTGACGCCGTCTAAAGGATTCACCGCTCCAGGAAACCCTTTGCCGAATGCCAAACGCTTGATTTCATGCCCCATGTTCACCTCCCACGCGTTACCGAATAGCTCTTGCATGAAACCGAAGCCCTCAGCGCCCGTGGATATCCGAATGCTCCCCGCCACGCGTTGCGCCAACACCTCACCGTGTATCCGACACCCTTCTTTCGCCATCTTCGCTCGACGCACCTCGCTCCCGTGCTCGGGCCGACGTTGGAACAACACTATACCTCCTAGATCCACGCCACCCGCAGATTCGTAATCATCAATCACCTTGCCGTTGTGATTCAACCGCGTCTTCACCAACCGCCCGCGCACGTCGACTTCGTGCTTCCCGCTCGCGTCGTACATATCCACGTATAATATCTGACACGGCACCTCGGGAAACGTCACATCGATCTCAATCGATAATAACTCACTCCACGGCACGGTATCCACGCTCATCGTCTTCGTCATCGTCGGCGTGAGGAAATCCACGCACTCAAATAACGCCATGCACGCGACGCAGGCGATGCCAATCAGAGAAATGTACGCCCCCGTGCGCGTCTTCGTCGTCAAGTGCGGCGCCACCGACGCGTACGCATCAAACCTACGTATCGACCGTAACATCTCGCGCGAGCGTTCACCACGCACGCCACACGCGTCGCGCACTGCGGGGGTTCTACTGACGGATTACTGACAGTCATCATTCGCATCGCGTTTGAGTGCTCGACGTCACTCCGCGCCTCGTGCGAATGTTTTGTGCCACGTCCACCCGCGTCGCGAGCGCTGTGGTGACGCGTCGATCGCCGTTCACGCGCAGTACGACTCGCGCGCACCCGGTGCGCACCCGAGCGCGACCGGTGTCGATGTCGTCGTCGTTTACGAGCGACACCCCGCCTGCGGGGTACACGCTCGCGGACCAAGTCAAGCGGTTCGCCAAGGCGAAAAGCGACAACGTCGCTCGCGTGATGGACATTGACAGCGTGTACGATGGGTCGTTCTTAAAGGGCCAACGCGTGCTCGTGACCGGGGCCAATCGAGGGATTGGGCTCGCGCTGTGCAAGGAGCTGGCGGCGAACGGGGCGGATATCGTCGCCACGTGTCGCAAGTCGAGCGCGGAGCTCGAGGCGTTGAATCCGAAACAAATCATTTTGAACGTTGACGTGACGGATACGAAGAGTTGTCAAGATATGGCGGCACAAGTCAGCGAACCGTTGGATATCGTGATCAACAACGCGGGGTACTTTTATGAACCCGTGGAGAAGATTGATTCGATGAATTTTGAAGAGCAAATGAAGATGATTGACATTTGCGCCGTTGGTCCGTTGCGAGTGTCCGCGGCGTTGCATAACGCGGGGAAAATTAAAACCCCCGGTGGCAAAATCGCGATGATTACATCGCAAGGTGGGTCAGTGACGTGGCGCGAGGTGCAAAATCCGAGCGGCGGCGACTATGGGCACCACATGAGTAAGAGCGCGGCAAACATGGGTTCCAAGTTGTTAGCGCAAGAGCTCAAGCACGAAGGTATCATGGTGCAAGTGCTCCACCCTGGGTTTAATAAGACCGACATGACTGCCAAGTATGCCCAAATTTGGGAAGTTGAAGGTGCTGTCGATCCCGCCGTCGGCGCTAAGCGCGTGATGCACGAAATCGGTTTGATGGCGCCGGAATACAACGGCTTGTTCATCAACTGCGAGGACGGCTTGCAAATCCCGTGGTAGTTAGATGTCCGCGTGCATTCTTTTACATTCATTAATTCATTTCCCTGTTGTTGCGATAATCAATCATACATCCGTCGATTACAACGTAACATTCCCTCGACGCAAAAACGTGAGGAGCGCTAGCTTCGTGTTACAATCCTTTCGGTGGCTCTCCGAGGCGATGACACGGCGCGCCACCGTCGCATTTACCTTTTGCACACGTGGCGTAACACGGCGCATCGAACGCGGGATCGTTCACCGCTGGAGCAACGCCGAAAGTCATCATGCACGAACCGTCTTCGTGATTTGGATCCAACCGCGCGTCGACGCCAAACGCTTCTTTAAAAAACCTTTGCGTGGGAATCTTGCAAAAGTTCGTACACGAGGCCGTGCACCCACACTGTTCTAAATATCTACACTTTTGTAACTTAACGCTCGCCATGACGCCGTCGCTTTCACGCGGAACGATTTCGCACGGACCGACCAACCACGCGAACGCCTCTCGCGTCACCGTCGCGTTCATTTCATCCACCCAATTCGCCGGCTTGATCAGCTTCTTAAACGCGAATCGTACAGGCGATGGAATCAGACTCAATAATGCTCTCGTCACCGCATCGCGCTGCTCGTCTACGGTACGGCCGACGCTTAAAGCGTCAGCGAGCGAGACGAGCGCGTCAAACGGCGTCTTCGCGCCTCGCGTCGCGCTCTTCGCCGCATCCTTCCCAACCACACTCGCGAGCTTGGCATTAAATAAAGTGATCGCCGCGGCATCAAGCACGCCGTCCTTGTATACCGTGGTTGTCGTATCGCCGCCTCGAGCGTACGTCGCACAGCTACCGTTGAGAATGCCAAAGCGCGTCGAGTCGTCTGACGTCGCTTTCACTGACGTTACGTGATGTCCTCGGGAAGCGCGCGAGTGAGGACGACGATGCGCATATGACGTAACTGAGGGCGATGCGATCGCTGTTCGCGCACACGTTGATGCCATGGTTGCGCGCTGCACGCGTCGAACTGTGAGGTGTTTCGTGCTTCGTTTACTAATACAAATGCTCGCGGGGCAAATAATACAATACACAATTGACGGCAACGTGCGACTGACAAAGCGCTGCGTTTCTTATGAAATCACGCAACACATCGCGCATCCTTCCTCCTGCGGTGGTTGCGTGAATTCGTCATGCTTGTTTAACGAACGCTGTCGCGCGCTTCCAGTGGCGCCGCGGACTTTTACCGTACCTTTCGCCTTCAAGGCTGACTTCTTAGGTTGCATCTTGCTCACGACGACAACCTTTGTGTGCCCTTTATTTTCCTCGCTGCTCGATTCGTCGTCGTCATCATCGTACACGGATATGGCTTGTCCCGCGCCTCGACTCGGTAACCGTTCAAACGCGCTCGGCGCGGCGATGTCGTCATCCGAACTCGTCGGTACGTATTCAATCGTCGTCTCCAGCGGCTTCTTGAAACGTTTTACTTTTCTCTTCTGTTTCGTCGCCGATGAGCGCCCATCCTGACCGGTTACCGTCGCCGTTTTCTTCGTCGGCGTTGCGCGCCCATTCGTCATCGTCGTCGTCGTCTCTCGATACCCACTCAAATCCTTCTCGCTCTCCTCCCTCGACCCGGTCTCGCTCTCACTCGCGAGATCCGGCCACTTTATACGCGACGGGTTCTTCCCGTGCCTGCTGTCGAACGCACCGACGACATCACCACCGTTCGTCACCATCGCGATGCCTCCCGGAGAGAATTCCAACCGACGACCAAACGAATTCACCGGCGTCCCGCGCGCGTTGACGAGCATTGACCCATCGCGCTTGGCGTTGCGTTCGTTAATGATCGAGTTCGCGCGCGCGATGGACTCGGCGCTACGCGGAAGCAGCCCCATCGTCGCGTCGTCGTCGTCGTCGTCGTCGTCGAGAAATGGCGCGTTGACTCTGCCATCCAACCGCATTCGTTCGCGCGTCACCTCGTCGCGATGGCGATGCGCGCGGCGCGACGCGCGATGGCGAACGCGCGAGCGATGTGCG
>Ga0181598_1003969_pt1 | contig 12464 bp, 10 predicted proteins | sample 041ome_4_FD_153295 | JGI IMG/M metagenome (GOLD analysis project Ga0181598, IMG submission 153295) | Coastal salt marsh microbial communities from the Groves Creek Marsh, Skidaway Island, Georgia - 041404US metaG (spades assembly) | ecosystem: Environmental > Aquatic > Marine > Intertidal zone >...
AAGCTAATTGCCCAAACATTACCGAATGCTGGAGTAAAAGACATGCAACATTTATGATAATGGGAGACACATGCACTAGAGCATGTGCTTTTTGTGATGTTAAAACTGGTTTACCTGGAAAATTAGATCAACTTGAACCTGTTAAAATTGCAGAGGCTGTTAAGAAATTAAATTTAAAACATGTTGTAATCACATCAGTTGATAGAGATGATTTAGATGATGGTGGGTCTGAACATTTTTATAAAACTATAAATCAAACAAGAAAACAAAATCCAAATACTACAATTGAAGTGTTAACTCCTGATTTTTTAAGAAAAGGTGATGCGTATAAAAGAGTGTTAGATGCAAATCCTGATGTATTTAATCATAATATTGAAACGGTACCAAGTTTGTATTTAAAAGTTAGACCTGGCTCAAGATATTTTTCTTCATTAGAACTTTTAAAAAATGCTAAAAAAGTTAACAAAAATATTTTTACTAAATCTGGAATTATGGTTGGATTAGGAGAAAGTAGAGATGAAATTTTACAAGTAATGGATGATCTAAAGGCTGCTGATGTTGATTTTTTAACTATTGGACAGTATTTACAGCCATCAACAAAACACTATCCATTAGATAGATATTATACACCAAAAGAATTTGAAGATTTAGAAACAATAGCAAAGGCTAAAGGCTTTTTACTGATATCATCATCACCTTTAACTAGATCCTCATACCATGCAGATGAAGATTTTGCTAAACTTCAACAAAATAGATTAAAAAATAATTAATGCCCCAGGCATCAGTTAAGAGATTAATTGAATGTAAAAAAGATCAGTTAATTGATTTAGTTTTGGATATTGAAAAATATCCAGAGTTCGTCCCTTTTTGTTTAGATTCTCATGTTTATAAAAAAAAGAAAGAAGGCAGTCAGACCTTAATCATAGCTGATCTTACAATTGGTAAGGGACCATTTAAAGATACTTATAAAAGTGATGTAAAATTTGATAAAGAAAACAGCACTATAAATGTAACCAATATAGGCGGTCCATTAAATCACTTGGAAAATAATTGGAAATTTATTGAAACAGAAGATGGTACAGAGATTTCTTTTGACATTGACTTTGAAATTGAAAATAAATTTTTAAATGTTTTAATGTCCAAATCGTTTGAATTTGGTTTAAATAAAATAGCAGATGCTTTTCAAAGAAGAGCAGAAAATCTTTATAGGCACATAGATAATTAATTAAATCAAATTTAAAATTATATAAATTACTTTTTGAATAGTTGATTTTTGAATAGAATTACGATTTTTTGATTTAAATTTATTTTCCAAAATTAATAAATATTTACCCATTTTAATTCCAATATAGACTAATCCCACTGGTTTATCCTTTGAAGCACCTCCTGGTCCAGATATGCCAGTTATAGATACATTAATTTTACTTTTTGAAATTTTGGATAAGTTTTGGACCATAGATTTACAGCACTCTTTACTTACCGCTCCATATTTTTTAATTAGATCTTTATTTACTTTTAATATCTTTATTTTTGCTGCATTAGAGTATGTAGTTAAACCCATTTTAAAATATTTTGATGAGTTAGCTAATTTGGTTAAATTGTGAGCTAATAATCCTCCAGTACATGACTCGGCTACAGATATAGTTAATTTTTTCTGAATTAATTTTTTATGAAGTAATTGAATAGTCATTAAAATTTAAGACTTATCAAATAAATTAATATCATTGAATACAATCCAGCCATTATATCATCCATGATTATTCCAAAGTAATTTTTGAAATTTTTATCAAAATAACTAACTGGAAAAGGTTTTAAAATATCAAAAAATCTAAAAAAAATGAAAGATAACACATAATAAATTTCAATTGATAGGCTTAATTGATTGTTTAGACTTAAATATAATATAAGAATTAAGGGCATAGCTTGACCCAGAACTTCATCAATAACTATTTGTCTTGGGTCTTTGTTTTTAAACTCACTTTCAGCATCCTTAACTGCATAAAAAGAATAAAAAAATAAAAGAGTAAAAAAAATTATTGAAAACTTAAGATCAGTGTACCCAAGATGTTCGTAGGCAATGTAAATAAATATAACTGTCACAAGCGATGTAACCGTTCCTGGTATTTTAGTTAAATAACCATAACCAAAAAAGGTTGATATTAAGACATTAATTTTTTTCATTGTGATATAGAGCAAATAACTTCACAAGCTATTGCTTTTTCCTTTCCAATTAATCCTAATTTTTCAACTGTTTTACCTTTAAGATTAATTAAATCTTTATCTAAATTTAATAAATTTGATAAAGAATTTATTATTTTAGTCCTATATTTTGAAACTTTAGGTTGTTCACAAATTAAATTAATGTCTAAATTATTAATGTAGAAATTATTTTTATTTAAAATATCTACAATAGGATTTAACATTTTTGCTGATCTAATATTTTTGTATTGATTTTTATTGTCTGGAAAAAAAGTGCCTATATCCTTCTTTCTCATGGCTCCTAACAAAGCATCTATAATTGAATGCAAAATTACATCTCCATCTGAATGACCCATTAAACCAGAATGAAAAGGTATTTTGATACCACCTAAATAAAGTTTTTTATTTTTAATTAATCTATGAATATCAAATCCTATTCCAAAATAAGTTTTAGTATTTTGAACATCCTCTTTAAAGGTAATTTTATTGTTTAAAGTTTCACCTGGGATAAATTTTATTTCTAAATTATTATCAATAAATAAAGTTGCTTCATCTTGAATCTTGTTTTTTTGCCTATTAGATAAATCATAAATTTCTTTAAATTTAAAAGCTTGCGGCGTTTGGGTTAAAAATGAATTGTCTCTATTTAAATTGAACAATTGGTTTTTAACTTTATATTTAATTGAGTCTTTTGAAGAAATAACAGGAACTGCTGCTTTATGTTTTTTAAGTGTGTTAATTAATTTTTTTAAAAGATCAATAGTAAAATTTGGTCTTGCTGCATCATGAATTAAAACATTAACAGGACTAAATTTTTTTATATATTTTAATGCAATCAATGAAGAATCTGATCTTTCTTTACCACCCTTAATAATTAAAATATTTTTAGGATATCTTTTTTTGATTTGTTTTTTGTTATTTACAACAAGAATAATTTTTTTAAAAAGATTTGATTTTATTGCTTTATCCAAAGAATGTTCAAAAAGAGCTTTATTTTTATACGTAATAAATTGTTTTAGTGTATTTGAATTAAATCTTTTGCTTTGTCCGGAGGCAAGTATTATAAAATAATTGTTCATCATTTAAGGTGATTATTATTTAAGAATGTACGATTTTATCAAAAAAAACATATATTTAATTTTCCTATTTATTATCACATTATCAGTAGGTTTCTTAACCTTTTTAACTTTTATTGATAAAAGTCCCATAGAGCTTTCCAGCCAAAACTTACAGTACTTATTAATTCTAAATTTAGTTTTACTCTCACTCCTTTTTATTTTTATTTTTCTAGAAATTAAAAAAGCAATTAAAAATGACATTGATAGGGATGGATTAAAATCAAATAAAAGATACATAACATATTTTGCCTTATTTACTTTTATTCCTTCATTATTGATATCAATCTTCTCGTTATTTCTTTTTTCATTTGCTCTTGAAAAATATTTTGACAAAAAAGTAACTACTGTTGTTAATAATTCCTATGAACTAGCAAGGGATTACGTTGATGAAGTAAGAAATAAAATTCAATCAGAGATAGTTCTTATTGCTTTTGATGTTAATAAAAGTAAAAAATTTTTAAATGATAATGAAAAAGAATATAATAGGTTTTTACAAACACAAAAATTAATTAGAGGTGTTAACGAGATACATATAATTGATTTAGAAAAAAAACTATTATTTTCAACTTTGAATGATAATGAACCTTATATACCACCTGTAGATAAAGCTTTAAATCTTGTATTAGATGATGATCGTCCACTAAAAATTATAAATGCTTTTGAAAATAGATCGGCAGCTATTATGCGTTTACAAAATTTTAAAGATAGATTTATTTATGTGGTCAATTATCTTGATAAAGATATTTCTAGATATTTAACTGAGTCTGAAGAAGCTATTAATTTTTATTATACAGTGGAGGAAAAAAGCACAGGTATAAAAATTTCTTTTGCAATAATTTATATAATTGTTGTTTCTCTTTTGTTGTTCATATCTATATCAATAGCAATTAGATTTTCTTCAAGATTTTTTAGATCCATTAATAACCTAATTTTAGCTTCAACTTCAATCGGTGAAGGAAATTTAGATATAAAAGTTCCTGAACTTAAAACAGATAGAGATTTAGAAATATTAAATAAAAATTTTAATCAAATGATCAATAGATTAAAAGACCAACAAGAAAAATTAATAATTAATGAAAGACATGAGGCTTGGGGTAGCCTTGCAAGAAAACTTGCTCATGAAATTAAAAATCCATTAACTCCGATACAATTAACTATTGATAGATTAAAAACTAAATACTCAAATAAGCAAGATGAAAAGAATCAGAAAAATTTTAATGAAAATTTAAAGATAATTAACAGTCAGATTAAACAAATAGAAAAGTTAGTTAATGAATTTTCAGATTTTGCAAGAATGCCAAAACCTGTGTTCCAAAAAAATGATCTGGTTATTTTAATAAAAGATAATATTCAGTTGTTACAAGAATTAGACCAAAAAATTAAAATTGATTTTATTCATAACAATCAGCAAATATTTTTTGACGGTGATAAAGAACAATTAAGCAGAGTTTTTTTAAACATTATTAAAAATTCTATTGAGAGTATTCAACAAAAAACAGAAAAAGTAAGCGATTTTGACAAAAATATTACTATTGAACTTAACGATTTTGATAGTCATATAAGTCTAGTTATCAATGATAATGGAATAGGTTTTAAAAATTTGAACAACAATATTAAAGAAATTTTAAATCCATACTTTACAACAAAAAAAAATGGAACGGGTCTGGGTTTATCTATTGTAAATAAAATAATTAATGATCATAACGGTAACATTGAGTTTATATCAAAAGCAGACGGAGCAATAATTAAGATTAAATTTTCAAAATAATGAGTGCTGAAATTTTAATAGTTGACGATAATTCTGATATTAGAAATATCATTAATGAATTAATCATTGAAGCGGGTTATAAAACCAGAGTTGCTGCCAACTACAATCAAGCTCTTGCTGAAATAGATAAAAAATTACCTGATGTTGCTATATTAGATGTTAAACTAGATAAAGGTGATAACGATGGTATTGAACTTTTGTCTCATATCAAAACAAAGAATAAAGATGTTCCGGTTATAATAATTTCTGGTCATGCCAATATTGAAATGGCAATAAAATCTTTACATCATGGTGCTTTTGAATTTATTGAAAAACCGTTTGATCAAGAAAGATTATTAAATTTTGTTAGTCGTGCTGTTGAAAATTTTAATCTAAAAACACAAAATAAAGAATATGAAAATAAGTTATTTTCATCTTATGAATTAATAGGTGACAGTAAAAATACGCTTAACATTTTAGATCAAATAAAAAAAATATCTTTAACGGAGAGTCGAGTTTTTATTTATGGACCATCAGGATCAGGTAAAGAGTTAGTTGCTAGAAAGATACATAAAAATTCCTCAAGAAAAAAAAATCCATTCATAATTTTAAATGGCGCGTTACTAGACTCAAATAAGTATGAACTTGAATTGTTTGGAGAGGAAAAAGAAAATGGGTCGATATCATATGGAGCTCTTGAAAAAGCTAACAAGGGTACTTTGCTCATAGATCAAATCTCAGAAATACCACTTGATATTCAATCAAAAATCCTAAGAGTATTAATTGATCAAAAATTTAAACGCGTTAATGGAAATAGCGATGTCAGTGTTGATGTCCGATTAATATGCTCTTCAAGTAAAGATTTAAAAAAAGAAATTCAATTTGGAAATTTTAGAGAAGATTTGTTTCATAGAATCAATGTATTTGAAATAAATATTGAACCTTTAAGCCAAAGAATTTCAGATATTCCTCTATTAATAAAATATTTTTCAAAAAAAATATCTGAGAACTACAATATTAAAGAATTAAGTATTGATGAGAACAATAGTTATATTTTAAATCATGATTGGAAAGGGAATGTACGAGAGCTTAGAAATTTAATAGAAAGAATTGCTATTTTGCAACCAAATACAAAAGACAAAATTTCAAATATAATTAAGGAGTCATTAAAAAATGATAATTTTGATGATCAAATTGCAGAAAATAGCTTATCTGTGCCATTAAAAGAGGCTAGAGAAAAGTTTGAAAAAGAGTATTTAACTATCCAACTAAAAAAATTTAATGGCAACGTTTCAAAAACTGCCAATTTTGTTGGTATGGAAAGAAGCGCATTACATAGAAAATTAAAAGGTTTAGGAATAAAAGAGTTTAATTAAAATGAATATAATTATTTGTGGAGCTGGAAGAGTAGGCTTTACTATCGCTAAGCAGCTAAGTGAGCAAGGTCATTCGATTACCGTTATTGACCAATCCAGTGAAGATATACAAAAAATTGACGAGTCATTAGACGTAAAAGCTATAGTTGGTAAAGCTACTTACCCATCAATTCTAGAAAAAGCGAATGCTTCTGAAGCAGACATGATTATAGCGGTTACTCGTAACGATGAAATTAATATGGTAATTTGTCAAATAGCATTTTCAATTTTTAATATTCCAAAAAAAATTGCTAGAATTAGATCACAAGATTATCTAAATCCAAAATTTACAACTGTTTATAATAAAGAAAATTTACCAATTGATGTAATTATTTCACCAGAATTAGAAATAGCAAAGTCTATACAAAGAAAATTGGAAGCGCCAGGTGCTCTCGATAGTGTTCCTTTCGCTAATAATAAAATTAGATTATTGGAAATTTTAATCAATGATGATTGTAATTTAATAAATATCAAGCTTAATGAATTAACAAAAAAACATCCAAATCTTGATGCAAATATTATTGGAGTAATTAGAGGGGAAAAATTTTTAATTCCTAAAAAAAATGATGAAATCTTAAAAGATGATAAGATTTATGTAATTATAAACTCTTCTCAAATGTCTCAGACATTAGAAGCCTTTGGACACAATGAAAAAGTTTCTAAAAAAATATTAATTGTTGGTGGGGGTAATATTGGTTTTAATCTCGCAAAGAATCTTGAAGAAAGCTTAGACATTACAAGAGTTAAAATAATTGAAAAAGATAAAGATAGATCAGAATTTTTAGCCAATGAATTAAATAACACAATTATAATTAATGGTGATGCTCTTGATGAAGAAGTTTTGATTGAAGCAAATTTAGAAGAGGCAGAAACTGTTTTAGCATTAACAAATGATGATGAAGATAATTTAATGGTAAGTGTGCTTGTAGAAAAATTTGCAAAAGATGACAAAAAAATTGATGACAAAAGGACTATGGCTTTAATTAATAAACCAAACTATTCATTATTACAAAGCTCACTAAAAATTGATGATTTAATTGATCCAAGAATGAATACAGTATCTAGTATACTGAAACATATCCACAAAGGAACAATTGAAACAGCTTATACAATTTTAAATGGTGAATATGAGGTGATTGAAGCTGAAATTATTGAGACATCAGAATTAATAAATAAAGAGTTAAAAAATTCAAACTTGCCAGAAGAAATAAGAATAGGGGCAGTCTTAAGAGATGATAAAGTGATAATTCCTAGATCAAATTTTGTCTTTCAAAAAGATGATAGAGTTGTTTTTTTAGCCAAAAAAGACTCAATTTCAGTGGTAGAAAACATATTTAGAATAAGCTCTATATAAATATTGATGTCTCTTTTCAGAGTAAAATATCTAAGTTTCTTTTTTATATTAGTATCGATTTTTTCTTTTTTAAATATCATCTACTCATACTATTTTAATTTATATTTAAATCTCAACACATATTATTATAGTTTATTTTCATCATTAGTTATTGGACTACTTTTCTATGGATTAAAAGAGATTGCAAAAAAACCAACTATTTTTGAAAAAATATTAACTGTTTTTTTGGGCTATATTTTATTGCCTTTGGTTTTGTCATTACCATTTTATTTTAGTATTTATAATTTAACTTTTTTAAATTCTATTTTTGAAACTGTTTCAGGATTTACATCAACAGGTTTTACTATTTTTGATAACATAAAACATATTGATCAAGGTTTGATATTATGGAGATCTTCAATACAATGGATTGGTGGTTTGTATTTTTTATTTTCTATAATTTTTTTGATTGATATTTATGATGATAGTTTAAAAAAATCCTTAACAAATTTTATATCTTTTAATAGTTCAGAAACATTAAAACAAACCATTAAAATATTTGTTTTATATACAGTTATAACTATTTCTATCTTTGTTATTCTAAATATTTTTGAAATAAGATCGTTTAATTCTTTAAATTTATCAATGAGTGTAATTTCATCAGGTGGTTTTTTACCTTCGAATAATCTTTCATCTATTCTGACAAATCAGACACAAATAATAATTTTTTCATTATTAATGTTGGTTTCTTTTTTTAGTATTTTCTTTATTTATAATTTAATTTTTTTAAGAAATAAAAACTTAAACTTTTTTTATGAAGACATTCATTTACTTTTATATTTTTTATTTACGGTCACAATTTTTTTTACTTTTTTTAGTTTCGATAATAATTTTACTTATAGTTTTTTATCTTTAGTTAGTAGTATTTCTAATATAGGAATTTCTTTAGAATTCGATCAATCAAATTTAAACTTTATTTATTTGATTTTAGTAATTATTGGAGGTTCTTTTTTTTCAACTAGTTCTGGTTTAAGATTTTTAAAAATCTATTCATTAACTAAATATTCTTTAAATCAAATACTATCTTTTAGTCGACCTAAAAATGTTTTTATGAACAAATTAACATTTTCTAATATCAATTTTGATTTTAAAGAAATTAATAAATATTTTTTGACAATTTTAATTTTTATAATTTCTTTATTTGTTTTAACTTCTCTATTAAGTTTGAGCAGTATTTCTTTTGAAAGTTCATTCAAATTAGCTATTTTAACTTTAATGAATACGGTAAATTCTTCTGCCTATGGTTTAAATGATTTTAACTTTAATGATCTGCATTTTTTGACCAAAACTTTTTTAATTTTCTTTATGATTATTGGAAGAGTTGAGCTTTTATCTCTGCTTTTAATAGCTAAAAAATTTCTTTTTAAATATTAATTTAGTATTATATAAGTTGATAAAATAATTATTTGCGCCCTTAGCTCAGCTGGATAGAGCATCGGTTTTCTAAACCGAGGGTCGCACGTTCGAGTCGTGCAGGGCGCACCATCATCAATATATATTTATAAATAATCTATCCATACTACATATAGTTAGAACAACTCTAATATACTTAATTTTCCTTTGATCAGTTTTATATAATGATAGAAACTCTGTCTAATTCAAATTTTTTTGAATTATTTGTTAACAAATAAAAATAACTAAAAGGAAGAATAATGTTTAAATACTTAAAACAATTAACTTCTTTAGTAGCAATGGTTGCTGTGTTGTTTACTTTTACAACAGAAACTTTCGCTGCTAAAAAATCAAAAACACTTAAAAACACTCAGAAGAAGGGTTTTGTAAGATGTGGAGTATCTCAAGGTCTACCAGGATTTTCTAATGCTGACGCTGCAGGAAATTGGACTGGTGTTGACGTTGATGTATGTAGAGCGGTAGCTGCTGCAGTACTAGGTGATGCAAACAAAGTTAAGTTTACACCATTAAGTGCTAAAGAAAGATTTACAGCTTTAACTTCTGGTGAGATTGATATCTTATCAAGAAACACAACTTGGACTCTTTCTAGAGATGCTGACATTGGACTAACTTTCGTTGGAGTAAACTTCTACGATGGTCAAGGTTTCATGGTTAGAAAAGACTCTGGAATTACTTCAACAAGCCAATTCAAAAATGGAATCTCAGCTTGTACTAACATTGGTACAACAACTGAGTTAAACATGAGAGACTTCTTTAACTCTAAAGGAATTTCTTATACTCCAGTTGCTTTTGAAAAAGCTGATGAGGTTGTAGCTGCTTATGATGCTGGTAGATGTGATACTTACACTACTGACAAATCTGGTTTAGCTGCTCAAAGAACTAAAATGACTAACCCTGATGATCACATCGTATTACCTGAAACTATTTCAAAAGAGCCATTAGGCCCTGTTGTTAGACAAGGTGATTCAGTATGGGAAGATATCGTAAGATGGTCTTTAAATACTATGATCGAAGCTGAGGAGTACGGTGTTACTTCTGCAAATGCTGACATGATGAAAACTTCAGAAAACCCACAAATCAAAAGATTAGTTGGTGCTGAAGGTGAAATGGGTGCTGCATTCGGTTTAGATAACGAGTGGAACTTAAGAATTATCAAACAAGTTGGAAACTATGGTGAAAGTTATAAGAGAAATATAGCTGACACTGGTATTTTACCAGACAGAGGTCCAAATGAATTATGGACTAAAGGTGGTATTTTATACGTTCCACCAGCAAGATAATTAATAGTTATAAATTGATAAAAAGGGCTAGATTTATCTAGCCCTTTTTTTATAGTATCCCACAAAATGAAATTTAAAAAAATACTTCCCCAATTCCTAACATTACTTTTTATAGTTTTGATATTTGGCTTCTTTACAATGAATGCCCAAATAAATATGGATAATAGAGGTATTGAATTTGGTTTTGGTTTTTTATCTCAAGCAGCATCTTTTGATATTCAATTTTCTTTAATTGATTATGATGGATCAAGGTCATATGCACGTGCGTACTTAGTTGGATTACTAAATACTTTACTTGTGTCTTTCATAGGTATTATTTTGTGTACAATTTTAGGAGTGATAATAGGTGTAGCAAGGTTATCTCCAAATTATTTGATCAACAAAACAGCAAGCTTTTATGTAGAATTTTTTAGAAATGTTCCATTATTATTACAAATATTTTTTTGGTATTTTGCTGCTTTAAGAGCTTTACCAATGCCAGAGGATGCTCCATTAATATTTGGTTCATCTTATATGACCATTAAAGGTCTATACACTGTTGCTCCTGTTTGGAATAATTTTGATGTATTTTTTATTGCTCTAATCATTGCTTTAGTAGTCATTTATTTTTTCAATAAATTTGCAAAAAGAAAACAAGAAGAGGAAGGTAAACAGTATCCAAAATTTTTAATTTCTTTAGGAATATTTATTATTTTACCAGCTTTAACATTTATAATTGGAGGAGTTGATTTATCTTGGAGTTTTCCTGAGCTAAAACAATTAGCTAAAACTTCTTTTACATATGAAGGTGGACTTGGAATACCACCTGAATTAATAGCTTTAACTTTAGCTCTTACTCTTTATACAGCAACTTTTATTGCAGAAAACGTTAGAGCAGGTATCCAGGGTGTAGGTAAAGGTCAAAAAGAGGCCGCAGCTTCAATTGGCTTAACTCCTAGCCAAGTTTTAAAATTAATTATAATGCCTCAAGCATTAAGAATTATTATCCCACCAACAACTAACCAATATTTAAACTTAACTAAAAACTCATCGTTAGCGGCAGCAATTGCTTATCCTGATTTAGTTTTAGTATTTGCTGGTACAGCAATGATGCAAACTGGAAGAGCAATAGAAATTGTTGCAATAACTATGGCAACTTATTTAACAATCAGTTTAGTTATTTCAGCATTTATGAACTGGTACAATAAAAGAATTGCGATACAGGAAAAATAATAATGACTAGTATAAATTTTTTAAAACCTAATAAAGATAATCTAAATTTATTCTTAGTTGCAGGAGCTTTGTTTTTTACTCTAGGTTTAGTTGATTTTTGCTTAAATAATTTCTACGACAAGAATATCACTGGATTTTTGCCAGGATTTATAAGTTTCTTTACACCACTTATTTTTGGAATGATAGGTCTTCACTTAATTAGAATAGAATTTTCTGGAATAAAAATTCTTGATGAGCTTAATAAAAATATAAATACGAATAATTTTAATGCTGCTTTAAGTATGAGCATCATTATATTAATAATTTTTGGTGTAGCACCATTACTTAATTGGTTTATTTTAGATGCAAATTTTGTTGGTGAAAGTAAAGAAGCTTGTACAGGTGGTGGAGCCTGCTGGGTATATATTAAAGTATGGTTCAATAGATTTATTTATGGAATGTACCCTAATGCTGAACAATGGAGAGTTAATGCTACATTTATAATTGTTTTAGGATTAATGGGACTGGGTTATTTTTTTCCATTAAAGTACAAAAAATACTTAACTTTCTATTATGTTATCTTTTTACCAATAATTTCATTTTTGTTAATTTACTATTTAATTTCTGGTGGAGAGTTTGGTTTAGAGTGGGTTGAAACTGGTGCTTGGGGAGGACTTTCTCTAACATTTATAGTTTCATTCTTTTCAC
>Ga0181598_1003972_pt1 | contig 12459 bp, 8 predicted proteins | sample 041ome_4_FD_153295 | JGI IMG/M metagenome (GOLD analysis project Ga0181598, IMG submission 153295) | Coastal salt marsh microbial communities from the Groves Creek Marsh, Skidaway Island, Georgia - 041404US metaG (spades assembly) | ecosystem: Environmental > Aquatic > Marine > Intertidal zone >...
AGGAACAAGTACTTGGACTTCACCATATCGTTTCAATGGCAAAGAGCTTGATCAAGAAACTGGATTCCATTATTATGGAGCGAGGTATAGTAATCCATTTATTAGCATGTGGCTTAGCGTGGATCCTAAAACACACTGGTACAACAGTAAAAGTCCATACCTATTAATTTTAGGAAACCCTATTAATCTGATTGATCCCAATGGAGAATGGATAAAAGGTGCAGGGTTGTTTAGGAATATTTTCAATTCTGATGAAAGAATACTAGCTGAAAATTTAGCATCAAAACATGTTGGGGCAGAAATCAATCGCTTTCATGATGGTTATCAGGTATCATACTCAATTGATGATGGTTATGCGGCCAGTATTGAAAAACCAGGTAAACTATCAACACAGGAAGTTGTGTTTTTTAGTAGTCTTGTGGAACGAGACTCAGACGGAAACATCATAATAGGGAATTCCTCTGCATCCAATGCAACCATAAAGTCTAGTACTACTGAATTTTCAGATTCATCAATTGACTTTGTGTCAAACACCGCTCGAGGGATGGTTAATTCCCCAATGATTGCTCTAGGTTGTTTTTTTACACCGTTAGTTTCAAACATCCACAACTCATTTGTAGAGGATTATCAAAACAAATGGAGCGCTCAACCCTGGTATTTTGAAGAAGATTGGAGATTAGAACATTTGCCTACTGGAAAAGAAGGTTATAAAATGGCTATGAAGGCGACGTTTAATACGATTCTTTTAGGACTTCCTGCTGCTGAAGGCGCAACACTTATAGAAAAAATCAGTTTAATTGGTTCAAAAACAGTCACAAAGAATGGCGCTGGAAAGATGATTGATAAAATTAACTAAACATGGAAATTATATTAGAGATATTGAGTGCCGTACTTTTAACTTACCCAGGAGGGTTTATTAGATGGGTAATTTTCAGGCGAAAGTCATTAAAGGATTATTGTGAAGATACAATAAGTTATAATTTTTTGGCTAGTTCTATTGTTATTGCTGTCATTTTCATAACAATTAAATTTATTAATATGTAGGAATTGACCTCTTCCCATAAAACTGCATACATCTAAGCTGGAGCTTTCGGGCCAAAATCCCTAGGGAGTGGGAGGTGAGAAATCACGAAATTGGACCTGAGATTGTAAAACACGGCTCAAAGTGTACCACGATTATCGAACCAAAGTGTACCAGTGATTTCCGGCGGATTAGTCCCTGGATTGTTTGCTAGAAAAGATTTAGATCTGTCCATGGCGGTTGCTAGTAACTCTTCTAAGTTAGGATTTAATGTTGGATTTGAGTCTTGTCCCGTGCAAAGGATAAATGCCGAGAACTGGGCATCTGTTCAGCTACGAGGAATTGAGCCATAGTTATTCGATAGATCTAGTACTCATCACAACTCATCAGGCATGACCAAGAGCTGTATCTAGCTGAGATGCAAGCTTAGTTTTCAATGGGTGCTCCGCCATGATTTGATCGCGGACAGATTTCGCCGCAAGGAGCCCCAATTGACCCTTAATTGTACTTCTCGCAAACTTTTCAACACTTGGTACACCCAAGTCTGATATCACTGGTACACATACCTCCGATTTTCGTGGTACACCCAAGTCCGATATCTTTGGTACACACCTGTCCAAAATTCATGGTACACCTCAGGCCGATATTCTCAGGCAGACTATCAGTACTAATTATAACCGGAAAATCTATTTTGGACAGCTTCGGTAGCAGCCGAATCAAGTACAAGGCCACAATCAATTATGCGAAATGCTCTCCATGGAACTTCAGTGACTGTTACTTCAGTCGAATGAGATTCATTCAATGGATCCTGTTGGTTTGAACCAATTAACAATGTGTTATTCAAGTTTTCCTCAAAGTAAAAATGTTGGAAAACTTCTACATCACAGATTGAAATTTTCTTATGCGAAATCGCTAAAATATTGAAATTCTCCCTACCAGAACCATAAGAAAATCCAGGCAATATTATTGATGACAATTTATCTTTTTGAATAATGTAAAATAATTTGCTTTTATCGTAGGTTTTAAGTTTATAAGCCAACTTGGCATTATGTTCGTTCGTAATGACATCCCAATCCCCCTCAATATGAAACGGCTGTGGGATTGACGTGCAATATACAGTTATACCCGTAATTACAGACGCTTCCTCATCTATATACGTTACCTCACAATTTATTGAATCTGGCATACCATCAAAATCTAAATCCAAATTTTGCAATTCTTTATTAATTGGATTTCTTGTATCAGAATGTAGCTGTATAATTTTATTTTTCTCTTCACTCGAAGATATGATAGAATCATCAGATTTTATTGTCACATTGCCTGAACAGTTAATAAATGTATATGGCACGATAAAAAAAGCTAGTATTCGAATCATTGTAAATCACTAATTACCGGATGAAATGCTTTGGTTGAAATTTGAACTGGGTCTACTTTGGGTATTAATGTTGGGGTAGTATTATTTATTTTAGGGGTCGTGGGTGGTGAAGTTTGAGTTTTATACCAGATTGTTCCAGGTCCCCCATCGCCAAACGGGGTGAACTCTAAGTTCATTTGATTGTTTGGCATGAAACGTAGTATTGGACGTCGTAATTGTTCATCGTATACCTGGTATAGACCAATTTCTGGACTTGAGAACTTAAAGAAAACAACCTCCGGTTGCTTGTCTTTGCCAAAAGAGTAATTTACTGAACGACTTGAAGTCCTTGTGTTTACTCCGGTATCCATAAACTTCGGGATTCCCCCAAGACTCTTTGCTGATTGACCAGCCCAAGTGCCAGACGCTGCTGATTCTCCGGGAACTGCTAATGCTACATGCCCAGAAGCCCCAGACGGATTTTTCCAAGCAGCAATAACAATTTCCCCTTGATTTGCTAATGCTTGCACCTCAGTAATCTGTACAGGGGTGAAATTAGATGAAATTGTCATTTGATCATACATTTCATTTGCTCTTAACCCTGAAAGTTCACTGCTTCCAGTTAAGGATTTAAATGCATGATTTACTCCGACATTGCATTGCGCTGTCATTTCTCCTACTTTATCACGCCCCTTCACATAATCAACTGCTTCAATTGCCGCTTTTGTGAGTTTTTGTGGATTATCAGGCCAATTTCCATCTATATCTAATAATGTAGTTGGACTATCGTGAGAAAATGAATAAGGGCTTATGTTCAATCCTTTTGATGCCATGAAATCCACGCTAAGCCACATGCTAATAAATGGATTACTATACCTCGCTCCATAATAATGGAATCCAGTTTCTTGATCAAGCTCTTTGCCATTGAAACGATATGGTGAAGTCCAAGTACTTGTTCCTGAATTCCATTCATAGAGATTCTCGCCCCAAGGGTTGTACAGGAACAATTCATAGGCTTCTCCAGAGAGATCGGTGACTAGATCTACGTTTCCGATGTAATCGGGGTGATACCAGTAGAACACTCGCTGCGTGCTGGAGGTCTTGTAGGAGGTATGAGGTGAGAGATCCGGATAGATGCTTTCAATGGTGGGTAACTCTTTATTTACCACTTCCAACAAAAGTGGCGCTACCCCAAAATCGGAAAGGGCCTCATTGAGGTTGTTGAGCCATGGATCAGAAGGAATTGATGAGGATTGGTTTTCAAGTTCTGCAATTCTTGGGCTATAGCTAGTGGTCTGAACTGCCAATTCAGACGCTACCCGCTGAGATCCCATGTAATAGTGCTTGCTCACCTTATCTGCATTCGAGAATTCCGTGATTACAAAATACGGATTTACATAAAGCGTATAAGGCTCCAGCTCCTGAATTGTACCCACAATTTGGTCATTGACATAGACGTTGGTTTGGATGACCGAGGATTTCATGATCCGTTCACCGGTGTGGTCATAGATGTAATGGTGAATGCCCTTGTCATTTTGCACGGCATTGAGCCACTGTTCCTCATTCCAGTAGAAATCTTGGGTTTGGCTGTTGTCCTGAATTTGCTTAATACTTCCTGAGCCATTGTATGTGAAGTGCTGCGAATTGCCAGAAATCTGATCCACAACTACATCGAGCTGGTGAGGTTTTGAAGCGTTGTAGTTGTACGAGAGGTCATAGGTCATCTCAGCTGCGTTGGCCGCCAATGTTTGCGATCCTTGACTAACATTCGACATCTTGGATGTTATTCCTCCCGCATCATTGAAGCTGGTCGATACGTCATACGAAGGGCCAACACCGGAGATATCAAGGCCACCCTGCAGCAGCCTATTGTAAGCGTCGTAACTAAAGCTGAACGTGTGGTCGGTTTCCCCGGGCTGAACCAGCGATTGGTCCATTACACGGTTGATTGAACCAATGACCCCGAGGCTGTTGTATGAATACGTTCGATCCAATAGAGGCACAGCTGTTGAGCCGCCCGAAGGTTTGCCTATGACCATGGAGCCCATCAAGTTCCATGTACGATCTGCATACTTGTAGTTGGTCACCGTACCATTGCCATATATCATCTGGTCGATATTACCACGCCCGTCGTAGCTAATAGACTCTATGATGCTCTGCGCGTCGCCAAACAAATCCGAAGAAATGCTGCTTAGCTGAGAATTGAATACGTAGTAATAGTCCAACACGGTAAAAAGAGTCACAAAGAAGGAATGAAGGGGGTGGGGGGGTGTGGTTATTTTGGATTAATGCATAATTCGACGATTTTAGTCGCCTTTTACTCATTTTTTGACCGTTTTTACAACTTTCTGGTCTTTTTTAGAAAAAAATTCGGTGGTTTTTAGGGTGAGTTTAGTGTGATAGTCAAAATTTCTAGGTGGAATTTGCTCAAATGGATGAGCTAAGCAACTCGAATTGTCAATTCTTTGGAACTCTTTGAGTTTAATCTAGAAGAAAATCAAGTTCAACTTTAATTTACGCTTGCAGTTAAGGCATTAGGTACGCGAAAATTGAATCAACGGAGCAAGATTTCCCCGTTCTGCTTTCTGGATGGCATCAATGTAATCCTTTCGGGTATCGCCAGGCGTTACAATTCCCTGCGGTTGGTACGCTGATCGAGGAGGTGAAGCTAGGTATTGACAAACATTATCAATAGGTCCAGTTATAGATTGATTAATTAAATGTTGTCATCTGTAGCCCGTGGGTAATTCGTGTGGCCAGCGATACAGCTTCAATGCACTCTCATAACAATTTTTCGGTGTCCTTGCGCATTTCGCTGTCGATGGAGCCGATGTAGCTCATGCGTGTTGTTTTGGATCTGTCTCCTGGGACTTTCAATCAAAGTGTAAAATGAAAAACACTCAAAGTGTAAAATAAAATTGCTTCAAAGTGTAAAGTGTTTTATATATTAGTGCTGTAAAACACATACAATGAGCTATATACCTAGAATTGCTGATTTGGAATTGCGACGCAAGCTTGATGCCTCTGGGGCGGTGCTTATTCGAGGCCCAAAGGCTTGTGGAAAGACCGAGACGGCCAGCCAAGTTTCACAAAGTGTGCTTCATGCGGATCGGGACGAAAGTGTGCATTTGACTTTGGATGTCGCTCCGGGGAAACTTCTTGAGGGAGCGACGCCCCGATTGATTGATGAATGGCAAGTGATCCCCAAAATTTGGGACCATGTACGTCATGAGGTGGATGCCCGCAAGAAGGTGGGGCAGTTTATCCTAACGGGCTCATCGAGTCCAGAGGAGCGTGCAAAGTTGCATTCGGGATCAGGAAGGTTTACAGTTGTGGATATGCGCACCATGTCGTGGCAAGAGTTGGGTCTTTCGCGCGCAACGGTATCCCTTGGACAGTTGCTCAAAGGGGAAGCGGTGGAGTGGGACTCCTCTCAGACTGATATTGAACTGATAACCACACAAATCGTCAAGGGTGGTTTCCCAGCGCTCATAGAAAGGACGGCTACCCAGGCCATGGACGTGAACCAAGCTTACATTGAACTTCTTGCGGAAGTTGATTTAAGCACGGTCTCCAAGGTGCGTCGTGATCCCGTCAAGGTTCGTAGTACGCTCAATTCATTGGCCCGAAATACGGCAACGCTCGCAGATTCGGGAACACTTGGTAAAGACATCAAAGCCTATGAAGCGGTGGAGCTTTCGCGCCCCACACTTTATGATTACCTCGATGCTCTGGAAAGACTCATGGTGGTTGAGGATCAGCCTGCCTGGCGTGCACATTTGCGGTCGAGCGTCGCCCTTCGGAGTTCGCCAAAACGGCATTTCACGGATGTGTCATTGGCTGCGGCTGCATTAGGAGCTTCGCCTGATGCTCTGATGGATGATTTGAATTATACCGGCTTTCTCTTTGAGTCCATGGTGGTGCATGATATCAGGGTATACGCACAGGCCAATGACGCGAAGGTTTACCATTATCGTGACGCGACTGGACGTGAGATTGACATTATTGTGCAAAAGGATGATGGCACCTGGTGTGCATTTGAAGTCAAACTTGGCACCAGTGAGTTCGACGAGGCAGCCAGAAACCTCATCCATCTACAAGAGTCCATTGATCCCAGTCGCGGAGCACTTCCAGCGTCACTCAATATCATCACCGGTACGGGCATAACTCACACCCGCAAGGATGGTGTTAACGTCATTGCGTTGGCGGCGTTAGGCGTTTGAGTGACAAACTCGGAGAAGAGTGCCCTCGAAACCCTAATGACTATAATCTAGATATTGGGTTATTGCTATAACAGTTTGGCAATGTCCTTGCGCTTTTCATTGTCGATGGAATCGATGTAACTCATGGTCGTCTTCATGGAGCTGTGCTTAAACTGGTCCATAATGACCTCAAGAGAAGCACCGCCCATCAAAAGTGCATAGGCGTGGGAGTGGCGGGCGGTATAGGTAGTGAGGGACTTCGAAATTCCAAGTTCCATAGCAATTTGCTTGAGTCCAATGTTGATTCTACGAACAAATTCCTGCGTGTGCTTGTGCTGCTGCTCGGCGGATTGACCATCCTGAATGATTTCAAAGACGTATTTATTCGGAGCGGGGTTTTCGATACCGCGTCGGTGAATAACCTCCGTAATGTGCGGGTTGATGACGGCGGTGATTTGCACCTGGTTGGCTTTGTTGGCGCGCTCCGTTTTCTTGCGCACAAACTGGATGACGCCTTCCTTCCAGTCGATGTCGCGCCACTTCAGGTGTACGATGTCTTTGATGTTGCATCCGTTGGCGTAGTATGAAAAAAGCCAAAAGTCACGAGCTAGCTCTTTGCGGGATCCAGGCTTTACAGCGAGGGCTTTGATTGCCTCGACTTCTGGTTTCATCAGCGCTCGCTTTTTATTCTGTGCCGCGGGAATTTGGTACTTGCCATGGGACTTTCTGCCAAAGGGATAGTACTCTTTAGCGAAGAGTCCGTTGGCGATTCCAAAGTTGATAACCGCCCGCAGCGACCGCAAGTATATACCGATGGTGTTTTGAGATTTGCCTTCCGTGCGCATGTGTGCTTCGTACTCTTCAAGGAACTCCGGTGTAAGGTCGTTCCATGCCAAATTTTTGGAAAAGGACAAAAGGCTGTTCAATGCGCACTGATAACTCGAGGTAGTGGACGCTCTTCCGCCGCGTCGTAAATCGTCAATGTATACATTGAATATCCCCTGAAAGGACTTGGCTGAGACCGACGAGACTGCCTTGTTTTTCCAGCGTGCATCAAAGGCATGAAAGCTAAATGGATGAATCGATTCGGTGATTTCAATAGCCCTCCCTTCAGTCTCCCGCACCGTGTGAAACACCTCGCGCTGGGTTTTGGACATCCGCTGCCCCAATTGGATTTTCTCCCAATCTTCTTTAGAAACACCGGCTACCTCAAGGGGGTAGTATCGCTGCTTCCTCGCAAAGGTCACTCTCAGCTTAATGGGATAGGTGGGGGCAAGTGAATCTTGGTTCTTGACTAAGGCCCGGCGGGTGTCCAATACTACCTTAACTGCTAAAGTGCTCATGGGTGAAAATTAGCATACAATTTGCATACAAAAGTAGCGCAAACGACCACAAACATCAAAAAGCAATCATGATGGGATTTTATTAAACCACTGATAATCAGAGATTTTAGTTTATTCTTGGTTGTCGTCAAATGTCTGTGTTTGCTATTTGTTTACGACTGTTAATCAGAGGGTCGCTGGTTCAAGTCCAGCAGGAGGAGCCACAAACCCTGCCAGTGATGGCGGGGTTTTTTGTTGATTAGCGGCTGATTCCTGGCACTCCAAACGAGCCTGAAAGGTCCATCACGCCCTTAAAAAGTTTATGCTCAACGCGTCAACACCCCCTGTGACCAGCTGGAACAGGGTATTCCGCATTTGTTGAAGCTATACCAAGAAAGGCTGTCTGGGGAGAATTGAAGTCGCAATTCGGCATAACTGCTACCTCCCCCTGTTTGGCGCAAAAAAGCCCCGGTCGGAGGCACTTGAACCGTGCCAAAATTAGCGACCTCCCCCGCGCGCGTCCCGGTCATCAACAAGGAGCTGTCTCCATCCATTTCCACGTGAATGACCCAGTCTTGCGTGTAACTCGTGTCAAACATGATCCAATTTCCACCCACGGATGTGGGGTATTGGCTGTGCAATTCCACTTGTCCTGAAAAGGATCCCACCCATCGAGCACGATAATCCTCCCAGCGTTCGCACGAAGCAAGCACTAAAATGCTCAAATAAAATAAAATGGAGCGATTTGACACGGCTGAAAGGTATTCGAAAAAGTCATCTGAAAGTTTCCCTGCCTCAGCGCTGTAAAGGACTATCTTTTCCAAAAGGTTGGGAGTGTTTTCCCACCTATCCATTTTTAATCTACCCGCTGGGGTACTTATCATGTCAAAACACCTATGCACGGGTCTCTTCGCATTATGCTTTTCTAGCCTTTTTGCGCAAAGTTTGCCCTTTGATTTTGAATCCGCGACGGCTGGCATGGTCGGCTATGACAATGCCACGTTTACCATCGTGTCCAACCCTAGCACTTTGGGGAATTCCAGTTCTCAAGTGGCAAAAATTGTCAAGGTGACTGCCGGAGACCTGTGGGCAGGTGGGAAAATAACCAACGTGTCCTCGTTAAACTTTTCAAGCGCTGCGACCAGTGTATTGTCCATGAAAGTGTACACCACGGAGCCCGCTGGAACAGTCATCAAGGTAAAATTAGAGAGTCCCTACACGAGCGAGGTAGATGCCGTCACGACCGTAAGTGGTATGTGGGAAACCTTGGAGTTTGATTTTGGCATTCCCGCACCAACGGGAAGTGCAGACCTCGTCATTATGCCGCAACCCTTTACAAGTGGGGGCGGAAAGACCTTTTATTTTGACGACATCCAACAAGTCAGCGCACCAATTGCGCCCCTCCGGCCCAACTTGCCGATCACCTTTGAGGCGGGAACCATTGCGGACCATTTCTTCTGTTTTGAAAGCGCAACTATGTTGGTGGTCGCCAACCCGGATGTCTCCGCCTTAAATCAAAGCAGCCTGGTGGGTAGAGTCGTGCGCTATTTGGGGGCACCCTATGGGGGCACCGTCATCGAGTTTTCGAACACCTTGGATTTTGTCAATCATCCTGTGATTACCATGAAGGTGTGGACCTCGGCGCCCATTGGCACCTATGTAACCTTGAAGGCGGAAAAACCATTCTGGGGCGAGGAACGAAGCGTTCAAACGACCAAAACAGGAGAATGGGAACTCCTTTCTTTTGATTTTACCAATGCTCCAACAGATCTAACCAAACTGGCCTTCCTCTTTGATTTCACAGCTGGAAGCACCAACGTGGGCAATGGCAGCGCGTCCTCCACCTTCTACTTTGACGAGGTCAAGTTTGCAAATGTTGGACTCTCTATGGATGAGCCTTCCTCAGAAATAGCCTTTCTCGCTTCTCCCAATCCGACGGCGGACACCTGGGTCATTCAGCCCCAAGATGAAGCTCCCTACCACCTAACTTTGATGGACACACAGGGGCGTTGCGTCCTGAAAAGGGAAGGTTCGGGCCGAATGGAAGTGAACGCCACGGAATGGCCCTCAGGGCTCTACCATGCCCACATCAGGTCCAACACAAACGCCCAAATTCTGAAGCTAGTGAAACTCTAGTGCCCGTACCGGACACTTCCTCTCCTTATCTTTACTCTAACTCAACACCTTGACGATGAAACAACTTAAAACACTTTGGGCCCTGGTGGCCATCGTGACCTTGGGGATGTCCGCCCAGGCACAGTACTATTATCTGCCAAGCACCACCAACGGCAACCCCGGTGGACTGAACGCAGACAGCGAATACCCGGTCGGCGGAGGTCTTTCCACGACATGGACGTCCATTTCTAGTCCGGGAGCTTCTACGCCCCAGTGGTCCAGCATCAATGCGGTTCCTTTTGCCTTCAATTTTAATGGCTCTGCGGTGACACACTACAAAGTGAGCACCTCTGGCGTCTTGACCTTTGACACAGCGGCAACCACCCCGCCTCCTTATACCAAGGCGGCGCTCCCCAATGCCAACATCCCAGATAAATCCGTTTGTATTTGGGGTTTGGCCGGTCCTGGTGCCAACGACATCATCGTCAAGAAGACCTTTGGAACGGCGCCCAACCGCCAACACTGGGTGTTCTTTGCCTCCTACGACGCGTACGGCAGCAGCTGCTGGACCTATTGGAGCATTGTCATGGAGGAAACAAGCAACAAGATTTATGTCGTCGACCAGCGGAACAGCTGTACGTCCGCTTCCTTCTCTATCGGTATCCAAGTGAACAGCACCACGGCCTACAGCGTGGCGGGCTCTCCCAACGTTTCGCCTTTGGCTACCACGGATGCTACCCCTGCGGACAACCACTACTACGAGTTCATCCCCGGTAGCCAGCCTGCCAACAACTTGGTAGGAAATGCGGTGACCACGGCAGACTTTTTGATTTTGGGCAATGCCCCCTTCACCGTGTCGGCCGACTATTTGAACGGTGGTGCGAATGCGATCACCTCTGCCAATGTGAATTACTCCATTAATGGAGGCACCCCCGTTACGGGTTCATTGACAGGTTTGAACATTGCGAGCGGAACAAGCAGTAGCCTCTCCCACCCAACGGCATGGACCCCGAGTTCAGTAGGCACCTACGACATCACCTTTTGGACCAGCAACCCCAACGGTTCTGCCGACGACGTACCCAATAACGACACCGTTACCAAGCAAGTAGTCGTGGTGAGCCAAATTGCTGTACGCGCTCCTTTGATTGAGGTGTTCACTTCGAGCACATGTGGCCCTTGTGCCCCCGCAAACACCACGTTTACCGCCTTGATGGGTCAGCAAACGGCCGGTGATTACAACTTTATCAAATACCAAATGAGCTGGCCCGGATCAGGAGACCCCTACTACACGCAAGAAGCGGGCACTAAGCGCACATTCTACGGGGTGAATTCGGTCCCCAATGCCCAAATTGACGGCGGCTGGAATGGTCATGCTGGCCAGATCACGCAGTCCATTTTAAATGACTTCAAATCCGAGCCTTCATTCGTTGAGATCAGCGGCTTCTACTACGTGGATAGCCAAACGGTACACATGGAGTTTGATATCGACCCGATGGTGAGCACCAACAAAAATCTCACCCTCAATGTGGCCATCTTTGAGCGATCCACGGATAACAACGTGAAGTCAAACGGGGAGACCATTTTCCATCATGTATTCAAAAAGTTTGTCCCAGATCAAACCGGTACCATGATTAACGGCATGACGGAAGGTCAGACCATCCACAAAACCATGAACTACACGTTTAACGGCAGCTACACGCTTCCCGCCAATGCCACTGCACCGGTGAACCATGCCATTGCCCATACGGTGGAGGAATTTAGCGACTTGAGTGTCATGGTCTGGATTCAAGACAATTCGACTAAGGAAATCTACCAGTCCTTTGAATTGACCCAAAGCGCGGTGGGATTGGACGAGGGCTTCATGCCAAAAGTGGGGCTCTATCCCAACCCCGCCAATTCTTGGATCACCATGGATTTCCGCGGCGTGAAAGAGCCTCAAGCCGATTACCGCATCATCAATGCGCTAGGCCAAACGGTTACCACCGGCAGCTTTGATTTGAGCAATTCTCGCACTCCCGGAGTGGATGTCGCGACCTTTGCCCCCGGTCTATACTTTGTGGTATGGAATACGGAGAGCTACCACGGTTCTGAGTCCTTCCAGGTGGCGCACTAAGCAGCGCCCGCCAATAAACACGAAACCCCGCCAGAAATGGCGGGGTTTTTTGTTCGTAGCGGGGTTCATGTCAAGCGTTTGCGCATCAAAATATCGGATGGCGAATGCCTTCCTTCTATGGGTACACAGGCCAAATTCACTTTATCGTCTTGGCCGCTTGGACCACGCGCTCTCCCATCATGGCCGCGATCAATGCGATGGTAAAAGTGCCTTCAGCAAAGAGCCGAACCAGCAATGCAAATCCTATGAGTCCAATGATTTCGAGGGTAGACCTTTTCAATCCCCACAAATAAATCGCTCCAAACAGAATTTTTAAACCCGAATACAGCACG
>Ga0181598_1003978_pt1 | contig 12448 bp, 9 predicted proteins | sample 041ome_4_FD_153295 | JGI IMG/M metagenome (GOLD analysis project Ga0181598, IMG submission 153295) | Coastal salt marsh microbial communities from the Groves Creek Marsh, Skidaway Island, Georgia - 041404US metaG (spades assembly) | ecosystem: Environmental > Aquatic > Marine > Intertidal zone >...
CTCTTCCTCTTCGATGGAAGGCGAAAGCGAGGACGAAAGTGCGGGGGGCAACGGCGACGAGGGCGAAGATCGAAAAGTGATGAAGAAATATACGTCGCCGTTTGCTAAATATCTGGTCGCTTTAGACGACGTCGCGAAGGAGAAAATTCGAGAAGCTTTATCCTTAACCGACGAAGAGAATGATGAGAACGACGACGACGGAGGAGAAGAAGGAAGAGGAGATCAACTCACGCACGCGATCGCTTTGGACGCTACTTTCGCCGATGCCATCCGCGAAGCGTACACCACCGCCGGTGCGTTACTCAACGACCTCGGCGAAAACTTCAAAATCCGCCAGACGCCACCAGTTGGCGCCTTTGCTCTCTTCTTCGCCCTCTCCAAATGCAACCGCCTCACCTTATACGGCGTCCCGTCTCCGGATTCCAACCGGTTGGAAACGCAGCCGTATTGGCCTCGAAAAACGAAAACCGAAAGTGGGGGGAAACCGACGAAAATTGACATCTTTGGCGATCGAGTGTTGTACGCCTTGGTTCGTTTGTTCGCTTTAGAAGGTTTCGTAGACGTTGTCAACTAATACTACTCTGTCCTATACTCTTGCATATGATGTAAAATTTGCCTTCAAAATCTCAAATAAAAAAAAAATAAATTTTCCTCCACACAACAACACCTCGAACAACAACAACAACTCTCAATTACGAATAATAATACTAATAATAATGGGACGGCCAAAAGGTTCAAAGAATAAAAAGACGTTGGAGAAGATGAAGAAGACGACGACTCCGACATCGAGCGTTGCTGCTGCTGCGAGTGGTGGTGGTACGGATGGTAAAAGTGAGAAGAAAAGAGGTCGAGGCCGTCCACCGAAGAAGAAGATGAATACGACTTTTAAAACGAAAAGCGCAATTACGAAGAAGAATTTCCCGGTTGTTAAATCGGTGAATTCATCATCATCGAATTCGAAGAAGACGACGAAGAAGAAAAGAGGACGACCGCCGAAAACGCCAGAACCGAAAACCACTTCAGCTGCTCCAGAAAAAGGAATTGTTATTCGTAAAGAGTTTGAGTTGATAACGACCGCGGAAAAGAACAGACTAGACCGAGGCGCCACAGGAGGCAGAGGCAGAGGACGAGGACGAGGCAGAGGTGGTGGCAGAGGACGAGGGCGACCACCGGCGTTGCCGAAAGATGTTGTTTTAAAGAGACTGGTGCTCCAGTCAAAAGGCGTGGAGAAGAAGCGAGGACGAGGGCGACCGCCAAAGACGACTCAAACTTTGACGGAGAAAAGGAAACCGGGGAGGCCGAGGAAAGAACCGTCATCGGCTGCGCCGGTAGCGATTCTACCGAAGAAAAGTCCGGGACGACCGAGGAAGAATTCCGCGAGAGTGATGCCACCTCAACAACAAAAAAAACAATCGCGATCTGTGCCACAGTCTACTCAAACGACGGAGAAAAGAAAACCGGGGAGGCCAAGGAAAGAACCATCGGCGGCTGCGCCAGTAGCGAATCTACCGAAGAAGAGTCCGGGACGACCGAGGAAGAACCCGGCGAGAGTGATGCCACCTCAACAACAAAAAAAACAATCACGTTCTCGAGACGTCAACCTCCACGCACTCGAATCCTTCCCTACTATGGAGATTAACGAAAACGTATCGAGAGCGATGACGTTGACAATGGGTTTGCCGTACGCGGAAAAGTTTGTACCGATTTCGCGCAATGGCGCGTTTAAACCGGCGGTTCGTAAAACGCCGCCGCCGCCGAGTCTCGGTGAAGTCATTGAAACACCGTCAAAGCGCGGTCGAGGACGACCGCCAAAGGAGAAATCAGTAGAGACAAATACAACAACGAACGAAATTCGACAAAAACCACATCAAGGAATCGGGCGTCCTCCTTCAGCGCCCGTTCGTACCGCTACCACAACAACTACCGCTACTACTACTACCAACGCCAAAGCTACCACCACCACTACAGCCGCGCAATCAAGATGGCGGTTGGATTACCACCGCATTGTCGTCACTGGGGGCACTCGAGGCATTGGACGCGCGTGCGCGGAGGAGTTTTTGGGGTTAGGCGCCAAAGTTTTCGTGTGCGGGAGAACGCAAAAGAGCGTGAATGTGGCCGTCTCGGAAATGAGGAAAAAATTCGGCGCGAACAAAGTGTCTGGCATCGACGCCGACATCACGACGAAAGAAGGCCGCTCGAAAGTTTTACTCATGTGCGATGAGTTTTTTGGCGCAAATTCATTCGACGTTCTCGTAAACAACGCCGGTTGGAACAATCGACAGGCGATTACCGCGCAAACCGCTGAAGATTTCCAACAAATCATGGACGTGAACTTTGCCGCGCCGTACTTCATGTGCGTCGCCTCTGCGGAAAGATTATACAGATCTTCGAAAAATCCTTCCGTCATCAACGTTTCCTCAGTCGCTGGTTTATCATCCACCGGTTCTGGAGTCGCTTACGCGGCGAGTAAAGCAGCTTTAGCACAACTCACGAAAACGCTCGCGTGTGAATGGGCCCCGCAAGTGCGGTCAAACTGCGTCGCCCCTTGGGTCACCAAAACGGAGATGTTGGCGAAAGCGTTGAAAGCAAACGCGAACTCGTTGAGAAAGGCGGAGAAGAGTACGCCGTTAGGACGTGCAGCGGAGGTGACAGATATTGCGGCGGCGGTTGCTTTCTTGGCCATGCCATGCAGTCGATACATTAACGGGCAAATCATCGCCGTCGATGGTGGTTTGTTGTGCGAAGCGCATCAAGGCGACTGCGCTCGAGTCGGACCTTTAGCTCGTTAATAATAAATTTCGATTGATTGATTGATTGATGTTATTATTTTATCGTTATTGTTTTGTAATTAAGGCCTACTACATTAATACTCTCTACTATGTTGCTATAAGATAATATATATATATCAAACTTTCTCCGCGGTTTCTTTCTGTGGTGGTACTTCTCCCGCGTTGGTAGCATGTGCGGGCGCCTCCGGGACTTTTTCGCTCGGCGCGTTTGGCATCGCGCCTAATGGTTTTTCCTCCGGCGCCGCCGGTAAAGGGTCGTCCCTTAAATAACTCGGAATCTCCCCATTTCCAATCTCATTTTCCAAATCTTCTTCTAAATCCAACTCTAACGCGTCTAATTCGTCCATCAGCCCGTCCTCGTCTATATCCTCCGGCGTCGCGTACGACTGTCCGAGAACCTCTTGCACCTCTTCGTTATACTCTAACAAATCCGCCATTTGGTCGTTCAACGAGTCTATTTTATCGATATCGAATTCTTTTTGTTTAAATTGCGTCTTCAACTCTTTCGACGCCGCTTTCATCGCTCGCACCGTATCCACGGTCGCCTTGGCGTTTTCCGTCGCGAACGCCACCGAGTCGACGTTGTATTGTTGCGAATACAACTGGTCTCGTTGGTGTTCGTACATTTTCTTTTGCTTCAAGATAATCAAGGCTCTTTTCTTTACCGCGTCTTGCGATGGTCCGGGTCGAATTTTCTTAATCTGGTCTCGTGATTTTGCCAATTGTTGGTCGATCAGTTTGATCTTTTGGTCGATTGACTGTGCGCGAGCGTCCAACTTTTATTTGTTTAATATTAGAGAGAAGAAGAGAATGAAAATGAAGATGTCAATTCAATTTGTTTTGTGTTGTGTTGGACGAAGAGAAATGAATGAGTTTTGATGGATGCGCGACGAGAAAAGAAAAAAGAAGACAAAGACAAAGAAGGAGACGAGAAGAAGAGAGAAGTATTACCTTGCCGGTCGTTTCCTCCAACGAGGGCGCTTCCACCGTCTTTTTCACTCCGAACAAGCGTTTCATTTTAGTTAGAGAGAGTTTGTTCTGTCTGTCCAATACTCTAATTGTTGTGAGGACGAGGTGCCTTCGGAAAAACAAGAAGAAGAAGAACGACTCTTCTCTGGCACAGTTGAGAAAGTAAATGGTGACTGTGTGTAAATTTTTTTTGCTTTTTTTCAATCTCCTCTTGTTTTCACCACGTGGCTCATCCGAAAAGACCAACAACAAGATTTTTTGTTTCTTGGCCCACGAGAGAAGAAGAAGAAGGAAAAAGAAAAAAGATTCTGGAATCTTCACTTTTATAATATCCAATCACATAATACACATACTCAAAATGTCTATCGCGCAATTAGGATCTACGACTGCGGTAAGTGTTCTATATTTCGTGTCGCGATTTTCGTTCTTCTCGCTCGATTCAACGTTCGCATCTTTGTGAGAAGAGGAGTACGCGCGGCGGACCGATTTTGGCGCGAAAATTTTGTCTTCTCTATAATCTCTTCTCGGTAGTTGAGAAGAAGAAAGAAGATAGATTACCCTTCGCGAGAGACAAGATCGTGAACGCGGAAAGCGCATCGCAGTGGTTCGAGGACGCGCACGAACGAGAAAAGCGAGCGTAAATGTGTATCAATTATACTCGCGCGCACCTTTTTTATGCGTTCAGGAATCGTTCTCGATGTCGCGTTTAACAGAGAGTTTTACTTAAACGCGCGATTAAATTCGAGAGGGACCACTCGCCGTAGTGGTTCTTTGAGAGAGCGAAGGAACACGTGTCCTTTTTTGGTCTCAGAACGACACGTGCGACGAATGGACGGGAAAAATTTCTATCCATTTTACAAAAAAGATTAGTAAAAGTATACTCACCTTTAGATATCTCTTTCTATGCCACTCGTGTTATTATTAAACAGGTCAACACCCGCTCCCTCGCGGGTAAGAATTTCATCGGCTCCAAGGTGTCTTCGGTCACCAACGGCTCCAAGGTGCAAATGTCCAGGTGGAAAGGCATGGACGAGGACATCTCCGACGACCAACAAGACATCGCCAGAGGAAGAGACATGGTCGACTCCAAGTTTCAAGGTGGCTTCGGTATGGGCGGTACGCACAACGCCGTCATGTCCTCCACGGACTACATCTCCCAAGGCCAAAAGAACTTGGACAACTTGTCCGTCGATGGTAACAACTACTACATCTCCCCGTCCTTTTTGGACAAGACCGCCGTGCACGTCGCGAAGAACTTTATGGACTTGCCGAAGATCAAGGTTCCGTTAATCTTGGGCGTCTGGGGTGGTAAGGGTCAAGGTAAGACTTTCCAGTCGAACTTGATCTTCGCCAAATTGGGCATTTCACCGATTGTCATGTCTGCTGGTGAATTGGAATCCGGTAACGCCGGTGAGCCGGCCAAGTTGGTTCGTCAACGTTATCGCGAGGCGTCCGACATCGTCAAGAAGGGTAAGTTGTCTACCTTGTTCATTAACGATCTCGATGCCGGGGCCGGTAGAATGGGCGGTACCACGCAATACACCGTCAACAACCAAATGGTTAACGCCACGTTGATGAACATCGCGGATAACCCCACGAACGTTCAGTTGCCGGGCCAATACGAGGTTGTCGAAATCCCGAGAGTCCCGGTTATCGCCACCGGTAACGATTTCTCCACCTTGTACGCTCCGTTGGTTCGTGATGGTCGTATGGACAAGTTCTACTGGGCCCCGACCTTCGAAGATCGTGTTGGTATTGCCAACGGTATCTTCAAGGCTGATGGTGTCGATGAGGCGGACGTTCGCTCCTTGGTCGAAGCCTTCGACGGTCAATCCATCGATTTCTTTGGCGCCTTGAGAGCTCGTGTGTACGACGACAAGGTCAGAGAGTTCATCCAAGAAATGGGCCTCGAAAACATTGGCAAGAGATTGGTCAACGTGAGAAAGGGCGAAGAAGTGTCCTTCGACGCGCCGGCTATGTCCATTGAAATCTTGCTCGAATACGGCAAAGCTTTGGAGAACGAGCAAGAAAACGTCAAGAGAGTCCAATTGGCGGATGCGTACTTGGATGGCGCCGTCTTGGCTGGTTCCGACGACAGCTCCAACACCGCGATGTCCTTGAACTAAATTCAGATGGTACTGCGCGTTTAGAGAAGATTAAGGTGAAGAGAGAGTGAAAGAGAGGAGGAGGTGCGATTTCTCTCGAGAGAAGGAAAAGAGAGAAAAAAAGAGAGCGGGGAGAGAAGGAGGAGCTCAGTGGTGTGTATTGGTACGTTCCATCGTTCTCGGAAGATGGAAGTTGCTGTAGAACTAAAAACATATATACTTATTTTGAAATTAAAATGAATACAAAATAATAACTTAATCGCTTTTTAACGTTCTGCTCTTCCGCGAAGAGCGGCGGGGGCGTCGTTCTTGTCTCCTTTCTTTCGTCACAAAACAGCTCTCTTTCTGTTGTTCACCGGTCTCGATAAAGAAGAAATAAAATGTTTCAAACGCTGCCCTCCTGCGAATTGTCGTCGGTATCATCGCTGAAGGTTTCAACAGCGAACGCGAGATGTAACAGCGGCAAGCAACGCGGAAGCGTTTTCCTTCTCTTTGCGTCTTCTTCTTCTTCTTCTTCTTCTTCGGAACGAAAAGATGACGACGGTGAGAAGATTTCGTTATCTGCGTCGCCGAACGAACAACACCAACAACAAAAACAGATTCGTTCATCATCGCGGCGATTAATGCTCTCCTTGACCGCGGCCTCGCTTCCGTTGATCGTTTCCTCGACGACTCTTGAAAATACTCTTTGTGTATCTCCTGTTTGGTCCTTCAAGAAGAAGAGCGTCGCACACGCGGGAGAAGAAAACACGGACAGCTCGGGACAAATCATCCAAAACCCAAAGGACTTGGGAGACGGTTTCAAGCGTTTCTACGGCGAAGCGACCTCGTCCTCTTCCTACGGTGGCTACGGCGGGTCCGATAATAACTTCGATAAGTTCAAGTATTATTTCGAAATCCCATCCAATTACGAGAAAGATACGGTGAACAAAACGGAGAAATCGACGAACGGAACCGACGCGAGGTGGGTGAACCCGAAGGATAAAAAAGCGGAGAAGGCGTATTGCATAACGTTGCCGGGGTACACAAAGCTGAAAGAGGATCGAATGGGGACTTTTGAAGATTTAGCGCTGAGCGATTACACGTTGCAAGATGCAATTTACGTTGTAGATGGGGAACCAACGATCACCGATCGATACATTGGAAAAATAGAGCCAGACGAGGAAGGCAAGGGAGGCCGTCCCGGGCAGTTATACGCGGATTACGATTTAGTCGGCGCGGAATCATTCGGGCATATTTTTGCCACGATCACCGTGTACGGAGGGAGGTTATATTCATTGTTCGTGTGGGTGCCGCCGGGAGGGAGCGTGGAAAACGGGAAGAGAATGCGAGATAGCTACCGAACGATTGAGAACGTGAACCAAGAGCAGATGAAAGCCGATATGGAATTCTATCGACGCTCTTAAAAAAGTAGGGAAAGAAAAAAAGAGAATATAGAAAGAGAGAGTCCAATGTTGTAAATTGTATGTTCGTACTATTAATAGTAATAAAGCTGATAATGTTGTGTGTGTGTGTGTATTGGATGTATTATTAAAACGTCGTTGCGAGATGTTTTGTGTGTAGAAGCCGCCATCTTTTTCATGCATACAATAAAGTCCAAAATGAATCATGAAGCATTTTGTGTTCGAAAGAGACGATTCGATGATAATATATAATATTTTACATCAAACCGATAATCTTAAACCATGGAAATCCGACACCCAAGAAGATGGTGATGTACATGATGGACATGCCAAAGCCGATCTTCCACCAGGTACCCAAGGGAACGTACCCGGCGCCAAAAAACGGCGGCGCCGAGCCGATGCCGTAGTGCGTGGTGCATCCCATAATGTTGGAGAAGATACCCAAAATGATGGCAGAAACCAACGGCGGTGCGCCGCAGGCAATCAAGACGGACAAAAACGCCGTATACATTGCTCCAATGTGCGCCGCACCAGATGCGAAGAGGTAGTGCGAGTAAAAGTACAACAAGACGACGACCAAAAACGCCGGTTGCCAGGCCAAGCCCATACCACTGACGACTTTAACGACGGAATCCGCAAACCACGGGATCAAACCGTATTTCTGCAAGTACGAGGCCATCGCAATCAACGCGGCAAACCAGGTCAAAGTATCCCAAGCCGGACCTTCAGCCAAGCACTCTTTCCAGGAGATGACCCCGGAAACGAGCAAAATGGTCAAGCCGTTCAACGCGGCTGCAACCGAGCCGACGCCGACGGAGGCGCCAAAGACCCAAAGTAAAACGGTCAAACCAAGCGCAAAAGACATAATTTTCTCGTCACCGGACATTGGACCGAGTTTTGCAAGCTCTTCCTTAGCTTTCGCCGGCGCTTCCGGAGAATCTTTCACCTCTGGCGGGTACAAAACGTACAACACCAACGGCGCGAGGATCAAGCAAATCAAACCCGGGACGGAAGCCGCCAAGGCCCATTGACCCCAGGTAATTGTAATACCAGTAACCGCAGCGGCCAAGTTGACCGACAACGGGTTAGCTGCCATCGCAGTGATGAACATACCGGAAGTAATCGTGGACGTTTGGAAGACAGTTGTCATGACGTAACTTCCCATCTTCTTCTCGGTCTTATTCGCCGGATCGGAACCGCACGCGACGCACAACGCCTTCGCCAACGGCAAGAAAATACCCCCGGCTCTCGCCGCCAACGAAGGGATCGCCGGCGCCAAAAGTGCTTCGGAAAACACCAGGGAATACGTCAAACCCAAAGTCGAGGCACCGAACAAAGAGACGATGTAATACGCGATGCGGTTCCCCAAGCCGGTTTTAATAAAGCCTCTCGCCAAGAAAAAAGCAATCGCAATCAACCACGGAATTTCACTAGCAAACGCGGAAAAGGCCGCAGAAAACGGCAACAAACCCGTCGTCATGGATACACCGAGACCAATCATAGCTACTGCACCCAACGGTAACGGTTGCGTGATGATCCCGACAATCGTCGCCACGAACACGGCGAACAAATGCCACGCCTGCGCGGTGACGCCAGCCGGCGCCGGGCAGATCCACAAGAGTAAACCGGCCAAAACCGAATACCCGAGGTTCTTCGCGTTCGCACCTTTGCCATTCACCAAAGCCAAGTTGCCGCTCGAACTCGCCGCGGCAAACGTGACGACGTTCGCGTCGCTTTTACCCTTGGTCGAGTTGGTTTTTTGCCCTCGTCTTTTGTTGTTCAACGAACTGGCGGCGTGGTGATGATAGTGCGCGGCAAACAACGCGAGCTGTTGGGACGTCAACCGTTTTTGTTGCGAAGAAGAGGTGGTAATTCTCGCGTTACTCTTCTCGTCGTCGGTGTTGAACGATTTTTGAACGAATCGATCGCCTCTTTTCGCGCCGTCGTGACCAACTGATGATGATGCTGCCCCAACTTTATTCGTCTTGTTAATAACGTTCGATCGGGAATTCAAATTCGTCGTCGCGATGAGAGAAGAAGTGCTCTTCATCGTCGTCATCATCGCAGACGGAGAAGAACTCATTCTTTTATGTATATCGTTTTATATATTTGTTATTGGTAGATTAGTAGATTATTATTATTATACGACCTGTTGTCAGTGCGCGCTCTCGAAACAGAAGAGCAGCAACAGAATTTGTACGATGAATAATTTTTTATGACACGCGATGAATAATAGGAAGAAGGTTAAAAAACGTTCGTTGAAAGTGTCCTTTTTTGTTGACGGGAGCTTTTTCCTCTTTTGGCCTTTCAAAAAAATTTATGCGTCATCCTCGATCTTTTTTCGTTGCGTCATCATAAAAAATTATTATTCTCTCGTCTCTTTTTCTCATCACCTCATACGTCACACAGCCTTTCGAGTCTCTCTTTTCTTCTCATCTGTTGAAGTAGGAGAGAGAAGGAAAGAGAGAGAGGAGTGAGAGAGAAACTTTACGCGCGGCGCGTTATATAAGTAAGCGCTCCTTTTGTGCGCTTCTTCGTTCGACTGAAAAGCATCGTCGTCGTCATTCTATTCTGTTGATACTCTGTACTTTTTTAAGTAATCAAATTAAGGGACTCAACTGACGACATAAAGATGACGACGACGACGACGGCGACACCAACGCCACCACCCGCAAACGACGCGAACGAAAAGAAGAAAGAATCGTCGAACAAGAAAAAAACGAATACGAATAAAAATAGAAAAAAAGAGCTCTCGCAACGCGCGACGACGGAGCAAATCGCGAAAGAGATGTTCACTGCGGCTGGGATTTTGGAAAACGAAAAGGAGGAGAAAATTATCAAAGAAAATTTCGTGAACGATGCGGCGGAATATTTTCACAAGCACCAAAACTTTGCGAACAAATGGTTACACTTACTGACCATGCCGATGTTGATTTTTACCGGACAGTGCTATTTGCAACGATACGAAATACCCGTGCCAGAATATATGGTTGATATGGCGTACGATTTCGCGAAGAAGTATGGCATCAATCATCTTCTGTATATATTCGCGAAACCGACGATGTCGCACGCGGCGTGCGCGTTCTTTTACATTTGTTACGCATCGACGAGAGATTTTTTTGCCGCCACGTTGTGGCTCATGTGTTGGGGGATACCGAGCACGTTGATGAGTATCGCGTGTATGTATTCTTGGACGCCGATTATGCCTCAAGTGATTAAATACGGATGGTTTGGAGGTTGGTTCATGCAAGTGGTGGTCGGGCACGGCGTGATTGAAAAAAGGAGACCGACTTTAGCCAGAGGCGGGGTGAGGTACTTTATACCCACATTTATAAAAACCTCTTTATACGCACCGTTTTACGTATGGCTGGAAGTATTATTCGGCGTATTGTTGTATTGGCCAGAGTTGGCGGATGAAATCGATGATCGCGTGGACGAGATGAACGCGAAAGAGGAGAAAGAGTTGAGATTGAAGAGGAAAAAGAAAAAGACGACATAGACACGGGTTGATTGATCATGTATTATTATTACTGTTATTATTGATGCAGATTGTAAGCACGAAGAGTTGCCGCACGCAGTAGAGAAGCATGTTTGTCATATATACAGTATTATTCATCCATGCTGACACACTAATATTTATACACTTCCAGGAAACAGAAGATTATTTTATTTTTATCCGCGCCACTCTCGCTACGTATCCACCTCCACGTCGCCCATTTCAAGCTCCATGTGTGAGTATTGTCTCGTCGATTTCCCTCTCTTGCGACTCAAAATCTCGAGCAAAATCGGGATGCAAGCATACGCAAGCACGCAGTACGTGATGAAGAAATTCAAGTTCCAAATCTCTTCAATCGCTTCTTCGCCAAACGTCATCTCCGGGTCGTGGTCGTTCAACCCGGTTCTAACGGCGAATATGGAAAACAACACCGACGCCAATGCAACGGATCTATGCATCCACATCCAGACTGTCCTCTTCAGGTTCGGTGTCGTCGTCGCACCGCCTCCAACTTCTAAAAATTTCGGCGGTCGAAAGTACCCCAGAACGGGTTGTACGAACCAGCAAAACGCGGTGACGGATCCGGCAATCCCGTGTCTGGATCGCATGATACCTTTGAGTCTCCCCAACGTATCAATTCGGTACCGATTTGCTAATATTAATCCGGTGACTACGAACAACATCATTAAAGTCACCGTATACTTATGCACGAGATACCAGTGTTTGCCGAAAATGTTCTCCTTGAATCGACCGGCGTATAATAAGATGGGCGGAAAAACCATCCAGGAAAACAACATTATCCCACCGTGCGCGACGATGATTCTCACCGATTTACTTTTCCCTTGCGATCCGTGAACGGCTTCATCGTCGGTTAACCCTTCGAAAGGATTCACCGCGCCCGGCGGTGCACTCGGCTGTTGGCTATTTTCTACGGCTTCTTTTATCGCCTCGTCGTACGTCAACGTCACCGCGTTGGTCTTAAATTGACTCGTTTGCCCGCTCGCTCCGGTCACATTCACCGTAATCGGCCCGACGTCCCCATTCGGAGCGGTCCATATGTAATGATGTACGTTCGATTGAAAACCGGCGTCGTACCGTTTCCCGCTACACTTCGCGCCGACGCCGTAGTTCAACTGTCCGTCCATATTTCTACCTTGCTCCAACAAAGTCCCGCTCGAGACCGTCACCAACTCTTTATACGTTTGCTGATCCGTATGTCTCACAGTCAACGTCAGTCTGCACGATTTGCAATACTTGTTCCCACCAACCGACCAACTCTCCGGTATCACTCGTTCTGGATCGTTTTCCCCGAGCGCTTCCGCGTTCGACCCTTCCGGGTTCGTCCACGACACGAGGAACGTTATCGACGCATCCTCGGTCGGCGCGCCGTGCGCGTGTCGTCTCGTCGTCGGATGCGGCGTAGTACATTGAGTTTCGCCAATTAACCACGGGTGCGCGTGTACAACACCGTTATTCTTGTTGTTGATGACGATAAAAAACAACATCGTCATCAACATCTTCTGCAACACACAACGGTGAAAACGTTGTTGTTGGTGATGTCGTCGTCGTCGTTCCAAATTGAACATCTTTACGAATAATTCCATTTCTTAAAGAGCGCGCGCGAGGGCGAGGAGGAGGCTCTCTTTTCGTCTTTCGTGCCTCGAGCGCGCGCGAACAACACGAACA
>Ga0181598_1003987_pt1 | contig 12421 bp, 13 predicted proteins | sample 041ome_4_FD_153295 | JGI IMG/M metagenome (GOLD analysis project Ga0181598, IMG submission 153295) | Coastal salt marsh microbial communities from the Groves Creek Marsh, Skidaway Island, Georgia - 041404US metaG (spades assembly) | ecosystem: Environmental > Aquatic > Marine > Intertidal zone >...
ACCTAAACCTAAACCTAAACCTAAACCTAAACCACTACGACAACGACCTTGACCTTGACCTTGTTTAATTACACTTTTATGATACTCAATCCACTCAACAACGACAACGACGACTCGTGCGTTATTATTATTAATGTTTTACCATCTGTTTCATTTACGATAAGGTCTTTGACTTTAGCCGTAGTTTTTTTATCTAATCCAGTGGTAGGTTCATCCATAATAAGTATTTTACATGGTTTCATCATACCACGTATTAACATAGTGATTCTTTGCATACCGCCAGATAAGTTGCCTCCGTTAATTCCAGCATTTGATGTTAATCCATCAGGTAATTCTTCAAAAACTTTCATAAGGTCATATTTGTTTAACAATGCAAGAACTTGTTCTTCAGTAGCATCTGGATTTCCATATAACATATTATACATAACAGTTTCATTGAACATGTTTGTACGTTGATTTACATAATTCACATTTTCACGTAAATATTCCAAATCAATAGATTTCATATCAGTGTCATCAATATAAATAGCTCCCTTTTCAGGTGTATATAATCCAGCCAACATTTTCATCAAAGTAGTTTTACCACGACCAGATTGTCCTATAATAGCATATTTTTCCCCAGCTTCTAAGTCTAAATTAAATTCTTCAAATAACCAATTTGCTTTCTCTTTATTGTATCTAAAAGAAACATCTCTAAATTCTACATTACCTTCCGTAATGCCAGATTTCAGTTTTCGTTTGTTTTTTCTACTAAAAACATTTTCCATATATTCTTGAGAGGCATGAATAACGCCTAATCTATAAACAACATTATGAATAAATCCACTGCTAACATATAAGAAATTATTTAAAAACTGTCCTAAGATAATAACAAGAACAATACCTTGTGTAGTTTTAATTTTGTTGGTAGCAATAAGTCCGTATAAAATAAAAATTCCAATAGTAAATGTGATTAATGTAATTAATTGACTACTAAAAATAACCATATTTTGAACCATCATAATCCATTTCAATTTATCAATTGCAACTTTTTCTAACTTTCTATTTTTATCAATTTCCCCGTTAACTTCATTATTCAAGAAAACATTCATAAGATTATCTAATGTATCTCTAATATTTTCACTAATTTTTGTATTTAAAAAATTTTCACGTTCACTAATTAATTTAATGAGTTCTTTACTCCCATAATACAATATGATTCCACAGAATATAACACCTATTAATAGAACACTTCCAATATATTTGTGTTGATAAAACATATAACAAATGATTAAAACCGATACAATAAGTTCTGGTAAAAAGCGACTTAATAAATGATGTGCAACATCTTTGAAGTTACGTGTTAGTTCCAAAACTCTTGCAAGATAATCACCAGTTTTCATATCTTTGTAATCATTTTGATAGGTTAAAATAGTTTCTTTAAACATAACATCCCTGATATGAGAATAATAATTAGGTACTAAATGGGTTTCAATATAATTCTTAGCAGTATAAGAACAGATAACTAAAAACCACAAGATAACCAAAAGACCTAAAGACCCTTGGAAATTCATTTTTTTAAAATTATCTTTCCAATTAAATATGTCAGTAAATTTGGATATAGATTTCACTTGGTCGAACATTTTACCATATACTTTTGGTAATAATATAGCTTCAATAGGAAAAAATAAAAGAATTAATACTATATATACAATAAATTTCCATATATGAACTTTTGCAAAATCAGTTATTAATAATTTCCAAATCATATTTCTTATATAATCTAATGTTAAAAAATAACCTACGAAAAATATAATTAAATGGAAAATTGATTAATAAACAAATATAGTATATTATATATAATTTAAACAATGCAATCAACAAATATCTTATTAAACAACAAAACTAATCTTACTTGTATTATATGTTATAAACAATTATCAATAACAAACAATTGTACCGCGAAATGTGGTCATAGATTTTGTTTATCATGTTTATTTAGTAGAGCATCAATAAGAAAGAAATGTCCTTTTTGTAACCAATCATTAATAGAAAGTAATACGAATAATATACAGGTAGAAGAAGAACATCCATTAAATAATAATTACGAAGAAACGGTAGAAAATAAACAGAGAGGTAGTGTGGATGATATTGCAAAAAGATTGATAGATAAAGGAGTAACAATGGAAGATGTATTATCCTATTTTACGAAACGCTATAATAGTCATGCTCCACCATTTCGTCATCATAGTCATGTTTGTCATATATATTATAAAGAATATATGGAACAAACAATAGAAGAAACCTTTAAGGAAGTAGATAACATAGCAGAATTATAGATATTTTGTTAAAAATAATAAAAAGAACTGTTTTTTTATTATTTATATTATATATGCCATTATCCAAACCTATAAGTGTTCATCGGCTTGTTCCAAACAAGAGGTATTTAATAGAAGTGCAATGGAATATTGAAAATAATGTAAGAATGCCAACATCAACCATATTAGAAGGTATTTACATAGAATCTGAATTTAAACGAGGTCGTTCCATGTCATTTGACACAGGATTAGAAATATTATTATCAAGACCCCGAATAGAAGCAAAGTTTATGATAAATGGAACGATTAAAACAGTGAGTTCTGTAAATAAATTTTATGAAATATTAGAACCTGACCCATTAGAATTTGCAAAAGTGCAAGCCATATATTCATTACCATTGCCGAATGACATAAAAAAAGAAATAAATTATTATGTAGGAAATAGAAAAAAATTATATTATAGGAAGAAGCGTTTTATACCAAGAAATAATTATACTTCAGGATAACTGGCTTGTAACAACATACCACATTGTCCTTGTCCCTTATTGAACTCATCACCACGCCCCAACAGAATATAACCATCAGCACCCCAGGTGGTTCCCCAAGAATTCTTGACTTTGTAAAAGTCTTGTCCATCAAGAGAGCCGTAACCAACAGCCAATACACCATGGTCAAGTTGTGTTCCACAAGAACCGGTAAACACACCAGACTTATATAGTTGAAAGTCTTTTTGGTCAGCTTGAATAGCAATAGAAACGGGTTGTTTGGAAAGAGCAGTCATCATATCAACATCACTACTGGAGTGAACATCGGTAAATTCAGTAACAGCACTATTAGAAACAATCTCACAAGTTGTTTCACAAGTACCTGCGGTTTTAGTATCACCAGATGTGTATGGGTATTCGCTTTCGGAACATAAACCTCCATTTTTCTTAATCCAGGTGAACGCGTTATCCATGAGTCCTCCATTGCATCCCATATCCTTGCCTCCGTTTTTGCGGTTATCACAATCAACCAGTTGTTGTTCAGAGAAGGAAGGAAGTGAATTGTATGTAGTAAAATAAGCACCCTCTAATGCACCAGTGGTGGAGAAACTCCAACAAGAACCACATTGTCCTTGGTTTTTAACAGGAGTAACAGCTCCAGCTTTAACCCAATCAACAGACTCGGGTAAGTTGTTAGAAGAAAGTCCAACCTTAGCCTGGAGACAATCAGTAACACAAGTAACTGTGGAAAGTTTATGTGTAGAATCATAATCATCAATACAAGTTTTCAAGCACTTGACCTCAGCCAGTCTTAATTTAATTTTGTCAATGTTAATATGAGATCCAAGAGTATTAGCATTATCTTGAAATCCCATATACTCGCTAAATTCATTAGAATCCATACCAGACAAGTGATTATGTCCAAGGGTATATGTCAAGTTACGTGCATTTGTTTGCTCAATAATCTTATCATTTTCCAGCCAATTAATAAAAAGATGTTCTTTGTGAGAATTATCATGAATATTTATGCGAAAATCTTTAACCCATTGTTCAAATTTGTCACTGAACCCGTTACGTAAATTGCCAGCCGTGGCAACAGATGCCATCATCAATACAGAAAGGATTTTATACATCATGGTATATATATTACAAAAGACAATAATCATTAAGTTAGTTTACAAAATAATTTATGAAATAAAAATAATGATATATTTTATATGGAAGTAACAGATAAAATATTGTACGAAAAGATAAAAAAGAAAGTATATGCAGACATACCCAAGCATAGTGCATATCGTAGTGGTATATTAGTACAAAAATACAAGGAGGCTTTTAAGAATAAATATAAAAATACAAGAAAAAAACCATATAAGGGAAATCGTACAAAAAAGAAAGGTTTAAGAAGATGGTTTGACGAAGAGTGGGTAAATCAGCGAGGTGAAGTAGGATACAAATACAAGAATGATGTATATCGTCCAAAAATAAGAATAACAGATGATACACCAATAACTCATGACGAATTAACAGAAAAAGAAATAGAAAAGGCACGTGTAAAGAAATATAGAAAAGGACGTATAGACCGTTTTAGAAAAGAAAAAAAATCAGGTGGGGATAGATGGGTTCCGCCACAATATGATGATAATGATAGTGATGATGAAAAATATATTAACGATAATGAATTTATTGATAGTGAAAGTGATAGTGATAGTGATAGTGATAACGAGCTGAACCGAGGATTTATAGATGATCCACGAACAGAATTTAACGAGTTTAAAAGAGCCTATATTAAGAATGTAAATGATTGTTTTTATGAAAAATCTAATAGTATAATGAATGTTCAACATACAGATTTTGTTCAATATACAGACTTATCAGTAGAACACACACAGCTTGAAAATATTTTAGAAGATATACAAAATAATGAAGAAATAGATTTTTGTGATGGTCTCTCTAATTTTCATTATAATGCCAATGAAGATTTATTTGATAGTTTGGACGAAGAACAATTACAAGAATTATTAAATGAATTATCGGTAGAATTCCATATAAATCCGCTTGATGAAAATGAAATACGTCAACATATGTTGAGGTCACGCTTAGACAATATAGATGAAAGGATGGAATGTATTTATTTAATCAACCAAATAATAGAAGAACAAGTAAATCAAATAATAAAAGAAAGATTAAGTCAATTTATAGTTGAGGAGAGTGATAATAGTTTGAATTTGGATTTGAATGATTATGTATTTGATTCAGACGAATACTCAGGTGGTAAATGGAGTAAAAAATATAAAAAAAGTATAGATTGTAAAAATCCCAAAGGTTTTTCTCAAAAGCAGCATTGCAAATATGGAAAAAATAAAACCCGAAAAATAAAAATAAAATTCAAAGATTATCCAGATTTCCGTCCAAATTTAACACCTCGTGATATGTTTATGTTGGGTAGTTTTGGTGGAACATATTGGCGTCCAATAAAATCAGGTGTAACAGGAAAAACCCACAAAAATGAACATTTAAAGTATCCAAACAGTTGGTGGAAAGATATACCCGAAGAACATTTAACAAGTGATAAGTGTGATGTATCTATCAATAAATATAAGGTAAGTGTGGGTACTTCATTAGAATTTTGGGAAAGTAAAAATTGGATAAACAAGTTACATCCATATGGTTGGGTACAATGGTATTGTGATTTCTATCAAGGAAAACGTTGTCCAGATGATGAGAGACAAATACAAAGGTGGAAGAACTTAGCAGGACCAAGGGGTCGGTTCATGCGTTTTTTAGTAACACAAATAATAAAGAAAGGTGCAAAATGGAACGATGAAACCATCAGTCCAAAAATACGTCAGGTTTTACAACATTGGGGGTATAAATTAACAAATGCTGATTATAATAATGAAATAAAAAGAAGAAATGCCTAATTATAATAATAACAAGATTGGTTATTATTATATGAATATCAAATACTATTTTTATGAGGATATAATTGTTTAATCACTTGCAGCGGCGGGTTCATCAGCAGGAGCGGCAGGAGGTGCAGCTGTGGCAGGAGTGTTAAAAGCTTGAATACACTCCCACAACTTAGCAGATTCTTGGATATTAAAGGCACCACGTTTTTGGGCAACACCAACAAGAGCTACAAGAATATTAAGTGCAGTATTGTGACTGTTAACAGGAATATCTACAATAGGTACTTCTCTGGTTTCGGGTTGGGCAGGTGCAGGAGTTTCCTCCTCAGTAGCAGGGGTTAACGTGATGGGGTCTTTTTCAGTGTCAGACATGATATATAATATCTGTATATATTTCTTTAAACCATTTTTTTTGAAATAAATTTATATAATATCTATTTACTCATCACATAATTGTAATCGTATTTTCTTTTTGTATGAATGTTCATCTTCAAAAAGAAACATTTTAAATAAATAAGATTTATGATTTTGTAAATTATTTTGACAAGTAATACGTGATAGTATTTTAACCTTGTCTAAATAAACCATATAAGTATGTAATCCATTTGTTTTCGTTATTTTATCAAAAACAACACCAGTATGCGGTGTATCAATATAATACGGGTTATTAACACATTCATATAAAACATTACTATCTGTTTGTATTTTCCGTATTGACCTCATCGTAGTATTTATATAATCAATATTTCCGTTCCAATTATTACAAAAATCCTTTGCATCATTGCTTATATTATCAATCATATTATATTCTTTACATAATTGTATTTGATTTAATAAGTCAACCAACCTACGAATAGGGCTGGTAATATGAATATAAGGCAAAGATGCTCCTTTACTATTATGTCCATTTTGTTTGAATTTTTTAATACCAATTAAATCATGTGTTATTTTGTCAACATCATTATAAACAATATATTTACCAGTAGTATTATTCCAAGTACGAATGACTCTACAAGTATCTTCATTTATATCAACATTAGAGCTTAAATCATCTTTTTCGCTGTCATGAAAAGATACTGCACGAAAAATCCCAATTTTTCTATCAATCATATTTAATCCAGTAAATGCATTCATTTGAACCATCCAATAAGCAACAACATCGTGACTATCTTTGACAGACGTATCCATTTGCATAGACAATTGCAATAAATTTTGATAATGATGATTTGATGGATTTAATAAACGATGTTCTTCATACCGATAATTATTTTTTACATTAATAAGTACATTTTTGTATTGCATTTTATCTCTATCCATTTGTCCATCCATTGTAATATGAAATTCCATTGCCAATGCAAATCGGTCTTGTTTTTGTTGTAAACTGCAAAGTGTATCAGATAAAATAGTAGGCAACATAGGTCGTCTTCGGTCTGGTAGATAAATAGTAGAAACTCGTTTACTGAATGAGTTCCATAAACCTAATGTTTCCATCCAGAAAAATACATTAGCAATATAAACAGTAACAATCCAACCTGTTTGTATTCCATCATAGTCAAATTCTTGTTCAATATGAAACCCATCATCATAATCTGTACTATTAATAGGGTCAATCGTAAATACATATTTATCACGTTGGTCTTCTATATGAAAATTAGTATTTTTATAAATGGATTCAATATATTCAGCTTGTGATTTTTGCCGAAGAACATCAGTAGTTTTCTTAGTAAATTCGCTTAATGATACATGTAAACTTTTACAATATAATTGGTATTCAAAAAAGCAATCAAGATTATCCACATCCCCGATAGTTTCAGTTAAAATCCCACGGGGGTGTTTATCGTTCCAACAATCAAACTTGAATGTTACAAATTTATTTTTCTGTACTTTTGAAAAACCAACTTTTACATCATATGGTACTAAAAATGCAGGTAAATGACGGTCATCCGGTATACATTTATACAACAGTCGTTTTTTATTCTCCGTTCTACCAAACGTTTTGTTATTTTCCAACATAAGAACACCAGCAATTTGTTTACATGTTCTTACAATAGAACTAACACAATTGAATGTATCATCTTCAACTGTAAAAATATCATCCATAAACATTTTCTTATCTAATGGATTAATACTTTTTAGCTCTGGATATTGATTAATATCTAATTCTTTCTTATCTTCTACTCTATAGAATACATGATTTGAGTAGTTCCGATCAACTATAACGACCCGATATAGATTCATAATAAGTTTTATACATATAGTATGATGTGTAATGTTTATATCAGTATTTATAATATAATAAACGTTATATAATATTATAAAAAATCTATTGATAATATTATATGGACGAAGATACAAATTCATCAACAGATTCTATTAAGCCACCAAGTTTAGAGCCAGATATTGAAAACCAAATGGATAATACAGATACTGTGGATGCTTTAAATAATGAACTTGCAGAAGAGTTAAATGAAGATACTGATGAAGACGTAAAAATAAAAACAAAAAAACCAGAGGAAGAAAAAAAGGAAGAACCAAATAAAGACGTAGAAACAGAAACTACGAAATCATTTAATGCTACTCGTAGACCAACATCTTATAGACGTCTTTCATTTGATGGAATAAATGATGATGATAAAAAAGTTTGTAAAGGATGTTTATTTCAAAATAATCCTATGGCTACGAATTGTATTATGTGTAATCGTTCTTTATCAAATGATACAGTGGATATGTTTGATTCAAAACTAAATATAAGTAACAAATCAATATCTTCAGAAGAGTTTAATAACTTAAAAACAGAGTTCAATAAATATAGCAAAAATGATGTAATATCATATGATAATTTTTACAAATTGATAAATCCACGACGTACAAATCAAGACTTTTTTTTAAACGAATATTTAAGACATGTAGAATTACAAGGTAATAATGGTTATTCATTTATGGATTTATACACAGTAATACAACATTTAAAGAATTTAAAAAATATTAGAGCAAAGGATTTATTACAAATATCGGAAGATGATATCCATAAATCAGTAGAACGAAGAAAATTAGAAATGTCAATAGGAGAATGTTATGATGAAATGGAAAGAGAAAGAGATTATATGGAATTAGAAAAACAAAAGTTTATTATAGCCAAGAATAAAGAATTATTAGAAGCACAAAAAAAATACGAAAATGAAGTACAATTATACACAAAGGATTTATATGGTTTAACATGTGCAAGTTATTGTAAAAATACACTTTTATGTTGTACAAGAGATACAGTAATAAAAGATTTTGATAAAATATATGAAATTATTAAAGAAATTCCAACATTGAATAATTATGAAAAAAATTTAATATTAATGCGTTTTCAAACGATTTCTGCATATTGTACAAAACATTATAATACAATATCAAGATGGTATAATCACACACAAATATTTATTATAGCCTGTTCAATCGTAAATCCAGCTTTATTATCTATAAATAGTAATAAAGATAATGTTCACTATTATACAATATTTTGGTCAGTTTGGCTATCTCAATTGTTAGTTAGTTTAACTACTTCCTATATTAGTTTTTTTAAATGGGATAAAAAGTATTTTTTGTTTAATTGTTACAAAACAAAGATTAATCAAGAAATCTGGTTATTTATTGAATTATCTGGTAGTTTATATAAACATAAAGATGAAGACAAAGATAGTACTGGAGAAAATAATCATTCAATGCATTTAAAAACATTTTTAACCAGATTAGAATCATTATATAAAAAATTAAAAATGACTGAATTTGAAATAGAAACTGCAAACAATGATGATGAAGGAAATAAGGATAAATCTACAAAAGAAATAAAGGAAATAAAAGACGAAATGAGGTCAAGGTCATCAATACAAGCACCTATATCACCTGGTGTATCATATAGAGAAAAACAACATAATAGAGATAGAGAAAGAGATAGAGATAGAGAAATGTATTAATATTATCTAATGAATTATTATACAGAACTATTCTCAGATACAAACCATAATAATATTGAGCCAAAAAAAATACCTACAAGAACACCTGGCATAGTATATATTAATGATATTTTATTTTTTAAATACAACACGTATTATTTTAAAAACCCAATAACAATTTAATATCATAAAGGAAGACATAGTAAAATATACATATATTGTACTTGTTGCGCTGTCATTTACAATAATATCCTGATAAAAATCTGGATTTAATCCAAGACGATAAATAAATTCATAACAACGATATTTAAAAAAAGACACAATAAATAATGCATTACTTATATGTAGAGAATATGAGATACATTTATTATTGGATATCTTCTTTTGTTCTTTAAGGAAATAACTGCTACATAAGAAAATGCTGCTTATTTCAACTTTTAAAAAGGTAATAGTATGATTATATATGTGATCAAGTAAAATGGAATATAATTTTGGATAAGCAACAAACAGCATAGATATAATATGATGAAAAATAATATCTAATTTATAGAATGGTAAAAAAAATGTTTCAACGAATAAATAAAAAAACATGATACCACTTAATCCAGTAAGATTGGATACATACAATATATTGTAAATCGTATATAACGAAATTAACAATAATCCAGCTTGTTGGTGTTTTTCTATTTGTTTATATTGTAGTGGATTTACTAAAAAAAAGTTTACTAACATAACGTTACTATTAGTAAACTTTTATATTTTTTATATTTAATATTTAATCTATAGGTAATATTTTTTTTGCAAATGTTACAAATTCATCGCTATCACTACTTGTTATACTATTACGTCTAACATTATTTGATATTGTTGATTCATCACTTATACTACTAATACTAACTAAGTTAGTACTACAACTACTTCTACTATTTGCCCTTGAAGAACAAACTGAATTACAAGTTGTTCCTGTACGTATTTTTTCTTTTAATAATTCTAACTTACCCAGATCAATCTGTAAAGTTAATTTTAATGATATTTCATCAAAACAACCATTGCATATAAAATACGTAGTATTATAATAGTGAGGAAATGTAACACAACATTCTGCAGCATCACATATACTTCTTGCACATTTATTGCAATTATATAATGAAGTATTTACTTGACACTCTTCACAACAATCATCATAATCCAGATTCTTACCATATCTACTCATAAATATTCTTGAATTTTCATTCGTAGAATATTGATAATACGGTGAATTCATTTTAAAGTTTTAATTAATAATTTTTATGTTACTATTGTCTGCATATATATTGTCAATTTTTTACATTATTTGTAATAAAAATGTCATAATATTAAAAATGGGATATGGTTATGGTGTTTGGTTAGTATACAACAATACTGAATTAAAAACTGAGCATATTGGACATATAACTATAGCTTGTTTTATGAACAAAGACAATGCATTTAATTTGTATAGAGATATTGTACATAATTTGGGTGATACTGTTGAAGTTGAAATAATTGGTAAACCTGAATATTTTCCTTCATCGTATTATGAACACGATACAAATAAATTATGCGCTTGGGGATATTATGGAAAATGTGATAAATGGGAATTATACAGAAATATATGTGATAAATATGAATGTGATTTTAGTTCAACACCCCATATAAGTAAAGAATACAATTTATATCCAAATTTATTGAAACCTTGTGAAATAGATAATAAGGTTCTCCAATGTAAAGTTCATTGTGCAGATATTCGTAGTGATTTTCCAGTAGATTGGAAACTGTTAACATAAACAATAATGTCTATGTATATTCTATAATGAAAGGTTTAGCCAAACGAAATAACAAAACCCGAGGAAAAACACTTCGTAGAAGAAAAAGCCGCGGAAAAACAGCTCGTAGAAGAAAAACTCATGGAGGAAATGAGCGACCAGAATGGCTCACGGAAGACAATTGTAATAAATATAATGAAAATGGGATCCTACCTCCCGATGTTGATAAAAATATGTTTGAATCAGCTTGTAGAACAGAATTAAAAATCCCTAACAACATAGAAATAATAAATAACCATTTACCCAATACCTATGGTGGAAAAAAAAGAAAAACTTACAAAAAGCGAAAGTAAAAGTACTTAGATAACAGTTTATAATGATATTGAAAATTATATATAATAATTCATTATTATATATGAACAATTCAAATACAAAAAAAAGAACAAGGTGTAAGAATGGAACCCGTAAGAATAAAAAGACAGGGAATTGTGAAAGTGTAATGGACAATACTTGCTCTATATGTTTAGACAGAATTATAACTGATAATGTAAAAACAAAATGCAAACATAATTTCCATAAAAAATGTTTAATAGGATGGTGTAAAAGTAAAGAAGATTTGATTACTGGTCCTCTATGCCCTATTTGCCGTAGTAATATTAAAGACACATGCAAAAAAATAATACCATTTGATAGCCTTGAAGTGTTTCGATATACTTTTATTGGTACCGCCAGCGACAAAAGAAGAGATTATTTTATTGAACAAGTTAATAAGATTGTTCATAATAAGAAGTTTGATGTAAATGTGAAAAATCAATTAGGAGAACCTATTTTATCGGTATTATCTTATAACCGATATCATAGTCAATATTTCAAAGATACCATAGAATATTTATTGAAACATCCAAAAATAATTGTAGATAGTAATATTGTTAATGAATTAATTGCAAGTCGTAATACAGATATATTAGCACTTTATAAAAAACATAAAAAAATACCCAAGCACTT
>Ga0181598_1003988_pt1 | contig 12419 bp, 25 predicted proteins | sample 041ome_4_FD_153295 | JGI IMG/M metagenome (GOLD analysis project Ga0181598, IMG submission 153295) | Coastal salt marsh microbial communities from the Groves Creek Marsh, Skidaway Island, Georgia - 041404US metaG (spades assembly) | ecosystem: Environmental > Aquatic > Marine > Intertidal zone >...
TCAAGTCCGTATCTAAGTATAGACGAAAGGTGCGCCATATGCAAATTTTCGACGTGGTTGAAGTTCTTTCTAAGTTTCCACTCAACTCCGTGAACCCAATCGTAGAACTCATCAGGTACATCTTGCAACATCTCTTCCGGTAACTTATCAAACTCTTTCAAGTTCTCCCAAATATCGTAAGAAGAGCAATTGGTCAAAACTCGGTGCAACTTCACGTAGTCTGCAAACTTGATCTTGCAGCGATCTCCATTTGAGAAGCGCACGATGAAGCCCTCTTGGTTATCCCAGTTTAACTTCTGAATCTCCTTGTAGTCCTTAAAGTCATATCGCTTGACTATATTAAAGATGCTATCTTGCCAGTAGTCCAAGTCTAAATCTTCACCAGACTCGGTATGAATCTCACCGAGCATAACGACATCTTCCATCTCGCCGTAGTTAACGACGATTCTGTTCTCTGGATAGATGATTTCAAAAAGGTAGGTATTCTTCACAGTCAAGTGAGAAGTCTTGTAGTTGCGTTCAAAGATCTCTTTAAATCTGACAGCTTGTTCAGAAGTAAAAGAGCCACGTGACGCAAAGATCCATTCACCATCATAATAGAACATGATACCCAAAGAACCATCCATCTTCTCAAAGATCTCAAACTCTTCAGTTGGAGTATGCTTGGCCTCTTCGATGTTGAAGAATTTTTTGAAAGGTCGAGCAACTAAGTTACCCGTATCATCAAAGATAAGACCACGCGCAGACAGGGTAACCTCGTCCCATTTAGCCTCATACTGAGTTGCCTGAGAGTAATTGTAGATAGTCAACGGCAAAGTTGGGTGAACTTGTGAGATCAACCAGCCTTCCGCTACGTATCTGTCTAATATGTCTTTAGTTATCTTCATCATCCTACCATTATCTCTTGGATGAGGTCAGCTACCCATGCGTTATCTTGACCCCATTTCTTTCTTAACTCCATTTCTCTTTCGATTGCTACCGAATTGCTATTAGTTCTAAGATCGTTGATGATTTCTTGTCCGTTCCAATACCTTACTAAATACATTGTGCTTTAAGTTTGATTACAGTGTAAATATAATAAAAAAGCCTGACATAAAAAAATGTCAGGCCAATTATTTTGCAAAAAGTTATTAACAATTAGTAGCTCCAATCTGCAGCTACACTTAGTTCAATACCGTGTTTGTCTGCAAACTTCTGTAGTTTATCAATGATCTTTGACTGCAGTCTCTCGAACTTACTGTAATCTTTGCTCATCGTAGCATCGCTGCTATATTCATCCGGATGTCTGTACTGTCTAGGCTCGTCGATCTTCATGCGCAGCTCGTTGTGTTTCATAACTAGCTGAGGCTGTCTTGTATCAATGCCCAACTTTCTAGCAACATCCTTCATTGCATAGTAGTCCTTGCTAACTTTATCGCTTAGTGTCTTAAATTGACTTTCAATTGCAGCTCTTTTCTTAGCAATCTTCTTAGCCTCTCTTGGATTAAAAGGAGCACCGTGCTTAGCTTCATATGCCTTAAAAATTGCAACAATATCTTCAAGCATACCTTGGTGGTTGCTAATTGATTTATAACTACCGTATGTTACGTAAGATTCTATTGGTTTACCTTTATCACTGTCAGGATGAGGCATACCTGCGAAGTAGTGTCCTACTGAATATGATGGTGTTGTCGTACTATTACCCGAAGAGTATGAAAGAGGAGCATCTCTGTAAGTTGAGGTTCCCATACCGGCAACGCCAATGTTTACAACTAAGTTACCACCATAATTCCACTCTGATCTGTAGACTCTAACTTCAAGTCTAACTGGTAGTGCTTTCTTTAAGAACTTAACAGCCTGAATACCTTCACCATAATTAAGGTTAGATTTAAGGGCCTCTTTTGCCTCTGGTGAGTTCTTAATTCTCTTTAAGAAGTCACTTGCCGACATCGTCTCTTCTGAATCGAAGAGTGGCTCGTTGTTAATTTTATCAAAGATAAACTTCTCGTTAACGAATTGCTCGTATAGTCCTACTTTCTTCACAGTATTGCCCTTTTTATTTTGTTGATATTTATATCGATTTTAGCTATTTCTTCTTGAAACTGAATCTTTTGTAAAGTTAAGGCGTTAATCTCTTGCTTGTATGCATCTTCTTCATCTCTATTTTTAACACTAAGATCATCATACTTGCTGGCAAGGTCTCCTATCTTATCCTTAAGGTCCTTAATTTTAGAGTTGTATTCTGCCTTGGTTGCTTTTTCAAATAGCTCAAAAGATTTTACGTATTTCATATCTTCTTTTTAAATATCTCGGCTTCTAGCTCCTTGATCTTCTCTCCGATCTGTGGACCTTTTACACCGTATTTTTTCATGACCTCGTTGCCGTTGGTTGTTGGTTTGTACTTTAAAAACGCTCGAACCAGCTTAAGATCTAATCTATTTATCTTCGCAAATACGGTAATATTGTTCTTGTCTATGCCAGCACGCTCACGTTCTTTGTAAAGGTCAAACACATCTTCGGCTTTAAAGCTCATCAGACTCTTTAAGAAGAGCACCGAGTCCGTCTCATCTGAAGTAAAGGTCATCTTGTTCATCTCCTTCTTAATCTGCTCGCGTTCGTTGTCGCCAAAGAGCATTGCCAGCTGCACTAACCAGAGATTAGACTCTACGAAAGCCTCGTTGACCTGTAGTGTTGGAAACATTACCGACCATAGATTAAACTCGCTCACCATCTTTAGGTAGTCCTTTACCTTTTTCGCAGACTCAATCGACTTCTTAAACTCATCTCGAATTCTCTCCGGGCTCACGCCTTCTAGACTATTGTCGGTCAAGATTGCGTCTGCAGTCTCAGCCTCTAGTTTAGAACCAGTACGGCCAGCGAATCTGAGTGCTCTCAACTTTCTAAGTGGGTCTTCAGCAAATCGGTCTGCTGCTTTACCAACAGTTCTGATCTTCTGATCTTGGATGTCCTTTAAGCCGCCGACTAGGTCAACAACTTCACCTTTACCAATATCGTAGAAGAGTGCGTTGATTGTTAAGTCACGTCTGAGAACATCCTTGTCGATTGTTGAGTAGTTTACACCTTCTGGTCTACGGCCACTGCCAATATCTTCACGAAAGGTAGCAATCTCAACACCATTCCTGTCTGAAGGTATCTGTACGATCACAACGCCAAACTGCTGGCCAACTTCACCGATTGTTGAGTAACCAGCGCCTTGAACCATCTTAACCACCTCTTCTGGAAAAGCATCTGTCGCTAGATCAAAGTCTTTCGGCTTTTTACCTAAAATAGCATCTCGAACAGCACCGCCGACAATATACAGCTCCTTACCGTTCTTTTGGAACAGTTTATGTAGGTCAATAATATCTGAAGGTATGTTGAGCTTAAGTGAGCTCTGTGCCTCAGTAATCATTTGGAATTCTGTAAATGTCTTAAGTTGCATATCTTTATTTATCTAATTTTCTGGTAAAAGAATAATGTTGGTATCAATTGGAGTTGAGAAACCCATTCCCATATGATGTCCAAAGATTTCCATCAATTCCCATAATTGAAAGGTAACATATCCATTCTTATCTTCTTTTTCTTTAAGATGTTTTAGTTCCTTTTCTTCAATTTGTGCTGAGAATTCACAGAATCGATTTTCGTGGTCTAACCATTGTTTGTAACCTAATTCAGTTACTTTTACTTTTACATTCCAGTTAAGGTTGAAGTTAATTTCTTTCATCTTATCTTAATTTAAGTTCAAATCTGTTTTCCATTCTTTGAAGTGCCTCTTCTGGAACTCCATGTTCGTTGACTCCACCATGACGGTTCTCAACTACTAATGAGAATACTACATATCCATACTTTTCAGCCAATTCATAGTAAGGTTTCATTTCCCATTCTTGTGTGAATGTATTTGAGACAATGACTGTGTCAAAACCATAAGGTTGCATATAAGCATCAGCTTGTTTCTGACACCATTCATGTGCTTCCTTTAATTTAGAAGCATCGAAGTTGTATTCTCCATTTTTCATAAAGAACATATCAGCTTCAACATGACCTGTCTGTGCATTCATTAACGATTTTGCTAATGATGATTTACCACTGCCTGGAAGGCCTCTTAATAAGAATAACTTTTTCATAACTTTAAAAATTACCTGGAGCTACTTGAAAACAGCTGATACCGTTCTCTCTCCACATTTTTACTACTTTGTCTCTGTCATCGAAGACGCACATGATCTCATGACCAGCTGCCATCTCTTGATCTAACCAATCTTTCTTCAACACGTCATCTGGCGTGAAAGAACCCTGCATTCTCATGAACAAGAAGTCTGGTTGAATGCCGTGCTGTGCTAACCAATCTTCAGTCTGTTGACGACTAATAGAGTCTCGACCACTAAAGATACCAACCCGAAAGCCAGCAGCCTTCATTGCTTTAAAGCTTGCAATCACTGGCAAGTTTGGCTCATCCAAAGAGATATTCTCTGGAGCAAAGAAAGTCTTCCAGTTAATTTTACCATTTGGCTTAGCTGCCAAAGCACGTCTCTTATCGATCAAGGCCAAAGTGCCGTCCAAATCGAATATTACTGTTTGTTGTTTCATCTTGTTTTGTTTTACAGTACAAATATAATAAAAAAGCCCGAGACTAAAAAATCTCAGGCCATCTTTTTTGCAATTATTTTTGAGTACTTATCTCAAAACTTCTACAAATCCAACCTTATTAATATCGTTGGATTCAACACGCATTACCAATCGATATACGAACGTTGATTCACTAACATTAGAACCCCACCAGGTACCATCCCAATATTGATTGGTGTCTCTTGTTTCAAATATAAGTTGGCCACTTCGAGTATAGACTTCTAATAGATAATCTGAAACCGTCAATGTATCATCAAATATAGGTTTCCAATAATCATTCAACATATCACCATCAGGGGTGAATGCGTTTGGAATATGGACTTCTTGTGCGAATGCAGTTGCTCCAACAAACATTGCCGCTATTACTAATAACTTTTTCATCTTTATTTACCGGTATATCGATTTACTTCATCAATACAAATGCAATTCTTTTCTCCATAGATGTGACCATTAGGAGCAGAGGTTTGAACCCAAATTTGCTCACCGTTCTTATCTACTTTATGAGTATTACAACTCCATTCCATACAAGTTTTCTCACAAGAAGAAAACAAAACACAGGCCGTTAAAAATGTAACGAGCCCTATAAAACCACCTACTAATTGTTTCATGATTATTTGATTATGATTATTTGATTAAATTATACCTCTATCACTGCTAGGTAGAGATTTGTTATGCTATCTACAAAGCCTGGTGCAGATCTTCGCATTCTCTCCGCCCAATTTTGAGCCCATTTCTTAGCTGCTTCGCGCTGTAGCGGATTTGTACAGCTACAGACTACTCGGTTTACGTACTTAAATTGCTTTAAGAATTCTTCGTAAGATATGCTATTACGTTCTTCCATGTGTTGAATTTATCATTGCCAAACTTAATGTGCTCACCTTTAAACTGTGCTGCACCATTATTATCTCGGTCGTCGATCAGATAGTCACCGATCATTAAGTTCTTGTTGTGTGTGAAAATAAGTCTTCGGTTAACCTCATTACCAAGGTGCTGCTCTGCCCAAACTCGTTTTGCAGTTAGAGACTCTGGATTAGCCCAAGGTGCTGTTGATAAGATGTAAACGTCAAATCTTGGGTCGTTACTGAGTTGCTTGAATGCTTCTACCGCACCTGGCATTGGCGCTGCTTTGTAGAATGGCTCTACATCTTGGTCGATAATCGCGCCAACGTCAAAACTGTCTTCACCGAGTGCATGGATATATTTTTCGTAGACTGCACTGACTAGATCGACGAGAACGCCATCCATGTCTATGTAAACTACTTTCTTATCCATTCTTGCTGTTGCTTTTTACGTTTGACTTAAATAGGATTGAGAATAAGAAGTTCAATCCAAGTGCTTGCCAGAAGCTGATTGAGTTGACTCCATCGACTGCAGGTTCTAGACATGTATTCCACAACCACATTGTTGGAAATGCCATTAACAACGCTATTAAAGAGATAGCAGTTAACCCGATAAAGAAGAGTCCGATTGTTTCTGATAGTTTGTTCATTTGTGTATGTTTAATTACAGTACTAATATAATAAAAAAGATTGACACTAGAAAACTTTTTTGCAATTATTTTGCAGATTTACTCAACAAAGTCAAATGTCTTAATCTTATGTTTGTCCATCCAGCGCCCAATGAAACCTTCACCAACACCTAAATCTATAATCTCATATTTGTGATCGATCAGGGGCTTCTGAGCTCGAGCGTTATTCACAATGTCAACACTTTTAAGAGTGACTAACATGTAGTGTTTTTTGCCTGTTTTAGTCTTACGGTAAACTGCCACTGTTGGTGGCTTCTTAAATTCTATTTTATCAAGGTCCTTTAATTTCATTTCCAGAATAATTGTATCAAGATAAGTGCTATTGCTAGTGCAAGCGAGACGCCAGTCTTAAGCGTAATACCTTCACCAAGAAAGATATATGTCAAGGCCGCAAATGAGACGATGCCAGTAGCAAATCCAATAAACCTACTTGGCCATAACATGCCGTCAAAGTATTCAACTACAAATCTGGTTGCGTAGATCAGGATATAACTAATCACTGAACCAAAGACAATTGAGACTGGAATTGGATTCTTCTTAAACCAGGGCCAGACGAACTGCCCGTTAGTTTGAATCCAGATTAGTGATTGTCCAAGCATGAAGAGGCCGCTACCGATTAAGAGCGCTCTCAAAACAGGGTGGTTGTTTTAGTCAACATGTGACTAATGAATGAATGTCTGTGTTCCGTAGTTGCACCTTCGCTTACAATAGCATCTCGGTGCTGCTTAGTACCGTAGCCTTTATTGCTGCCCCAGCCATAAGCCAAGTATTCTTCTTTCTGGCTCAGCTCTCGCATGTAGTTATCTCGCTCGGTCTTTGCTAGAATCGAAGCAGCTGCAATACTAACGTAAGTGTTGTCTCCACCAACGACAGTTTCGAAAGGTATCCCGTTGTATCCGTGGAACTGATCTCCATCAACCAGAATGAACTGGAACTCGTTTTCTTCGGCTATTTTGTCAAGACATTGCTTCATACCGTTCAGTGTCGCTTTCAGTATGTTTGTGGACTCGATTTCCTCTACTGGAATATGAACTATTGAATATGCAAGTGCGTTGTCCAGAACTAGCCTACGAGCTTCTACCTTCTGTCCTTCAGAAAGTAGCTTTGAGTCTTTAATCAACTCATGTTGAAAACCATGTGGCATAATACATGCAGCAACTGTAACTGGTCCGGCAAGTGCGCCTCTTCCAGCCTCGTCGATGCCAACCTCGGTTATATTGAGGTCATTCGTATGGCTTGCTTTTAGTAGGATCTGCTTCATTTATAAACTTCTTTAAGGTTATATGTGAAGCTTTAGATTTGTTTAGAAGTCTCTCTTAGGACGATCCCATCGCATCTGGTTTTCAGCTCTGTACATACCGCATTTTTCATAGAACTCTACGTTCTCGTCTGAACAGTTCAAGATTGTCTTGTAACAATTCTTCTCTACTGAAAGTTTAAGTAGATCTTCAATCAGCATTTTACCTAAGCCTAAGCCTCTGTATTCTTCAGCTACAGCAACATCTTCGATCAGGGCAATTCTATTACCCGATCTGATAATTTTATTGACTGTAATTAACGAAGCAACTCCAGCAATTTCGCCGTCAACTTTAACGACGCGATATGTGATGCTATTGTCACCTATGATTTTCCACCATTGAACTGGTGTTGGCTCTGTAAAGCCGAATGCCGAGCTATAGATCTGGCAGATCCTGTCTAGATCATTATAGCCCGCGTCTTCGATTGTTATTTCTCGTTCTCGCTTCTCCATTGGTCATACCTTTTCACGATGTCTTGTAAAATCTTAGCTCTCACTATATCTTTGTCGTTGAAGATGTGAGTGCCGACACCTTTTACATTTCCGATTAACTCGATGAAATTAGGTAATGAAACTCTAGATGCTGCAATGTCATGTTGGCTTACGTCTCCGGTTACAATAACCTTCGAGTCCTTTCCCATTCGAGTTACAAATAACATTAGCTGCTTAAAGGTTGCGTTTTGAGCTTCGTCAAGAATCATTAGTGAGTCGTCAAAAGTATCACCTCGCATATATGCTAAAGGTTCAAACTTAATAATATTCTTGTCGAATAAGATCTTAGTCTCTTCATGTCCAATAATCTTCTCGATGTTAGACTTGTAAGATTTCATGTAAGGATCTACCTTCTCGTCTTTATCACCTGGTAGAAAGCCCAGCTTCTCACCAGCTTCCTGGATTGGCTTACATAAAATAATCTGTTTGATCTTCTTCTCCTTTAAGAGTTTAAGTGCTGCGAAACAAGCCGTAAACGTTTTCGAAGTTCCAGCCGGTCCGTGGCAAAATGTTATTTCATTGTTTTCAATTTGGTTTAAATATTTTTGTTGTGACTGCCTTAATTGTACTCTCTTTAGCAGTTCGTTATTATCTCTTGTTGTGGTTCGTTTTGCCATTCAATTTTATCTATTTAATCACCAGCCATCATGACTAGTTCTTTTAGCTTCATTAGTCTTTCACATTTTTCATACTCTTCGATCTCCTCGAAGTATCTAACCATTAGATCTATAAATTTAGACCTCTGACCTATGCCATGAGGTATCTCTATTAATCTATCATCGTCCTTGAATACTATGAAGCGGTTCACCGTCTTAGTAAAGTTACGTGTGATTTGGTAATAAGATGCTCTCATCAGACTATCCTTGTCCGAGTTTGAAATAAATCCGCTCATTATCGTATTGCCTTCTTTTTTCATATTTGATCTGCGAGTACGTTTATTGTACCGCACATCATATATATTTTGGCTGGCATCCATCCTAACTAGAAATTAAGATTAAAAATAGTAGTATATCTTTATGGTATAAGTTTAGTCTTGATTCGATCTAAACTTGCTTTCTACGTGCTTAGCCTTCATTTTCTGCTTTCTCTTCTTAGCAGATGGCTTAACATGTTGTTGGCGCTCGCGTAATTCTTTGAGCTGTCTTGTACGTATTACTTTAGATTTATATAGCTTAAGGGCTTTTTCAATGCCACCTTTACCGACTTCAATTTTCAACATATTCTTCGATTTCTTTTTTAATGTTTAACAGTGTGGCACATTTTTCGTAGGACTCTTTAGCCTCATAGTATTGAATCATACCGTCTAAGACTTTTATCTTTTTATCTGATTCTAGATCTGAAAGAACAACGTAACTTGGATGTTTAGAAACGGCTTCATAAAGAGCTTGATAGAACTGGTCCTTGTGTGTAAAGATTAGACTAGCCATCATTCCGTAGAACGGCGAGTCACGACGTGGATCGTAAAAGTTCATAAACATTTCTGAATCATCCATTGTTTTGCTTTATCTTTTCTATATATTCTAACTGTTCTTCGTTTAATTCAGGGTAAGAAGCATGTATTTTTACTAGGAGAGATCCCCTTTGTTCTGTGCCGTAAACAGGATAGCCCTTCTCTTTAAGTCTTAATGTCTTTTCTGGATAAGTACCTCTTGGTATCTTTAGGTTAATCAAGCCTTCTGGTGTCTCTAGAGGTATTGAACAGCCTAACATAATATCATACCATGGCAGGGTTTTCTCTAGCCAGATGTCGTTGCCTTGCATGATAAACCTACTGTCTGAGATAACGTGGATCTCAACTACAAGGTCTCCGTTCGGTAAGCTTGTGTTAAGTTGATGTGGATAGCCTTTGCCGGCTATTCTGAAACGCTGGCCTGTTTTTAGACCAGGTTTAAACGTCATTCGGATGCTTTGTCCGTTAACGTCAAAAGTTTTAATTGTGCCATGAAATGCTTCATCAAATGAAACATGGATCTGGACTCTGATGTCCTGCCCTTTCTGTCTTCTTTGCTGGCTGTTGAATGCATTGCCAAAGACCTGATCAAACATGTCGGACATGTTAAAACGGTCCTGCTGGTTAAACCTCGTAAAGAAGTCGTCTTGCCTTCGTCGGTTGTCATAGTTTGCTCTCTTATTTTCGTCGCCAATTGCGTCGTAAGCCTCTGCAATCTCTTTAAACTTAGCGTCGTCACCACCACTCATATCCGGGTGGTACTGTTTGCTCAACTTTCGGTAAGCCTTCTTGATTTCATCTTGCGTTGCAGTTTCGCTAACGCCTAATGTATCGTAGTAGCTCACTGGCTTTTAAAGTTTGGTCTAACTTTTATTACCTTGTCTTCGTTAATCGGCGTGCCTTCACGAAGATCGCTGCGTAGTTTCTTCTCCTGTAGCTTACTAACTTTCTCGTCACGCTTAAGCTTCTTCTCTTCAATCACATTTTGTTTATCAAGAGCATCTGCAATGCGTTTAAGTTGAGCTGCTATATCTTTAGCTGTCTTTTCTTCCATATCTATTGTTTACTAGGTCAGACTCGCCATTCTGAAAGTCTTGGTATGGTAATGACTTATCTTTCTGGCCTTGTTGTGGACCATTTATCATTATAACATCCTTATGTGGATTTGTTTCACCGACCTTACTTCTAAGCCAGTCGTCAAGGTCTTGGATTGAGCCTTGGAAATGTCTGATCTTCATCAGTCTATCGTCTTCATCTTTTAGGTCTACTCTGGCTTCAGCCTCAGTTAAGGCCAGCCTCTTCTGCTCTAGCTCTTCGATCACCTCTTTCCAGTGCTCGACATCAAGGTTCATGGCTTCATCAGCCTTACCGTCTTCTGCAAACTCAAGACAGAGTTCAGCAAGTGCTATTGCTGCTTCAACATTATCAGCTTCTTTAAGCTTACCATAGTAAGGATGTGAATCTGAAGATTTAAGCATTAGATTGACAGACTTAAGAACTGTCCAGCTCTCGGTGCTCTCGTTGATAACAGTAAAGATAGACTCGTCTACTTTATAGACTCTCTTGATAAATGCCTTGATGTCCTTCTTGTCGTAGCCAAGCAGATCACCAACGTATCTTGCCTCTTCTGGAGTATCATCACTTAAATACCCACCCTTCTTCTCTGCATAGTCTGCAAGTTTCTGAGCAGCCTTCTTGTTGTTCTTGTACATTACCCAAGCTTTACCATCAGGTTTACCTTTAACTTCAATAGCCTTTAGACCATTCTCTAGGCCGTAATCCATTGCTGCCATTTCAAGCTCGTTATTTGGTCGATAGATTGGGTTGTCCATATATGAGATAAAGGCTAAATCTCTCTTACCGTCAATTACAGTCTGGACGCCATTCTGTGTATCATAAGCTTCAGAAGCTTTGATCCTCTCGTTAATAAATTGCTCAAATAATTTTACATGCTTCATATCTTAGCCTTCTATTTTTGCCAGTTTAGTGTAATATTTAGGATCTTCATATAAATGGTCACGCGCAATTTCCATCGCTACGTTTTTATCACCAGTATGTTCCATCTCTACCTTGATACCTTTTTCATATTCGGCTTCAAGTTCTGTTAGATCAACACCATGTTTTTTGGCAATATCTTCAAGCGACATGCCGTTTGCAATTCCACCTGGAATTAGGTTTGCTTCAGAGATAAACTCTTCGTATAGTTTTATGTATTTCATGCTCCGTGACAACAACCATTTTTACATGTCTCACATTGGCAGTCACATTGACAACCGTTTGTTGTGCAAGACTCGTTGCATTTACAGTTTTCGCATTCACAATTTTTACAAGCCATGATTAGTAAGTTTTATTTTATATATCAAAGAAAAAAGCCAGCTCTAAAGCTGGCTTTCCGGGGGCCCGCATCACTGCGGTGAAATATAAGTGATACGCAGTTTATATATCTAGCTTGACTGCGTCTGTTACTTTGTCTAACTCTTTTTTAATGACAATACATTTTTCAAAGTCTTCGTCCTCTTCAAAGTGCTTAAGCATAATATCGAGAGTCTGTTGTAGAGAGACAAGCTCATCGTTCTCCATATTACGTAGATGCCATTCACCAAGACCATTCTTCTCAAGCTGTCTGTAGTTCTCTTCAATAGCCTCGAGCATCATGCGTTCTCGGTATTCCTCTAGTTTGGCTTCGAAAGCACCGTTGCTCTCTTCCATAAAATCTTCAAAGTTAAAATCGTCTTCCATATTATTGTTCTGTTTTAAATTCTCGTTGATAAACTGTGTGGATGGTCTCTAATTTATTTATCGGATATGCTGAGCGGTCCGAAGTGTAAGCTACTGTTACATCATCATATGTCTCGATAGCCTCGATCTGAACGATCGATTTTGTGCCCTGTGGTATTACCCAATCATTGACTTTCATTGCGTGCTGTTTTAATTACAGTGCTAATATAATAAAAAAGATTGACATAAAAAAATGCTGGGCCAACTTTTTTGACCCAGCATCAAAGTTTTTTAGAGAATGTTGACCTTAGTCACTTTCTCTGATTTGCCCA
>Ga0181598_1003996_pt1 | contig 12402 bp, 9 predicted proteins | sample 041ome_4_FD_153295 | JGI IMG/M metagenome (GOLD analysis project Ga0181598, IMG submission 153295) | Coastal salt marsh microbial communities from the Groves Creek Marsh, Skidaway Island, Georgia - 041404US metaG (spades assembly) | ecosystem: Environmental > Aquatic > Marine > Intertidal zone >...
AGATAGAGATGTATCAATATGTTTTCGAATGAAACTCTTTCTAGAAACTAGTCTGCGAAGGAAGCTTTTTTTTCTTCACTTACCTGCGAATCCTCCACTGATAACAAGAAATCAGTGAGGGACCGCCGATGCCGAGTCCTTGCATTTCGACTCGGCGAAGCGGTTCTTGCGCAATGCGCAAGATTCGATAATTTTTTCAAGGGGTTCTGCGGCACGCCGCGAACCCACTTTCCTCTTTCCGAACATTCACACGCGGTCTTTGTGTTTTGGTTTTGTACTTAACCAAATACCAAACTGGGTGAAAATCGTATCGTTATAATAAAACAACAACAACAATAGCAAACAAACAACGCGAATAAAAGAAGAAGAATAAAAACGACGATGGTATCATCATCATCTTCGTCGTCGTCTTCGTCGTCGTCTGCTACATGTTAATAATATATACACAAGAAACTATGATGATGTCAAAGCCTTGTTGTTGTTGGAATTCAGTTCAGAAGCCGTCAACTTCTTTCGCCGGCGGAGCGGTTAGAAAAAAAACATCATCATCGTCATCATCATCATTCGCAAAAGAACAAAGAAGAAGTTTAAGAAGTTTAAGTCGTCGTCGTATGAGCACACGTAGTAGTTACGATAACGATTACGAGGATATTGATAATTCTTACGAGGATGATGATGATTACGATGCTTACGATGATGACGAAGAAAAGGGGGGTTCAATTGATTCAGAAGAAGAAACAAATGTTAAAAAGTTCAACCTGGCGCTGGCTTTCGACGACGATGATGACGATGAGGTTGCAAAACGCTTTCTCGTCTCTTCTATTTATAGGATGGCTTCTGAAGAGAATTTATATACCGGCACACTCATTAACGAAGTATACGTTTTGAAATCAATCGATGATAAAATAAGAATCAAATCAGAATTCAAGACAGTAGTGTTAGACTTTCGCCGTCGCCGTCGACGAACCGGCGGCGGTTTCGGTGATAGTGATGATGATGATGACGATGATGTGAAGTACGTCAAAGTATTTCACGATGATGATGGTGATGATAATACATTGGTCGGTAAAAAAGGAAAACTTGTATCCCTTCTGCCACCATCATCTGATACTACATCTCCATCAAAAACAAATCCATCGATAACAAAGTTGTTAAAACTAATAACGATCAACGTTTTGCAAAACAGAAATTTAGTCAAGACGGGACCGCACGATTTTTTAGCCTATCATTTATTCGCGTCTTCTTTGGGCGCTTTCAAGAAAAGGAGCGGCGCTTTAGACGCGCGACGAAAGATTAGAGAGGGATACGTGCGGTTATGTTTGTCGCAAAACGCCGAAAATGATTCAAAAGAAAATACTATAAACTATTATATTTTCTTCAACCTGTCGTCGCAAACGTCCAAGTGGAACGCGTTGCAAGCGTACGAGTCTTTCAGATTGAAAAATAACAATAATAATATCAAAGTAATACCCGTGGCTTTAGTGTACGGTGAAAACAATGAAGAGAACGAAACAATCGACCGTTCTAGTTTTGTCTGGATATTCAACAACAGAAACCATATGCATGATTTTTACCAGTGCGTGTACGCAGACTCTGGATGGCGAGAAGCGGAAACTCTTATATTTGCGAAAAAGAACAACAAAAACACGTGGCCGGAGAGGTTCCGTAAAGATTTACTGCTCGAGTTCCCGAAAAGGAGAGAAAAAGAAGATCTGGAAAGAACAACTCCTTCAGTCATCACCGTCGCTGCGTTTGCGCAAGGGGTGGCAAAGTCGTCAATCGTGTTCATAGCTCCAAACATGTCGGAGAAAAACAACAACCACAAAAACGATTGCACTTTACGAAAGCTCTTTCAATCCGCGGGAATTACGTTTACCGGAACGTCTGCCGCTTTTGCCACGAGAGCCGCCGACAGAGTGTTTCTTTCGAGCGCCTTGAATAATTCGAAAGTTAAAATTCCAGGCGTCATGGGAATACCGAAGAAAGTCATCTTACAATCCGCGCTCACGGTCATGGCTGAAGAATACGTCGAAAAAAACGAGTTTTTATCCTCAGTCTCAAACATTCAACGCGCCGTCCGAACCTACGCCGAGGCTTCAAAAGAGTTGAATTGCGCAGAGTTGTGCATCAAGAGTCAATTTTATGAACAGAACTCGTCAAAAATAACTCGGATTCGAAGCGCAAAGGATTTAGAAACGTTCGCGTACGAATGCAGGAGAAACCGTCGTTTCTCGTCGAATAACAACATCCAAAATAATTTCATTCTCGAGCCGTTCGTGGAGACTGGGAAAGTGGTTGATTTTCAATTCGTTCAGAGAGAAGAGTCCTCGTCCGAATCACGTTGGCTTAAAATTTACGTCGGCGGTATCGGACCCGAAGGTAAAATGAAAGCTTTAGATCCCGCGTGTCCCGTTGGTGTACCCGAAGGAAGAAGAAAAGGAAAAACGCACGCGTATTTAGATTGCGTCAAGGATGGAAAAACAAAAAAGTTGTTGTTCGATGAGAAGAAAATTGAAAGCGTCGTGAAACCTAGAATAGAACGGGTTTTAAATCTTACTGGCATTTCTGGCGTCGCCATGTTGCGCTGTTTCGTCAACGTAGATTCTGGAGAGTTGATTGTCGAAGACGTGGATCATTCTCCGGATATGACGGAAAGAAACGGAACGTTTTACCATCAAGCGCTGAGATATTTCCATCGCGAAGAGCGCGACAACGATTTGTACGGAAAAGATGAAAGAAGTATAAACAGCAGCAGCAGCAGCAGCATTAGTACAAACGACGGCGAAGACGACGTCAAAAACGACGAAAAAAGCATCGAAGCAATAGACGAAATAGCGATTAAAAAAGGATTAGAGAATACGAGTTTCTTCACGCGTCTGATAGCGATAGCAATGTTTAAATAAAATGCGCGGCGTGCCATAGATTTAATATTTGGATAGGTACAAACGAAAACAATTTTCCCCTACATGACCGTCAAAACGTTGTTCGCATCAAATCCTTCGCCACTCGAGGGCCACTCTCGAGCCAATCGCCATTCGCCGTCGACTTTGAATTTAACGAGATACGTTCCCGGCGGTAATCTCGCTTCGCCCGTAAACGTGCTACTCCCGCCTTCCACGAAACTCGGGTATAATTGAATTCCTCTCGTCCACCCATCGAAATCACCCATCATGATCACATCCGAAGCGATGCCGTGATATTCAACTGGCACAGTTCGAACGACAGTTGAATCTATCTCTTTTGCATTCTTCGTTAACGTCGACTCTACGAGTTGTAAACGATTGACAAATTTTTCGAGCTTTTGCTCGCCCCGCGCTCGTCGCGTCGGGTCGTCGCCGCTTTTAGCAATGTCATTCTGCGCGTCTCGAATGAGACGTAACAGCTCGCCAGACTCTTTCGCTGCGCCGTATAACAACTCGTTCGCTCTTTTCAAATCATCGTCGCGAGTTAAAAGCGTTTTCTCGAGATACTTTGCAAACGCGTTTGAAGACGCGACGCGTTCGTTCAATCGAGTTCTCAGCGTCAACATTTGATCGTACAAGCGTCGCTGCGACCCGCCTCCGAAATTGTTCGTGTTGTCCACGTCTGCGTTGTTGGCTACTCCTTTTTTCTTTTCCTCTTCTTCTTTTTCTTCTCGTTCGATCGCGGCTAATCGCGATACCGGTGTCGACGACGACGACTTTGACGACGACGACGACGAGGAAGAAGAAGCCGCTTTCCCTTTCTTCTTCCTCAACTCCAAGTTCGCCTGTTTCATCTCTTCCAACGATTTCTTCAGCTCTTGCACTCGCGAGGACGATTTCTCCTCGTTTTCATCGTCGTCGTCGTCGTCGTCAGAAGAAGACGACGAGGACATCTTCACATCTAAAGCTTTCAACTTGGCTTCCGCTTGTGCCGCGAGTTCCTCTGCGCGTTCCACCGCCATCGACGCTTCTTCCACGCGGTCGTCGAAATCGGTATTACTATTGCTGTTGTTGCTACTACTACTACTCGACGACGACGATAAAGCGTTCGTTTTGCTCATCGCGTTCTTATTTCTTCCTTGTCTTTGTCTTCTCCTTTGGAACTCCTCCTCCTCGTTTACGAAAGAAGAGGACTGGGAGATTAATGCGCTCTTCTTCTTTTCTCGTCGTCCAATTCTTCGCGACATCGCGAAGAAGAAGTTCTTCCTGCCACCGCCAAAAGAAGAAGCATAAAAATGAGCAGCAGCTCCTCGGGATGGCCGATGATGATTTTGAGAAGACGTTTTTGGTGGTGTTGCCGTGGTCGTCTGAATCGTCGTCGTCGTCATCATCATCATCACGATATGATGATGATGCGTGTGAATGAAAAACTTTCTTTTTTTTTACGAAGACAGAGAGACAAAGTTTTTTCTGCTTCTTCGAGAAGAAGAGGATTGTTTTTTTTTGTTTTTTGTTTTCGCCCCCTTTTCATCTCTGGCAAGTCTGGTCACATGATGTGTCTGTTCATTTTTCTCTCTCATCATCGTTCGCGGTTTTCATTATTAAAAACAAGCAAGTTCAAATCGCAAGACATTTTTATCATCAAAAAACAGTCTCTTCTCTCTTCAAAAAATCATCCTCCTCGTCCTCATCAGGTTTTTTATACACACAACAACAACACATCATCAAAGACCAAGCGATATATAATAAGAACAACAACAAATCAATACGTACCATGGCATCGAAGAAGCTGGCGCAAACGATCGCGCACTCGTCGAAAGAAGGGACGACGACGACAACGAAGAACGTCATCTCACAAACTTTGAAAAAAGTAGCCCCGTGGAAAATTACCGGCCCAGCGTCGGACCCGGAGTGGCAAAACGTCCCGGTTTCTGCGGAGGATTATCGCGCGAGAGCGCCGGCGTCGTTCCCGCACGAGAACGTCAAGATACCAAACTCGGAACCCGATCGCGTGTTTAACGTTCGATATTACCCCAGGGATGCGAGGAGAGCGTTTGAACCGGTTTTACACGGTCGCGAGAAGGTGAAGACAACGTATACATTATCACCGACCGAGAACGTCTTGGGAGCGAAAGAATGGGACGAGCGTTTGGGAAACGACATCAAGCAGATCGATCCGAGAGATTTCTTCCCGGGGAGGAGAGATGCGTCGCAAGATTACGCGTTAAAATCGAGCGGGTATCGCGCGGTGCCGCTGTTGGAAAACCCCGGAGGCGGGTACACGCAACTGTGATGAGATAGTTTTAGTTTTATATTATAGTAGTTTGTGTATGAGTAAGAAGGAATAAATACTGGTAGGAGTAGTGTTTACTTGAAAAGTCTTTCGTCACTTCGTAACGTGTCCCCCCGCCTCTTTCCTTTCCTCCACAAAAATCAATACGACTCTCTCAACAACAACGAGAACAGAGACCATCTCGTCATCATCATCATCACATCGTCCACCACCCCACCAGTATTCGTTTAGAAAGAGAGAGAGAGAGAGAGAGAGAGAGAGAGAGAGAGAGAGAGAGAGAGAAAGATATAAAGCGTGGGTCAAATTTTCAGCGCGTTGATGTCGTACTTCTCCGCGAATCAAGAAAAAGAGTACAAAATAGTCATCGTCGGTTTAGACAACGCGGGAAAGACGACGACTTTATATAAACTACACCTGGGGGAAGTCGTGCAAACGCAACCGACGATTGGATCGAACGTCGAGGCGGTGGTGCACGAGAACGTCTCGTTTGAAGTTTGGGATTTAGGCGGCCAATCGAGTTTACGAAACGCTTGGCAGAGTTATTATAAGAGTTCGGACGCGATGGTGTTGATGGTGGACAGCACCGATCGAGGGAGAATGAATTTATCGAAGCAGGAGTTGTTTAAAATGCTCGACGCGGAGGAGGTGAAGAATAATCCAAAGTGTTGCGTGTTAGTGTTTGCGAATAAGCAAGACTTACCGGACGCCATGACGGTGGTTGAGTTAACCGAGACGCTCGGTTTAGATACGATTGCGAATAGAGATTGGCACGTCCAAGCGTGCTGCGCGTTGAGTGGGATGGGATTGAACGAAGGATTGAGCTGGATCGCCGCAAAAGTTACCGGAGGAGGCGCGGATGGTATTTCCACCTTTATGGGCGGAAGATGATGGATGATATAAAATTTAGAAAATTGTTTTAGAAAATATAGCACACGGCGGTTGTGTTTGTTGTAATAGCAGCGACGACGACACGACACAAATATTTAGGAGTATCACGAAGATGGTGTAGAGCTCGAAACTGTTTCTTCCTTATCTTCTTCGTCCTCGTCTTCCTCTTGAATGTGGACGCCACCTTTCCTGTCCTCGATACCCGGCGTTTTCGGTTCGGGCGTCTTCGGCTCTTCGATCGACGGAGGCGGCTGCTCGTCTTGTCGTTCTTCTTTCGGCGGCAAAAGTCTCGGAACCGCGTGTTTCGAGGTATCTTCGTACTCTTCGACCATCTTCTTCAACTCCTCGATGCCATCTTCTCGTTCGCTCGCGATTTTCTTGATCGAATCGGCCATTTTTACGTACGTGTCGTACTCGGCGACTTTGTACGCAAAGATCGCCATGCGTACTCTCGGCTCATTTTCTCGCAGAAAACACTTACATCGATCCAACAACATCGAAGTCGTTCCTTTTAATTGCGACTCTCTTTTATTTTCCAAAATCTCGTATCGATCGATTTCTTTAGCTTTACCGGGCGACTCTTGCTTCTCCTCGGGAAGTTGATGGAGTTTCGCCAGCTTTTCTCGACACGGCGCGAGCTGATTGAACACCTTCTCGTGTTCGTCAAACGCGCCTTTTAATTTTCTCGCGAAACTCAATTCCATCTTAGCCACGACGTCTGAAAGTTGGTGTTCGAACTTATCGAGAAAGTTTCCGTACTCTTTGCTCGTTTCGTTCAAAGAGTACGACACCGCGTTCAAGAAACCGTTGATGTGTAAAACATCGTTCAACAAATCGTAATTTTTCTTGTTCTTTTCGATGTTTCCGATATCGATACCGGAACTATTCGCTCGGTTCGATATCGCTTGCAGCTCGGACGCGAACTTCTCCGACTTCAAAGACGCCAAGCGTTGATGGCGTATGAAACTCTCCCCGTTTCTTTTCAACGTGTGCGCCACGTCGCGAAGGATTTCAACCGCGTACACCTGTTTGCGTCATCCGTCGTCAAAGAGAACAAAAAGAGATACAGAAAACCTCGTTAGTCTCATCCAAGCGTTTCATAAAAGAAAAGAAAAAAAGGAGGTACCGTGTGTAACAACTCGTCGTCGTGTTGGAACTGAATGCGCGTGTTGAATACGACATCCTCGGTGAGCTGAGGATTTTTATTCAGTCTCGTTTTCTTCTGTTTCGTCGTCGTCATCATCCTCCAAGAAGTTTAACGCGCGCTTTTTTTGTATCGCTTTTTTTGTTTCTTTCGTCGTGAGTATTTTTTATTGGAAAAAACAAACGAGAGACTTTAGCTAGTAAATATAATAATGGATTCTAAAAACTATTCTCTTCTTCGTCTCTCTCTCCTGTGATGACTCGAATATCGCGTCATCGTCATCGTATCAAAATCATTATTATTCTTTTTACATAATCTCTTTGACCATCTTCCCAACTAAAACCATCTGCTCCTTCGCGGCCAATCGCATCGTTCGCATCTGCGTCAACTCTTCGTCCACTTCCGGAGTGACCCCTTCCGGTCGACTTCTCAATTCCTCCTCTTGTTGCTCAAATTGCACGTCTTGTTCGTCCATGCTCGCTTTAAACCCATCCACGGCGCCGGCTAATTCCGCTAACTCCACGTTTCCTTCCTTCGCGACTGTTTGAACTATTTCCTTCATCTTTTCGTCCGTCGTTTCGCCTTTTTCCGCCATGATTTGCCACTCTCTTATGATGTTATCAATCACCCCTAACGTCGGCGGCGCGTTATACTTTTGATACAACTGCACGAGAAAACTCAGAACGCCTTGTAAACTCGCGATGACTCGTTCGTCGTCGTTCCTTTTCTTCGATTCTTCCAACATCGCGTGTGCCGCCGCGACCACGCCTTCGGTGAGTACACCTTGTTCTCCAAACTCTTCGGCTTTGGCGATAACTTCCTCCGTGGTTTCGCACGAAATCAGCTGGTAAAACCGTTCAAACTCTTCCGGAGCGACGTTTGGTGGCATCGGGGAGGCGTTGTTGTACGCATCGATCGCGTCTTCTTCCATTCCGCTTTTCGTGACGATGATATTCTTCTTCATCCTTTTCGTTTTATTCATCTTTCGTTGTTGTTGTTTTTTGTGCATCATCGTCCTCGAAAATGCATTACGATGATGATGATTCGCGGAAGAAGACGTCGTCGTCGTCCTAATCATCATCGCAACAGAAGTAGTAGCAGTAGCACGCATCATCATCCCGTGTTGTTGTTATTCTCTTCTTCTTCTTCTTTGTGTTGTTGTCTTTGAATAAAAGTCGATTTAATATGGTGTGTTTTTATTAGAGTAGAAGAATAAAGTTGTTTTTTGTTTTCTGTCTGTGTTTTTTTTTCGCCAAAAAGAAAAAAAAGAGCATTTTGCAGAAAAGAGCAGACAGATGAGAGAGAAAAAATTGGTTCATTTTTTTGCCGTCGAAAGAGAAGGCAAAAACCTACACACCCAAAGTGGATCGTCGCTCTTCAGAAGAAGCACACGACGCACACACACTTTTGCGCGCGCACACATCATACTCATCTAAAAATTGAACGTTTTACTCGTAATAATAAACATCATCATGGGACACGTCGTCGTCGCAGTATTCGCAAACGCACACACGGTACGTCTTCTATTCTCTTCTTTTCCTCTTAAGTATTCTTAAATATAAACTTTTCAACAGATATTGTCGAGCAAACGAGGAGGCTATAACGGCACAGCTGTAGCGTCTCGTTCGAGCGGCAGCAAAAACAGCAGTAACAAACTTGGGAATGGGAACACCAGACGACGACTAGGAGGATTAAAATCGCGAATCACGACGACGAGAGCTTCCGTGGAAGAAGCCGAGGAGGTGGAGCTGGACTGCATGGACCGAATGGAGAAAGCGATGGAAGTGATGACGGATAACTTTTCCACGGTGAGAACTGGACGAGCGAACCCGAACATGTTGGACAGAATAGAAGTTGATTACTACGGAGCGATGACGCCGTTGAAATCGTTATCGAACACGAATAACTTGGACGCGCAAACGCTCGTTATTCAGCCGTTCGATAAAGGCGCCTTGAAGGAAATCGAGAAAGCGATCGTGAGATCGGATTTGGGGATCACGCCGTCGAACGACGGGTCCGTGATTCGCTTAGTCGTGCCGCCGTTGACGGCAGAGAGAAGAAAAGAGTTGACCAAACAAGTCAGCAAGTTGGGCGAAGAAGGTAAGGTGGCTTTAAGAAACGTGAGAAGAGACGCGATGACGAAGATTAAAAAAATGAAGACGGACAAGACTTTGGGCGAGGACGAATTCGCCTCGTTCGAAAAGAAGATTGAAGATTTGACGACTTCGTACGTAAAAAAGACCGAAGACGCGGTGAAAGCGAAGGAGAAAGAGTTGACTACGGTTTAATTTAAATATATGATAATAACGAGAACAATAACAACAACAACAACACTACGTGTACTTTTGTTTTGTCGCGTGAGATTGCGCATCGTCGTTCTTTTTTTCTGCTTTCGCGTCGCGTTCTAGTTTTGTTTTTGGCTCTCTACGTCGTTGAAGTCTTCCTCCTCCATGGACATGCGCTCGGCTGGACTGACAATCTTTCTCCACGCTTGCGGTCCCAAGTCTCGGGCTAAAATGAAAATGTTCTCCGAGACTCGCAAAATGAAGAGTCCGAGGACGACGAACCAAATACCGAATAACCCGAGCTCTTGCTTTGACACGCAAAACCACAACGCGTACGCCGAGAGAGGCAAGTTGATAACCTGCGTGAGAGCGGCAAATTCTATTCTCCCAGTGGCAAAAACTAACCCGTCCGTGACGCAAACGCAACAATACGTTAAGATGGAGAAAAATACAATCGGCGCCACGGATCCTACCTCTGTCATTACGGTCGCGTTCTTCGTAAACATCTCCGGTTGATACGCTAAAATAGAGGCGCAGATTGCGCCAACTCCCGCTCCTAATCCCAACCCAGCTAATAAAAGTAATCTCCCAGCTTTCCTCACATAAAGCGATTCTTTACTCGTCGCGAAACCGTTCGCATTCCTCGGTCCAGCCGTGGCGAGCACGGACTGCGCGCACGCCGATAAAGGTTCCGGACAAAACTGCGCCACGGAAACGATACCCGCCACGACTTGGTGCGCGGCGATTGTAACGACGTTGATTGTCGACGCCAAAGCCGCTGCGTAACTATAAAACAACATAATACACACCGATCGAACGGATAAGACGCCACCAGCGGTGATAAATGGTTTCGAACGCGCTCTCGTAGGCATTCGAAACATCAAATTGTGATTTCTCGAAAGCTTTCGCAGAAAGATCAAAGCTCCGAACGTTTGCGAAATCGCGGTAGCAATGGCGGCGCCCGCGATGCCCATTTTAGGTGGACCAATGACTAAATACAAATCCAAAACTAAATTCAATCCTCCGGCGAAAGCGAAAATTTTCATCGGCGATTGTGAATCTCTTTGTCCGAGACACGTCGCCGTACCAACGAGCGTTATTAAAAAACACGGCATCGTGAAAGCTCTCGTTCTTAAATACGTCACCGCCGGTTGCATGACGTGAGGTTGCGTTTGCATGAGATCTAAAAGCGGCACCGCGAAGACAATCATACCAAAAGCCGCTAACACGCCCATAACAATCGCAATAGTGAGTGCGTCGGAGATGACCATCGCTAATCCTTTCGCGTCCTTCGCGTCCATATTTCTGCTCACCATGCCAGTCGTGGCAATCGTCAGAAACTGAAATATCATCGCGACGAAACCGAAAATGGACGTGTTCGGTCCCAAAGCCGCTAGATACGTCGCCGATATGCGGCCGACGCACGCAGTATCCACTAAAGTCATGACTGGATCGCACAAAACGGCCCCGAGTGCGGGAACGGCAAACTTCACGACTTGTCTCAACGTCAACGCTGGAAAGTCTATTTCTTTTTCTTTTCTGCCGTTCTGGACGACGAGCGACGACGTCCCGGCGATTGGTCTCGGGGACTTCTGTCCAGATCCCATCATCTTCGGGCTTTTTGGATCTCTCGTCGAGGAAAGCGCCGTCTCGTTGCCGCTGTTTAGAGCGTTACTACTATTCAGAGGTTGTTTGCCCATCGCGCCGTGTCCTCTGGGATGCAAACCTCCCGCGTCTTTCGATTTATCGCCAACGCGCATCGCTTCCGCGACATCAATCGGTCTGTTTTGTTTCTGTTTCTGTTGTTGAAGATGTATTTGTTGTTGTTGTTGTTCAGAAGAACTCGCAGAAGTCGGTTTTGAATCTCCAGCGCCCATGATTTCAACCTTGGTCACTCTCTTTGTCGTCGTCGTCGTCGTCGTCGTCTTCGATAGGAGTCCCGCCGGGCGTCGTTGTTCTTCCTCTTCTTCTTCGTCTTCTCGCGAGGTCTCGTCGAAACTGTCTTCTTCTTGATCCTCTCCAAATTGATACAAGATTTCGTCGTATAAAAAAGGAACGTTTCGATCTTCTTCTTTGTCTTCTTCTTCTTCTTCTAAGTTATCTTCTTCTCTTCTTTTGTCGTGCGCTCTGAATACTTTTCCCCCTCGAGTTTTTAGCTCCTCGTTGTTCTTACTCGTAGTCGTAAAATGTCTTCTCCTCGGTTGTCTTCTTCTCGAAGATGATGATAAAACTGCAGACGAGCGCGCGAACAGTCCTCCGACACGGTTGTTGCTCGCGCTTCTCGTCGTCTGCATTCACAACTTTTAAACGTTCTCCTCTCTGCCCCTCTTTTTCTCTCGCGTCGTCGTCTCGTTAATGTTGTTGTTGTTGTGGAATCACACCAAGACCTCTCCTTCTCTTTGTACTCCTCTTCTCTCGTTTTTCTCGATGATGTGAAAGTTCTTTAGAATTCTTGTTGTTGTCGTTGGTAGATGATAAAATAAAGCACTCTTCTCGAAAGAAGAAAGAGAGTTGTTGTTGTTGTCGTTGTTACGCTCTGTTTTTGTCAAAGAAGAGAGAGAGAGAGAGAGAGAGAGAGAGACTATGTTTTTATAATAATAATAATTCAAAAGCTTTTTTTGTGCAACGACAACAAAGAGTGAAGCACCCCTTCCTTCTTCTTCCGTTGACGACAGAAGAAGATGTTTTTTTTTTGAAGACTTTTTTCAAGAGAGATTTTTTTGCCCACACAAGACCAACAAAAAACGCTCGTCGTTTGAAGAAGAAGAAGAAGAAGACAAGAAGAAGAAGACGAGAAGAAGAAGCAAAAAAAAAATGCATCATCAGAAAAAAAATGGCATCGTCTACATTTAACTTCGACGAGTTGGCAAAAGAAGCCCTCTCCTCCCA
>Ga0181598_1004009_pt1 | contig 12385 bp, 10 predicted proteins | sample 041ome_4_FD_153295 | JGI IMG/M metagenome (GOLD analysis project Ga0181598, IMG submission 153295) | Coastal salt marsh microbial communities from the Groves Creek Marsh, Skidaway Island, Georgia - 041404US metaG (spades assembly) | ecosystem: Environmental > Aquatic > Marine > Intertidal zone >...
TTTTTTAAGGTAATAAAACTTAAAAATACCTACGAAAAACCCTCTGAAAAGAAAAAAAGAATTCTGCAGGAAAATATAAAAAGAGTAAAAAAACTTAATAAACTTAAGAATAGAATTTAAATATACCGCGGGGTGGAGCAGTCTGGTAGCTCGTCAGGCTCATAACCTGAAGGTCGGCGGTTCAAATCCGTCCCCCGCAACCAATTTTAATTAATGCAAAAAGAAGTTTATAAAAGACACATTAATAATTATTCAAATCACTGGTGGTTTCAGGCTAGAAAAAAAATCATAGAAACGATAATCAAAAAAAATATTATAAAGAAAAATATCAATATATTAGATTTTGGCTCTGGATCTGGTGTAAATGTTGATATGTTATCAAAGTATGGTCGAGTAAACATTTTTGAACCACATTTGCCAACACGAAATTTTTTAAGAAGAAAATTTAACTCAAAAAAATATTCTGTAATAAAAGAATACACTAAAAAAAAATTTGATTTGATATTGTTGGCAGATGTTTTGGAGCATATTAAAAATGATAAAAAAATCATAAAAAATTTAAAAAAAAATTTAAAAAATAATGGATTTATTTTAATTACTGTGCCTTCATATAAATTTTTATTTTCAAAAAAAGATTTAATCTTAGGTCATTATAGAAGATATTCAAAATCAGAAGTTTTAAGTCTTTTTAGAAACTTTGAAATGGTAAGATTAACTTTCTTTAATTTTATTTTATTTTTTCCAATTTCATTCACAATATTATTTTTTAAATTATTAAAAATAGACTTTATAGATAAAGTAGAAAAATCACCAAATAAAATTATTAATTTTATTCTGTTTAAAATTTTTAATTTTGAGAAAAGATTAATTAATCATTGTAATTTGCCATTTGGAATATCTATGTTAGGTTTGTTTCAAAAGAAATGATTAAATCAATATCTGTTGTATTTCCTTGTTATAATGAAGCTGTTAGATTAAAAAATACTTTTAGAGATATTAAAAAATTTCAAGAAAAAAAAATAATCAATAATTTTGAAATTATTTTTGTAAATGATGGAAGTTCTGACAATACATTTCAAATCCTAAAAAAATACAAAAATGAAAATGCAAAGCTTAATAAAAAGATTAAGATTATAAGTTATCAAAAAAATCAAGGAAAAGGATATGCTTTAAAAAGAGGTGTAAAGATTGCTAAATTTGATTGGATATTAACCTTAGATGCAGATATTTCTGTTTCAATTACACAATTAAGTGATTGGATAAAACATAATAAAATCACAGAAGAAAATTTTATTTATTTTGGATCTAGAAATCTAACAGACTCAAATATTAAATTTAAGATATATAGAAAATTAATAGGGTTAATATTTATAAAAATTATAAAATTTTTTTTTAGTATTGATCTATTCGATACTCAATGTGGATTTAAGTTATATAAAAAAAACATTGCGAAGAAATTATTCTTAAATTTAAAAATATTAGATTTTACTCATGATATAGAAATAGTCTTAATATCAAAAAAAATTGGTTACGAAGTTAAAGAATTACCAGTAAACTGGATACACAAAAAAGGTAGTAAAGTTTCTATTTTTAAAGATAGTATTAAAATGTTTATTTCTTTATTAAAAATTAAAATTATTTACTTTAAATAATACTAATAGATTTTAATACTATAGATTTTTTTTCTCTGTTTAAACCTTGTCTTAGATCATATAAAGAAATTGGATTATCGATTTCAAAAGTAAAACTATAAATATTTGTTGCGTTACAATTTAAATCTAAAACTAAATTCTCTAGATTATTTGTGTCAAAATTAATAATCTCACTATTTCCATCTTTTAATGAAATTTTAATACTATTTTCAAGATCTTTATAATATTTTTCAACGTGAAATTTAATTCTATTTTTTTTTTCACAAGATAAACCTTCTATTTTTAAAAATAACGATGAATTATAACCATAAGATACAAGACCTAGGTCTTTATTTGTGGGTTCCCATCCAATCGAAGGGATTAAAAAATTATTTGTCACATCAATTATAAAATTATTTTTGAAATTTAACTCAGCAATTTTATTCAAACTTAAATCATGCTGAGCAAATCCTCTTATCTTATTATTTGCTATAATCCAGATATTGTCTTGTAAATAGATATAAATTTTATCTTGAAATAAATTTTTAAGATATAAGGCAATGTTTTTATTTTTTGTCAAAAAAATTCTTTTATTAAATATACTCAAGTTTTTCTTATTAAAGTCTTTAATGAGATTATATTTAGCAAAAGTAGTTTTTTCTCTATTTACTCTTGCTAAATTTACTAAATCTGTTTTTAAAAAATTTTCCTCTATTAAATATCCAGAAAGTTCATGAAAAATATTTGATTGATTTTTACTCTCAATTAATCGTATTTCATCAAATTGTTTTGAAAGACCAGACCAAAATTGATTTTTTCTGATCTCTTGAAATTCTGAGTATTGATAACCAAAACTATAATTTTTAATACCGCTATAGATGTCACTTATCTGAATAACAAGTAGTATTGATAAGACTAAAATTGAGTTAGATTTAAAAATTTTAAATATAAAAATAATACCAATGATGAATATAATATAGTAAACGGGCCAAATCATTCTTCCACTTGCTCTGAAAATACTTAAGAAAGCATATATAAATTTATTTAAATCAATTGAAACTATATTTATATCACCAAAGTTAATGTTATTTGATATTGATATTATTAAGAATGGGAGAATAATAAATGCCCAGTTTAAATTTGAAAAAAAAATATTAAATTTTTTCTTAAAAAAATTGAATAAGAATATTATAAAAAAAATAATTCCAGAAAACCCTAAATAAGAGAATCCCTCAATTTCTTTGTTTTGGTAATCTTGTTTTGTTAAAAAATTTGACCATGAAAAAGATCCAATATTATTTTGACCACTTGGGTTTATAAAGCTATTCAAGTTAAAATTATAATACCCATAGCCCCACCCTAAACCATCATCTAGATTTATAGAAAAATATCCAATCGTATACATTGAAATTATAGAAATAATAATTGTAATAAATAATTTTTTTAAGATTTTTGAAAAGGATTTTCTTAAGACTAACACTTTATAAAGATCTTGAAAAAAGATTATTAATATTAACATTAAAAAAAAATAAAAATGAATAAGTAATGAAAGTAATAAGGTTATTAATCTAAAATAATTTTTTTTTTTATTTTCTGAAATCTCTATATAGACGCCACAGAGTATCAACCACTGCCCAAATAGACTAAGATGTATTCCTGATCTGTGAATAAAAATAGATGCGGTAAGAAAAAATAAACTTCCTAATAATGAAAATAATTTATTACCAGTTCCTAGATAAACTATTTTATATGAAAAGAATATTTGAAGATAAATACATAAAAGTATCCAAATAGAAAAATATTGAAATTTTTCTGGCAAGAAAAAATTTAATAACTTAAAAAAAATTGCAAAAATTGGTATAGAATCTGAATAAATTATATTAGAATCTGAGTAAATTCCATAATTTGGATTTAAGCCAATTGGAAATCTCCATTTATCATCTCTAAAATATTCCCAACCTAATTGATATGTAGACAGATCTCCAGAATTTAACCAAGTTACATTAGTAGGTTTAATGTAATCAAACCCTAACAAATACACCCAAAATAAAACTGAAATTATTAAAAATAAAAAATAGTAGTTTGATAGATTAAATTTTTTCACTGAATTAATGCATTTTAAATTAATTTATTCTCATTATTATGATAAATTTAATTTTAAAATTACATGTTTAAAAATGTTAATATATTTTAAATTTTGATTTTTTACTATCATTGAGAAAGCCTTTAACTGTTTCAATTGAGAGTTTAGAGAGTGACTTTCCAAATTTTTCAATTTTTTCAATTATTTTTGGTGGAACGGTAATAATATGGCAACCTAATTGCTTTGCTTGTAAATAATTATATGGCTCTCTTACACTTGCCCATAAAATTTCAATATTCCTATAACTTTTAGTCATTGAAATACTTTTTTTAAATTCTGGTAAAGGATCTTTTCCTGTATCTGCTGCTCTTCCAGCAAAAATTGAAATTATTACTTTAGACTTTTTATTTAAACATTTTAAAATTTTTTTTGTTTGAATGGCATTATACACAGCAGTGATATTTAATTTAATATTTCTTCTATTTAACTCCTTAATAATTCTACCCATAAAAATACCTTTTGAATTTACAACTGGTATTTTCACATATACGTTATTGCCCCATGAATTAATAATCAATGCTTGTTTTTTCATAGAATTATAATCATCACCAAAAACTTCAAATGAAATGGGTTTTTTACAAATCTTTAATATTTCTTTTGAGTATTTTTGATAATCTTTAGCCCCAGCTAACCTCATAAGACTGGGGTTAGTAGTGAAGCCTTTAACAATTTTTTTTTTACTAAACTTCTTTATTTGATTTATATCCGCAATATCACAAAATATTTTTGTGCTCATTAAAAAATTGTTATAAGTTTTTAGTTATATCTTCTGTCATTTTTTTTGCATCTGCAAATAACATTAATGTATTTTCTTTGTAAAAAAGATCATTATCAATTCCAGCATATCCAGGGGATAAACTTCTTTTAACAAATAAAACTGATTTACATTTTTCAACATCCAATACTGGCATTCCGTAAATTGGGCTCTGAGGATCAGTTTTTGCAACAGGATTTGTTACATCATTTGCTCCAATCACAAAAGCTACATCAGCATTTGCAAAATCATTATTTATTTCCTCTAATTCAAAAACTTCATCATATGGAACATTTGCTTCAGCCAATAGTACATTCATATGACCAGGCATTCTTCCTGCAACTGGATGAATTGCATAAGAAACTTTAATATCATTTTTCTTTAGAGTATCTACCATTTCTCTTAAAGCATGTTGTGCTTGCGCTACCGCCATACCATAGCCTGGAACAATAATTACTGATGAAGCATTTTTCATCAAAAAGGCTGCATCATCTGCATTACCACTTTTAACTGGTCTTTGCTCTTTGTTTTTATCTCCAGCCGATTGCTCTGTAGCTCCAAAACCACCCAAGATGACGTTAAAGAATGACCTATTCATTCCTTTACACATTATATAAGATAAAATTGCTCCTGAAGATCCAACTAAAGCGCCTGTAATAATTAAAGCTGTATTTTCTAAAGTAAAACCAATTCCAGCTGCAGCCCAACCTGAGTAAGAATTTAACATTGAAATCACAACCGGCATATCTGCTCCTCCGATTGGAATAATAATTAAAAAACCAATTAAAAAAGATACTGCAATTAATGTCCAAAACAAATTAGGCGATTGAGTTGAACAAAGATAAAATGTTAAAAATACAATTGAAATTAAAATTAATGCATTTAATGCATGTTGACCTTTAAAAGTTATAGGTGCACCTGACATTATTCCTTGAAGTTTTAAAAAAGCGATAACTGAACCTGAAAAAGTAATCGCACCAACGGCAGCACCAATCGCCATTTCAATTAAACTAGCAAGTTTAATATTTCCTGGTGTTCCAAGTCCAAAAGCCTCTGGATTTATAAAAGCTGAAATTGCAACAAAGACTGCAGCTAATCCAACTAAACTATGAAAGCCAGCAACTAATTCGGGCATTGCAGTCATTGGAATACGGTATGCAATAAACGCTCCAATACTTCCACCAATTGCTAAAAATATAAGCACATAAATAAACCCTGAGGTAAAATTACCAACTGATAAAAAAGTTACTGATACAGCTATCACCATTCCAATTATTCCAAAAAAATTTCCTTGTCTTGCAGTCTCGGGAGATGACAAACCTCTTAAAGCTAGGATAAATAATACCCCAGATATAAGATATAAAATTGCTGAAAGATTTGCAGACATTAATTATTTATCCTTTTTCTTTTTTTTGTACATTGCGAGCATTCTTTGGGTGACTAAAAAGCCACCAAAAATATTAACTGCTGCTAAAATTATTGCTAAAAATCCAAAAATACTTGATGATGAAAATATAGCACCATCCCCACCTGATAAAGCTGCGATGATTGCCCCTACAATAATTACTGATGAAATTGCATTTGTAACAGACATTAAAGGTGTATGTAATGAGGGTGTTACGCTCCATACAACATAGTATCCAATAAATATAGATAATATAAATATGCTCAATCTAAATATAAAAGGATCTATTTCCATAATCTATTTTATTAAAGTTTTTTCAATTATCTCATCTTCTAAATTAATGTTTAATTTATTATTTTCTTTATCATATAAATTTGAGATGAAATTAAACATATTTTTAGCATACAAATTTGATGCTGATACTGGCAATTTATTAAGAATATTTGCTTCCCCTAAAATTTTTACTCCATTTTTTTCAACAATTTTATCAACCTCAGTAAAGACAGTGTTCCCACCTTGGATAGCTGCTAAATCATAAATAACCGATCCTGATTGGAGATTTTTAAACATTTCTTCTTTTATAATTTTAGGTGCTTCTTTACCTGGAATTAAAGCTGTGCAAATAATGATATCAATTTTTTTTAAAGTTTCAGTCAGTAGTTCCTCCTGTTTTTTTTTAAAATCATCAGATGTTTCTTTTGCATAACCTCCTTCAGTCTCTAAATTTTCAGAACCTTCAACAGTCAAAAATTTTCCACCTAAACTTTCAACTTGCTCTTTAGAAGCCATTCTTACATCTGTTGCAAATACAACTGCTCCCATCCTTTTAGCAGTTGCAATTGCTTGCAATCCTGCAACACCTGCTCCAACCACTAACACTTTGGCTGCAGGAATTGTACCAGCTGCTGTCATCATCATTGGAATGGCTCTTTCAAAAATTTGAAAAGCTTCTATCACCGCTTTATATCCGGCTAAGTTTGCTTGCGAAGACAATATATCCATTGATTGTGCTCTTGTAATTCTTGGCAGTAACTCAAGTGCAAAGCAATTTATTTTCTTAGACTTTAAATTTTCTAATTTCTCTTTATTTGAAAAAGCATTTAATGAACCAATTAATGTTTGATTTTCTTTTAATAATGAAAGTTTATCATCACTTGGTAAACCTAGTTGAATGATGATTTCTGAGTTACCAATTATTTCTTCATCATTGTCTAAAATATTAACATTTAAATTTTTGTATTCTTCATCAGCGAAACCTAAGTGAGTTCCATAATTTTTAGGCAAAAATAAATTAAAACCCAAATTAATATATTTTTTAGCTATTTCAGGTGTAACCGCTATTCGTTTTTCTTTGTCCTTATTCTCTGAAATTGAGGCTAAATTCATTAATATTATTTAATTATAATAAAAATATTGCCATTGAAACCAAAACTAATATTACAGCCACAGTTCCCCATAAAACAAATTTAGTAAAATTATTCCAAGTATTTTTATGGCTTTCATTATCCATAAAACTATTTCTGTCTTGCTTTAAATTTTGGATTAGTTTTATTTATTATATAAACTCTGCCTCTTCTTCTAACTAATTTAGAATTTAGGTCTCTTTTTTTAATCGATTTAAGTGAACTTTTAATTTTCATAATTTTTTATAATGCCGGCGATGTCCTACTCTCCCATATCTTAAGACAAAGTACCATCGGCGCAGAAAGGCTTGACTTCCGAGTTCGGAATGGGATCGGGTATAACACTTTCGCAATAATCACCGGCGAGGATTTTATAATCTAATTTCAGTTAATGTAAACCAAGTAATTGCCTAATTTTTCACATTTTTATTAGCTTTATTTATGAATTTTTTAACGTAATTAGCCAGTTGAACCTTGCCATATCTTTTAAATACTTTATTTGATAAACTCATATCTGTAAGGGCAGATGCATATCTCTCACCTTTTCTTTTTGGTAAAAATTTGATTTTTGTTTTGAAAAGTTTTGCAACTTCAAGGATGGTATAACTTTTCTTATTTGAAATACTGTAATGACGAGATTTGTCTTGCTTCCATGCGTAGTAACATGTTTGAACTGTGTCATTAACATGGGTGAATCTCCTAGATTGAGTTCCAGGTTTTACAACTGTTAAAGGAAGTTTATTAACATATTGATTTTCAAAAATACCTATAACTGTTGCCATCTCACCTTTAGAAATTTGCCTAGGACCGTAAACATTGTAAAAATAAATTATTTCAAAATTGAAATTAAACCATTTTTTTAAATTTTCTAATAATTCAAGATTTTTAGCTTTTGAAAAGGCATAAGGAGATAAGTTTTTGTCATCACCATTATTACCTAAACTTGCAGACGTTGCTGAGTAAATTAATTTAATATTATTATTCATACAAAAATTAAAAACTTCATGCGTACCAATTGAATTTGAGGCTATACACTGATTCAACTTTAAAAAACTTTGATAAATTCTAGCAAACTCTCCAAAATGAAAAAGTGAAATAATCTTATTTTTAAATTTATCTAAAACTTTTGAAATTAATTTGGTGTCAGCTCTTAAATACAAAACTCTTTTGTTTTTAATATGATTTTTTTTTGAACCAGACGAATAATTATCAATACTAATAATTCTATAGCTAGTTTTTTTTAATAAAAGATCTATTAGATTTGATCCAATAAACCCTGCTCCACCAGTAACAACTATTAAATTTTTCATAAAAAGTTTATCTTATAATTTATTAATCAAATTTAGTAATTACAAGAAAACTTTTCTTGTTATATTTTTTTTCATTTTTTAATTTAGAAATTTTATTTTGATAAATGAAAGCGTTATCTGCTAAATTATAGTATGGATTTTCTAAAATATTATAATCATATTTGTCTATCTCATAATTTATTCTAGAAATGTTTTTATAAATGAAGATTACAAAGCTTATGATGATCAAAATATTTATATTTTTTTTAACTCGTTCATTGTATTTAGTGTACCTACTTAAAATATCTGCTAATGGCATAAAAAATAATAATGCCAATATTGTATAACCTCCATATCTTAGGGCCGGATGATTAATAAACCACTCAATAGTTAAAATTCCTATAATGATATATATAATATTGTAGTCATTTTTTTTAGAGTCTTTTATGGGGCTATTTTTAATTGAAAAGAAAGTGATTAAACAAATTACAAATATCACCAAAATAAAATCTGATACTTTTGTAAAGAAGTAACTTGTTATCCAGTTACTAATCCAGTTAAAATTGGATAAGTAAATATCTGGTTCTGATACTCTGAAATTAGGATTTGCACCAGCTTTTGACCATAGACTATACCAATTTTTCATATTTTCTACTTGTTCAATTGGGATTGCCCATTCAAAAAAATCCATACATGTAAAGCTTGCTGGGTAAATAAGACAACCAGTATTCAAAAAAACAGTCAAAATAAAAATCCCAAAAGAGGTTATAAATAAATATGATAATTTATTTTTTAAGATAACCTTGAAAATATTAAAATTTGTATAATAAATTTGTGCTTTAAAAATCCAATAAATAAAGAATATTGAGTAAATAATATAGAAGCTTTTTAACGAGATAATCAATAATAATAATATTGATATTTGGGCAAAATTATTTTCAAATTGATCAATTTTTTTTAAATCTTTTTTTTGAAAGGACTCGATAAGAACAACAATTAAAACAAAAATTAGAATTAAAGCCGATCTATCAGTTCCATGTTCTGCAATTCTATGAAAGGCTGTTAATATAAAAATTAAGGAAACTAATGAAAGTATTAAAATAAAATTTATTTGCTTTTTTTTTAAATTCTTTTTTATTTTTTCAATAAAGAAAATAGAGCTAAATCCCATAAATAGTACGGCACCTAAGTTGAAAAGATAATATTTAACAAAAGGTAAATAAAATAGAGAATTTAAATAGAATATAGAGGATGGTGTCCTAAATCCATGCTCTAGATGACCTATTCCAATGATTTTTTTATCTGTAATGAGTGATAAAGTATAGCCAAAATGATAGTAAAAAAAATCATCATGATTTTTGTAAACTAATATCCCTATAAATAATATAAAAAAAACCCCAATAGAAATTATATAAACATTATAATTTTTTATAAGCCATAATCTTAGTAAAAAAAAAATTAGACCAAAACTTAAAATAATAAGATTATGTATGTAATTATGTTCAAAAAAAAAATTTGTTATATATGAGATAATTATTAAAAAAAAAATACCAAAAAATCCTAGTTGACTTATATCAAGCTTAATATTTTTTAAAAATATATAAGAAAATATTTTTCCATATCCAATAATTGATAGAATAATTAATGCATAATGAATAGCTAAATTAATTATTGACATTAAGTTGGAGATTAAATTTTATCAATATAAAAAAGATTATCATGGATGAGCTTAAGTTGTTTTTGCAAGATGGGTTTTGTATGAAGTCCAATCAAGAAACCTAATTCTTGAACATCTTGCGAGTTTTTCAACATAGAGCCATTTTTATCCAAATTATATAATTTTGCAGCTGGATGATTTAAAAAATTTCCACTTATAATTGGTCGAGTTTCAATTCCTTTAGAGTCAAGATAGCTAATGAATTTATTCTTTTTTTCTTTGAATTTTTTGTTAATTAAAATTGGTAAACCCATCCAACTGGGTATAATATTTCTTGGCACATCAATGAATTTAAATTGTTCTTTCCACCTCGGTGACGACTTAAGTTTTTTAATTATTAGGTTTCTATTGTTATTTCTTTTTTGCATTAGTGTATCCAGCCGTTTAAATTGATTGTGAGCTATAGCACCCTGAATGTCAGTTGGTCTTAAATTAAAGCCAGAATTTATAAAGATATATCTTGAGTCTAAATTTGGATTATTTTTTGCATACTTGTTATATAATGACAGATCTCTTTTATAAAATCTTGTCCCACCCAACCAGCCATGTGACCTTAATGCAAAAAGTATGTTATAATCTTCTTTGGTATTGCAAACAACCATGCCTCCCTCACCTGAGGTAATTTGATGTGAATAATAAAAGGAAAAACTCGCAAAATCACCAAATGTACCAAGATATTTATTATTAATTTTAGAACCAAGAGATTCACAATTATCCTCAATAATTATTAAATTGTTCTTTTTAGCAATTTTATTAATTTTATTTAAATCTGAACAAATTCCTAAAACATTGATTAAAAAAATTCCTTTAGTTTTAGAAGATATTTTTTTTTTTAAATCATCTATATTTATATTTAAGGTATTTATATCTATATCTACAAATTTAGGCTTCAAACCAAACTGAACTAATGGCCAAATTGAGGTTGACCAACATAAAGCTGGAACTAAAATTTCATCACCTCTTTTAAATCGTTTTTTTCTAAGAGGATTTCCTGCGGCAAAAGTTGCTAAAAGATTTGCAGATGAGCCTGAATTTACCATAAGTGCATATTTGACACCTATTTTTTTAGCAAAATCTATTTCAAAATTTCTTGTATAAGATGCCATGGTAATTCTTTTTGAAGATAAAACTTTTTTACCGATTTCTATATCTTCTTTAGAAAAACCATTTTCTAATAATTCATACAGATATTTTTTAAAGATGAGTTTATTTTGATTATTTTGCATTAATTAATTTTTTGTAAATAATTAAATTTAGTTTAAATTATTTCATAATACCAATCAAATAAAATTGTGCTTAGCATATGTTGAAATTATTCCCCTTCTATTTTTTTCCATTGTCGTTGATACTAGGTAACTTAATGATAAATATTAATATTTTTTATATTATCATTTTAATTTTTATAAAATCCATAAATGATCAAAACTTTAATTGGGTAAAAAATAAATACTTTAAAATTTTGATAATTATTTATTTTTATCTAATTTTTAATTCTCTATATAATTTCTATTTAGATCCATCTTTAGGTGGATCAGGAATTATTAGGTCTTTAGGTTTTATAAAATTTATTTTTTTAACACTATCATTCACTATATTAATAAAGGACAAAAAAGAATTAGAAAAAATTTTATATTTTTGGTCTGTTATAATTATATTCGTAATATTTGATGTTTATTTTGAATTTATCTTCAACCAAAACATATTAGGATTTAAAAGTTTGGATCAAGCTAGAATAGTAAGCTTTTTCTTTGATGAAATGGTTGTTGGGGCATATTTATTAACATTTTCCTATATTATTTTCTCGTATCAGCTAGAAAAAAAAAATAAATACAAACATTTTTTTATATTTTTTATAATATTAATACCAATATCAATTATGGTTACTGGAGAAAGATCTAATTTTATAAAATCAGTAATAATTTTTGCCATGATTATCCTTGCAATTGATAAATCTTATTTCCCAATTAAAAAAATTGGATTAATCTTTATAGCTATAATATCTATTTCTTTAATAATATTTACTAATAAAACTATTTTTTTATA
>Ga0181598_1004021_pt1 | contig 12368 bp, 10 predicted proteins | sample 041ome_4_FD_153295 | JGI IMG/M metagenome (GOLD analysis project Ga0181598, IMG submission 153295) | Coastal salt marsh microbial communities from the Groves Creek Marsh, Skidaway Island, Georgia - 041404US metaG (spades assembly) | ecosystem: Environmental > Aquatic > Marine > Intertidal zone >...
ACAAGATTAGGAGATCATCCAGAAGTTATCAAAGGTTTTGCAAACATTGCTAATCTTTTATCTGAAGATAAATTAGTTGGTACTGAAAGCGAAAGCGTAGATAAAGGTACAGACTACGAAGCTGAGATTAGTAAAATTGTTAATGATCGAGATGGTCCATATTGGAATAAAGCTCATCCAGATCATGATAAAGTAGTACAGCAAGTATTTACTTTAAGAACTATGAACAATGGATAACAAAGAATTAAAATTAGAAGTTCTTCGTATTGTAGTAGAAAGTGGATCAGAAAATCAAAAATCTAATCCCTTGCCAATCTGCGAAGAATATTATAAATGGATTTCTAAGGCGGATGAAAATTCGCCTAAGAAAAGTAAGACAATTCGAAAGAACCTTACTGACAACAAGGAATAGACTTGTAGTCTAAAAGACTTTAAATCCAAGAGAAGCCAGAATTTCTGATAACGTCTCTGTTTTGTTTTAACATTAACTTAACAATGAAGGAGACATAATATGTCAACTGAAATAACAAAAGCATTTGTAGAACAATACAGTTCAAACATACAAATGTTATCACAACAAAAAGGTTCTCTTCTTAGAGATAAAGTAAGATTAGAATCTGTAACTGGTAAGAACGCATTCTTCGATCAAATCGGAAGCGTTACTGCTACAGTAAGATCAACTAGACACTCAGACACTCCACAGGCTGATACTCCTCACTCAAGAAGAAGAGTTTCACTTGTTGACTATGAGTTCGCAGACTTAGTTGATGATCTAGATAAAGTAAGAATGTTAGTAGATCCTACTTCTAGCTACGCACAAGCTGCTGCTTATGCAATGGGTAGAGCTATGGATGACGCTATCATTACTGCTGCTACTGGTTCTGCTGATACTGGTGTAGCTGGTGGTACTGCTGTTGCATTACCTGCTGGTCAAATCATAACTGAAGGCGGTACAACTGGTATGACTATCGCTAAACTAAGAGAAGCAAAAGAAATCATCGATCTTGCTGACGTTGATCCTTCACTTCCAAGACACATCATCGTATCTCCTAAACAGATCTCTGATCTATTAGGAACTACTGAAGTATCTTCAAGTGACTTCAATACAGTTAAAGCTTTAGCACAAGGCGACATTAATACTTTCTTAGGATTTAATTTCGTTGTGTCTAACAGATTAGCTGTTGCGTCTCAAATCAGAGATTGTATTGCTTTTGTTGGTGATGGAATCGCTTTAGCTGTTGGAAAAGATTCAACTGCTAGAATCGATGAAAGATCTGATAAAGGTTACGCTACTCAAGTCTACTATTCTGCTGCATTCGGTGCGACTAGAATGGAAGAAGAAAAAGTAGTTAAGATTCAAGCATACGAAGCTTAATCAATAAAATTTTAGGGGGTGGAAGCGAGAGTGGAAACCCCCTGGAATGCATGAAAAAGATACAAGATTTAAAACCTGTATTACATTTTAAAAAAGATAATTATGTATATAGGTATGTTTTGGTAGACAGGTTTCAAAATGATAGTAAAAATCATTATGGATTTGATACTAAAGAAGAGAGAACAACAGAAGAAATTTTTGCTTTAGAAAAAGATAGACAGATAAGGCGAAAGTATATAATAAGGAAATAGTATGGCATCAGTAGTAGACATTTGTAATGGAGCATTAAACCAACTTGGTGCATCAACAATACTTACACTTACAGAAGATTCAAAGAATGCAAGACTTTGCAATGCAAGATACACACAAGTTAGAGATAGTTTATTTAGATCTCATCCTTGGAATTGTTTAATTAAAAGAGTTGAACTAGCTAGAGATACTGAAACACCTTCATGGGGTTTTAGTTATCAGTTTACTTTACCTGCTGATTGCTTGAGAGTTTTAACAATTTTAAATTATGATTATGATTATAAAATTGAAGGTAGAAAGATTGTAGCAAATCATGATACAGTTAAGATACAATATGTAGCAAGAATTACTGATCCCAATCAATATGATGAGTTACTAAGAGAAACAATCTCTGCTGCATTAGCTGCTGACATTGCCTACGCAGTTACATCTTCTAATCCTGTTGCTTCTAATATGTACAATTTGTTTCAAGATAAATTAAAAGAAGCAAGATTTGTAGATGCTACTGAAGGTCAAAATACAAATCCAGATAATGGTCAATCAGATGTTGTTGGAGCTTCTTCATTTATAAACGCAAGGTACTAACCCATGGCTAGAGTTGCTGTTCAATTAACGAACTTTACAGGTGGTGAGTTATCCCCAAGATTAGATGGTAGAAATGATTTACAAAAATATCCTACAGGATGTAAGACTTTAGAAAACATGATTGTATTTCCACATGGAAGTGCAGCAAGAAGAAGTGGTACACAGTTTGTAGCAGAAGTAAAAGATAGTTCTAAAGAAACAAGATTAATTCCTTTTGAGTTTAGTACAACACAAACTTATATGTTAGAGTTTGGAGATCAGTACATAAGATTTTATAAAGACAATGGTCAAATATTATCTGGTGGTTCAGCTTATGAAATTAGTTCACCATATTTAGAAGCAGAATTATTTGATATTAAATATGCACAATCAGCAGATGTTATGTATATTTGTCATCCTAATCATCCTGTAAAAAAATTAGCTAGAACAGGTCATACATCCTGGACACTAACAAGTGTTGATTTTCAGAATGGTCCATTCATGGATCATAATATTGAAACAACAACTATAACAGCATCACATACAAATGCTGGTCAAGCAGGAACATTAACTTTGTCATCAACTACTGGAGTTAATTCTAATCAAGGATGGTTATCTACTGATGTAGGAAGATTAGTTCATATGCTTGATGGTCATGTAAAAATAACAGGATATACATCATCAACTGTTGTTGATATGGAAGTAATAGCAGATATATCAAATGGATCTGCTACAACAGATTTTGCATTAGGATCATTTTCTGACACTACTGGTTATCCTTCTTGCGTAACCTTCTTTGAACAAAGATTAGTATTCGCAGCAACCTTATCACAACCACAAACATTATTTTTTTCAAAGTCTGGTGATTATGAAAACATGGATGATAATTATCATGGCACAGTAGCAGATGATGATTCTATTATTTATACGATTGCTTCTAACCAAGTAAACGCAATTAGATTTATGACAGCTACAAGAACTTTAATTATTGGTACTGCTGGTGGTGAGTTTGCAGTTAGTGGGGGTGGAACTGATATTGCAATTACACCTACAAACATATTAATTAAAAAACAATCTAACAATGGTGCAGCAAATGTAGATGCACTTGCTGTTGGTAATGCTACTTTGTTTTTACAAAGAGCTAGAAGAAAGTTAAGAGAACTAGCATACAACTTTGATGTAGATGGTTATGTAGCTCCAGACTTAACAATCCTTGCTGAACATATTTCAGAAGGTGGATTCAAACAACTATCATATCAACAAGAACCTAACCAAGTTATTTGGGGTGTAAGAAATGATGGTCAGTTAGTTGGATTAACTTATCAAAGAGAACAGCAAGTAGTTGCTTGGCACAGACATATTTTTGGTGGAACATTTTCAAGTGGTAATACAGTTTGCGATAGTGTTGCTACAATTCCAACAGACGATTCAGAATATCAAACATGGGTTATTAATAAAAGAACAATCAATGGTGCAACAAAAAGATATGTAGAATATATTCATCAATATGATTTTGATGAAACAGATGATACCTCATTTAATTTTTTAGATTCACAGTTATCTTATGATGGTTCACCTGTTACAACTATATCTGGTCTTGATCATCTTGAAGGTGAGACAGTTTCAATATTAGCAGATGGTGCAACGCATCCAGATAAAACTGTTAGCTCTGGATCAATCACATTAGATAGATCTGCAAGTAAAGTTAAAGTTGGATTAAGTTATACATCATTATTACAAACAATGAGAATAGATGCTGGTTCACAGAATGGTACATCACAAAGTAAAACTAAAAGAATCTATGAGATTACTGCTAGACTTTACGAAAGTATTGGTGTGGAGATTGGTCCAGATCTTAATAACATGGAACGAATACCTTTTAGATCTTCAGCTAACGCAATGGATAGTGGGATCAATGTATTCACAGGAGATAAAGAAATAGAATTTAGAGGAAACTATGAAACAGATGGTTTTATATTTGTTAGACAAACACAACCTTTGCCTTTGACGATACTGTCATTATATCCTAAACTTCAAACAAACGATGGATAGAATATTAAATATAGTGTCATATAAAGCAGAGCATGGAGAATACATTATGAAGCAACAGATGAATCATACATTAATGGATAAGGATATGGAGTTCGAAGGTAACGCAAAGAACCTAGAACAAGATAACTTAGCGTTTACTGGTATGATTGATGGTAAACCTATCTTTGCTGCAGGTATGAAAGTAATATGGAATGGTGTTGCCGAAGGTTGGGTACTAGCTACTAAAGATGCTTTAGATCATCCTTTGCTAGTCGCAAGAGCTATAAGAAAAGATTTTGCAAGGATTGCTAAAGAAAATAATATCAATCGAGTTCAAACTGCTGTAAGAGCAAACTATACAACTGGCTTAAAATTTGCTAAGTGGTTAGGTTTAGAGGAAGAAGGATTAATGAAAAAATTTGGCTTTGATGGTTCAGATCAATATATGTATGCGAGGTTATTCTAATGGGGTGGCAGGCAGCAGTAGTTGGTGCATTAGGTGCAGTACAATATCAACAACAAGGTGCTATTGGTAAATATAATCAAGCAGTACAAAACAGAAATGCAGAAGTTGCAGAACAAGAAGCTGCACAAATAGAAAAACAAACTGAATTTGATATTGCTCAATTTGATAAACAATATCAAAAATTAGAAGGTGAAACAAAAGTTAATCTTGCTAAATCTGGTGTTGTTCAAGGTAGTGGTACAGCATATAGAATTGCTATGGCAAATGCTAGAGAAGCAGAATTACAAAAAAATATAATTGAATATAATTCAAAAGTTGCTGTAAATAAAAAAATGGAAGAAGCAAATTTTGCTCGTATATCTGGTCAACTTGCTAGACAACAAGCAAAACTTGCACAAATTAGTACGATTGCTTCAACAGGAACAAGTTTATTAACAATGTCAAATTTTTCATCATTTGGAACTAAATCATATACTCAAGGAGCTGGATCAAGTAAAAGTTTATTTACATCAGATCTTGCATATAAATAATGCCAAAGATTCCTACATTTACAACACAAGCTAGACCAACTGCTGAAGTTGGTTCTGTTAAATCAAATGTTCAAATACCTTTATCACAAACTCTAGCTACTGCACTTGCTCCTGCGACAAATGCTATTGTTCAACATAGAGTTCAAGAAAAAAATTTTGAAAATAAAACAGAAGCATTAAAATTAGAAAATGAAGCATTATTAGAATTTACTGATACCTTAGATAGAGCAAGTAGATTAGATAATAAAGATCAAGCATTTGAATTAGTTAAAACAGAATCTGAAAGAATTAAAAATAATTTTTCTAATAGAGCTTCTAATAAATATGTTCAAACATTATTTAATAATAATTTTTATGGAGAAGTTCAAAAAGGAATATTTAAAGTTAATAACAGAGTATCAACTAATATACTTCAATCATTAGATAATGAAGTTAGTGTTAAAAAAAATAGATTATTAACTCAAGCATATTTAGATAAAGATCCTTTGGCTTTTCAATTAGTTGGTTCTGAACTTAAACAACTTTATGAAAATAATTTTAAAGGAAGAATAGATTTAGATGATTATAATAAATTAATTCAAAACATACCAAGTGAATTAGAGATATTTGAAGCTAATCAAATGATTACTGAAAATCCTAGTCAAGCATTAAAAGATTTAAAAGATAAAAATAAATTTATTAATATTGATCTAAATGAAAGAGATAAATTAATTAGAGAAGCAAAATCTTCATTATTACCACAAGTTAAAGATGAAATATTAAATATAGAAGCTGCTGGAAAAAATGGTGATATTATACCTTATGATGATGATTTAATTAAAGATGTTTTATCTACAGAAGATTATAATAAATTTAAAAGAGGATATAAAATTATATTACAAACAGCAGATGATATTAAAAGAATAAATCAAAGTACAGATCAAACTGCTGCTAAAGTAATAAGAGAAAAAGATTATTCTGGTTTAACTTATATTGAAAAAGATGAAATTCAAAATGCTTTAATTGATGCTCAATCTTCTAAAAAAGAAGATTTAGCTAAAGATCCCGTTTCTTTTTTATATAGAACTGATGATGAAGTAGAAAGATTAATTAAAGAATATGATGCGGATCAAAATCCAGAATCAAAATCTAAAAAAAAATTAGAACTTACAAATATATTAGTAGAAAAACAAAAAAAACTTGGACAAGATGATACCTTAATTAAAGTAATGGGTTCAGCTGAATCAAATCAATTTGTATCAAATTATATGATTGCAGATGAAAATCAAAAAATAAATATGTTAAAATCTTTAGAAGTAGACTTTGGAGATTATAGTTCTAATGCTTTAGCACAATTAACTGCTAATGGATTACCTGTTACTGCTGAACTATCTCTTATTTTTGACAATCCAATATTAACTAAAAAATTTATGAGTTTTGATTCTGAAGAAAAAAAGAAAAATTTAGATCAATATTTAAAAGATCAAGGAGCTTCTAAACAAGTAGATATAAGAAATGCTATTCAAGAAGGAATACAAGAATTTGAAAATGTAGTAATGATAGCAAATCAATTTGATACAAGTGTAGCTTTTAATAAACTTTCAGATATTAAAGATACATTAACTTATTATGCAGCAAATGAAATGTTAGTTAATAAACAAAATGAAAAAAAAGCTATTGAATCAGCTATTAATTTAATTAAAGGAAATTTTGATGTAGAAGAAACTTATTTTATACCAAAAAAATATAATGGAAAAGATTTATCTGAGAACCATATTAAAAAATTTAAAGAAAAATTAGATATAGTTCAAACTTATTATATTGATGAATATAATCCAGATCTTTTCAAATCAACATTTGAAGATGATGATAAAGAATTAAGTGCAGAAATGAAATATCAAATTAAAAATAATGGTGCATGGATAAATTCTGCTGATGGATCTGGAGTTGTTTTTGGAATACAATTTGATGATGGTTCTTTTGGTTTATTATCAAAAACTATTGTAGATGCAGATACAGGTGAAGAAATATCAGTACCATTAAAAATAAATTTTGATGATATAAGTTATACAGTTCAATATTCTTCAATAGCAATAGATCCTAAAATAAGAGAAAAAACTGAAATGTTACAACCAAGAGGATCTTATGGATCTTATTATTCTGAAAGTATACAAAAAAAAATAATTAATTCTGATAAAAAAATATTAGGTAAAAGATAATGGCTAATTTAACTTTTGGTATAGATGTAAATGAAAATGCAAAAGAAAATGGTTATGATCTTTATTCAACAACTTTAAAAAAAACTTTAGGTGCTGTTTATGAGGATACTTGGAAGTTTAATCCAATATCATCAATTATAAGAAGTTATGAATTAAGTTCTACGCAAAAAAGAGCAAGAGAAGAAGATGAACCTTTAATACCTAGAGATGAATTAAATAATAAATATTCTGATTTAGGATTAGTATTTGATCAAGATGAACCTCAATCTATTGTTGATATTATTGTTGACAGAAAAGAAAATGAAAGAAGAAGGCAAAGTATTATACAAAGAGGACCACAAGGTTTTTTACCTGGAACATTAAAATTTTTAACTGGTCTTGGAACAAGTGTTTTAGATCCAATTAATATTGGTGTTTCTTTTATTCCTGTTTTTGGACAACTTAGATTTCAAAGATTGGCAAGATCTGTTGGATTTAATAAAGCAAGATTTGTTAGAGGAACAGTTGAAGGTAGTGTAGGTGCTGCAGTTGTTGAACCTTTTATTTATAGTGCTGCACAAAAAGAACAAGCAGATTATGATCTTGCAGATAGTTTTTTAAATATAGGATTTGGAACTTTATTTGGTGGTGGACTTCATGTTGGTGCTGGTAAATTAAAAGATATTAAAACAATTAAAGACTTTAAAAGAAAAGTTAGAAAGGCTAGAGAAAATTTAGGAATTAAAAGTACAGAAGAACCAGAAATAGATCTTTATAAAATATATTATCCAGAAAATGCTGACACAATGATGAAATTAGATAAAGCAAAACCAGAAACTAAAAAAGCATTATTATCAAAAGCTATAGGAGATATTCTTTCTGAAGAACAAGTTGATGTTAGAAAAACTGCAGAAATAGATCCAAGTTTAAGAACAACAGATGAAGTTATTCCAGAAAAAATAAATAGAAATACAGAGTTTTCTAATCCAGATAAAGTTGAATTAGACACCTTAGAAAAAAATATTGGTAATGAAAGAAATGTTACTAAACAAGTAGATTTAGATAATGAAGCATTGGAAATTCAAGTAAATGAAATTAGAACAAGACAAAAAGAATTAGGTATTATAGATGATCCAGAAGTTAAATCAACTCAAGATGAAATAGATGAAGTTTCTGCAAAAGAAAGAGATATAAATAATATTATAGTTGACGCTATAAATTGTGTTAATGGAAAATAATTATGGCTAAAGACAAATGTTTTATTCGTGTTGAAAAACTTTTAAAAGATTCATCTATAAAATCTTTAAAAGCAGATGAAATATTAGACGATATTCGTAAAGCACAAGCTGAACAAAAAATAACAAAACTTGATGATATTAAAGTTCCAGATGTAGCTAAAGATGTTTTAGAAAGAAGAAAATTACAAAAAAAAATTAATAAAAGAAATGCTTTTGAAAATGAAATTAAAATAAGAGAATCAGTAGAATATGTATTAAAAGAATTTCCAGAAAATCCAGAAGAAGGTTTAATTGCAATATTAGTTGGTTCTAATCAACAAAAATTAGGATCAAGATCTGCTGTTGCTTTGCAACAGTTTTCTATGCAAAGACAATTAATAGCAGGTTTTAATCAAAAACTTAGAGAAAATAATTTAGAAGATTTATTTTTTAAAAGTACAGATGAATTTGGAAAACCAATTAAAGATTTAGAACAAAGATTAGCTAGAACAATACAAGAGTTAAATCAAAAACAAACTTCTATTGAACAAAGAACTGGAATTAAACCACCAGTAAAAGAGAAAGATCCTCAAATATTAAAATTAGCAGAAATAATGGAAGAATATTCTGAAATGATTAGAAGAAAATTAAATGATCGTGGTGCTAATATTGAAAGACTTTGGGGTTGGATTATTAGACAATCACATGATGCTTATAAAGTTAGAGATGCAGCTAAAGTATTAGGAAAAAAAATATTAGATGGTGCAGATAATTATAGTGAAAATTTAAAAGCATGGAAAGAATATGTTACTCCATTGCTAGATGAAGAAAGAACCTTTGCAAACACAACAGATAGAGATGAGTTTTTAGATTTTGCTTATAATTCACTTATTAAAAATCATTATTTAAGATCAGATGGTGCTATTAATTCTTTTGGTTCTCGTAATGCACCAATTAATTCTAATGATGTTACAAAAAAAGCAGCTGCAAAAAGAGTTCTTCATTTTAAATCAGCTGATGATTGGTATCAATATAATTCTAAATTTGGAGTTGGAAGTTTAAAAGAATCTTTCTTTGCTGGACTAGATGTAGCTGGAAGAAATATTGGTATTATGGATACACTAGGAACAAAACCTCAAGAAAATTTTGAAAAAATTAGAGATCTAGTTGCAAGACGATTAGTTAAATTAGAAAAATCTACAGAAAAAATATCTGGTGGAAAATTTGAAAAATTTTTAATGGTAGTAGATGGAAGAATACATGGAGTAGAAGATTTCTCTTTTGCTAAATGGTCTGCAATAACAAGATCTATTGCATCAATGTCTAAACTAGGTTTTGCAGCTATATCTGCTATGGCAGATGTTGGATTATATGCTTCAGAAATGAAGTATCAAGGAAGATCTTTTTTAGGCGGTATGGGTGAAGCATTAGGAAGTTTGGCAAAATTAAAAAATAAAAAGAATAGAGAAATTGCAGAACAATTAGGCTTTATTGCTGATAATATGATTTATGATTTAGCAGCAAGATATTCTATTGGCGATAATTTAAATAAAAAATTTACTAAAATTCAAAGAACTTTCTTTAAAGCCAATCTACTTAATTGGTGGACCAACTCTTTAAAAGAAGGTGCTATGCTTGGTATGGCTAATTATTTAGCTAAAAATAAAAATATTAAATTTAATTCATTAAATGAAAGATTGAAAACTTTATTAAAACAATTCAATGTTGATGAAGTTAAATGGGATGCTATTAGAAAAGTAGCTATGGAAAAAGCTGATGATGGTAGAGAATTTTTTTCTGTTAGAAATTTAGATAAATTAGATGATGATATAATTAAAAAAATAACTGGTAAAAAAAATTTAACTAAAAGACAAATAGATATTGAAAGAGAAAAATTTAAAGCATCTATATCTGGTATATTTTTAGATAGATCTACCTTTGCTGTTATAGAACAAGATGCTAGAGTTAAAGCAACATTAACACAAGGAACATTAGCTGGAACTGGTATTGGTGAAGCTATTAGATTTTTTGCACAATTTAAAGCATTTCCATTTGCAATAATTCAAAAATCATTAGGTAGAGAAATATCTTTTTTTAAAGCAGGCAATTCAGCAAGAGGTGTTTTAGGATTAGCATCTATATTTGTTAGTAGTGCTTTATTAGGATATATTTCAATGACAGCAAAAGATTTATTAAAAGGTAAATCTCCTAGAGATCCATCAAAAATGAAAACATTTTATGCAGCAATATTACAAGGTGGTGGTTTAGGTATATATGGTGATTTTTTATTTACAGAAACTAAGGGTGCTTTTGATCTTTTAGGTCGTTTTGCAGGACCAGTTCCAGGAACAGCAGCTGAAATAATACAAGCTATTCAACATGGAATACAAGGTAAAAAAGATGCTGCTTTAAAACAATCATATAGAACTGTTACAGGAAACATACCATTTATTAATTTGTTTTACTTGAAAATGGGATTTGATTACCTTATAGGTTATCAAATGATGGAAACATTATCTCCTGGAGTTTTAAGAAGAATTGAAAGAAAAATGAAAAGAGATTCTGGTCAACAGTTTTTATTGACTAATCCATCATCTAAGTTTAAAGGTTTTTAATATATGACAATATCTTCAACCACAGTAAAGAACTCCTACGCAGGTAATGGTACACTCGATACCTTCAACTATACTTTTAAGATCTTTGCAGACGCTGATATTCAAGTTATTATTAGGGATGCCACAGCAACTGAAACAGTTAAAACTTTAACTACTCACTACACAGTTACAGGTGCAGGTTCTGCTTCTGGTGGAACTATTGTATTTACAGCTGGTAATATTCCAACTGCTACAGAAACAGTTGTGATAAGAAGAGCATCACCACAAACACAAGCGATTGATTATATTGCTAACGATCCATTCCCTGCTGAAAGTCATGAAGAAGGATTAGATAGATCGATGATGGCAATCCAACAACTTCAAGAAGAAGTTGATCGAAGTATTAAACTTTCAAGAACAAACACAATGAACTCTACAGAATTTACTGTAGGTGATACTGATAGAGCTGGTAAAATTTTTGGTTTTGATTCTAATGGAGAATTAGTTGTATCACAAGAATTAGGAACTTTCCAAGGTAACTGGTCTGCATCAACTACTTATGCTGCTAGAGATATTGTAAAAGATACTTCAACTAATAATATATTTTTATGTAATACAGGTCATACATCTTCTGGTGCTGAACCTCTAACTACAAACACAGATAGTGCTAAATGGGATTTATTGGTAGACGCAGAATCGGCTACTACTGCTGCAAATACTGCAACTACAAAAGCTGCAGAAGCTTTAGCTTCAGCTAACAATGCAGCGACAAGTGAATCAAATGCTTTAAGTCATAAGAATGATGCAGAGACTGCAAAAACTGCAGCAGAATTAGCAGAGACAAATGCTGAAACTGCACAGACAGCAGCAGAGGTTGCTCAAGCAGCAGCAGAAGCTGCGTTAGATAATTTTGATGATAGATTTTTAGGTGCTAAAGCTAGTGATCCTACACTAGATAATGATGGTAACGCATTATTAGATGGAGCATTATACTTTAATACTACTGATGATGTAATGAAAGTCTATGACTTGACTAACACTACATGGAGACAAATTCAATTAACAACTTCAGATCAAGCAAATGTAAATACTGTTGCTGCAGATCTTTCTGGTTCTAACACAATAGGAACTGTCGCAGGTTCGATTGCAAATGTAAATACAACTG
>Ga0181598_1004022_pt1 | contig 12367 bp, 9 predicted proteins | sample 041ome_4_FD_153295 | JGI IMG/M metagenome (GOLD analysis project Ga0181598, IMG submission 153295) | Coastal salt marsh microbial communities from the Groves Creek Marsh, Skidaway Island, Georgia - 041404US metaG (spades assembly) | ecosystem: Environmental > Aquatic > Marine > Intertidal zone >...
GTAAGCTGCATGACTCATATCCTCTTAAATTCAGACCCCCCATCAATGCATGGCGAATCCCAATAAACATTACACTTTTAACGGTGTACGCCGCATTGCGGTAAATGAAAAGAAGGCAGAAAAAAAAGCGCCTGCAAAAGCAGGCGCCAAGTTATTGAGGCAGGTTTCATACAGGCAAGAAACCTATCGAGCAGTGAATACTTTATACTCTTTTCTTACTCGGTCTCCAAGCTAAAAATTGAAAATGTTTTTAGGACAGGCTAATCTGTGACAAGAAAAGAAATTTCAAAACAAAGGATAAGACATGGGGTATGCGGGGAAAATAAAAGTCACGGTCGCAGCAGGAATTTTGGCGGTTATCGGTCTGGCACAGTCCACATCGGCAGAGCCAAGCTACGCTATTTCTATGTATGGCACCCCTGCTCTGCCACCTGATTTTGTGTCCCTACCCTATGCCAATCCCGATGCCCCACAAGGTGGATCTGTCACTTTGGGCGAAGTGGGCGGGTTCGATTCCCTCAACCCTCATATCCTCAAAGGACGCACACCGTGGCAATTGCGATTTTGGGCGAATGAAACCTTGATGGGCCGCAGTTGGGATGAACCCTTTACGCTCTACGGTCTTTTGGCCGAATCGATAGACGTCGGACCGAATCGAGAATGGGTTGAATTCACCCTGCGACCCGAGGCAAAATTTTCCGATGGATCCCCTGTCACCGTCGAAGATGTTCTTTGGTCCTATGAAACCTTGGGGACAGTTGGGCATTATCGATACCGCGGTTTGTGGGAAAAAATTTCCCAAGCAGAACAAACAGGCCCGCGGTCGGTGAAATTCACCTTTAACGAGGACAATCCAGAATTGGCGTTGTTGGCAGGGATGCGCCCGATTTTGAAAAAGGCACAATGGGAAGGCCGCGATTTTACCGAGTCCGGCTTGGACGTTGTTCCAATCAGCTCTGCCCCCTATGTGATTGATCAGGTCGATCCCGGTCGGTCAATCACACTGAAACGCAACCCAGATTACTGGGGCAAAGATTTGGCGTTTCGTCGCGGTACAGACAATTTTGACACGCTGAGCATCGAATATTTTGGTGACGCGACAGTTTTATTCGAAGCCTTCAAAGCAGGCGAAATCGACATGATCCGCGAAGGCAACGCAGAAAAATGGGAGGCCGAATTCAATTTTGAGGCGGTTCAGGATGGTCGGATTGTGAAATCGGTCATTCCACACCAACGCCCAACGGGCATGCGTGGATTGGTGATGAACACGCGGCGGGAATTGTTTGCAGATTGGCGCGTGCGTCAGGCCTTGATCGACGCGTTTAATTTCGAATTCATCAACGACACGCAAAACGGATCACGCCAAGACCGCATAACATCCTATTTTGCCAATTCCCAGTTGGGTATGCGGGACGGCCCCGCAACGGGCACCGTGCTTGAGTTGCTGACGCCATTTGCGGATGCACTACTGCCTGGAACGATCGAAGGATACACCTTTCCCAAAGGTGATGGCAGCGCCCGAAATCGCGCCAATATGCGCAATGCGGCGGATTTATTGACCCAAGCGGGATACACAGTCAGCGATGGCATTTTGAAATCCCCGAATGGGTCGGCCGTCGAATTTGAAATTCTATTGCGCCAAGGTGCCGATGAATACCTGTCGATCGCCGAACTTTATACGGCAGCACTCGATCGCTTGGGGATCAAGACCACCATCACCTTGGTTGATGGCGCGCAATATGCGGAACGCTCGCGCACCCTGGATTTCGATATGATGCCGTTCGCGCGGGATTTGTCGCTCAGCCCTGGCAACGAACAAATCCTGTACTGGTCTTCGGAAAACGCAGACCTAGAAGGCACACGTAATATGATGGGGGTGAAATCAGCCGCCTTGGATGCGATGCTTGACCGCATTATGACGTCTAAGACATTGGAGGAGTTGAATTCAATCACCCGCGCGATGGACAGAATTTTGACCGCAGGTCGTTTTGTTATTCCAATCTATACCGACGGACCAAGCCGCATTGCGCATAAATCAAACCTGAAAAAACCAAGCTATATTCCAATTTATGGCGACCGCATTGGGTATTTCCCTGATGTCTGGTGGCATGAAGAGTAAAGGGTATTTTATGACGAAACTTTTGATGATCGTTGCCGCGCTGGGATTGAGCGCGTGTATGATTTCACCGTCACTGACCGTAAAAGGCACGAACAAGGCTGGCAATGTCAGCGTTGAAACGACGATAAAATAAAATTCATCATGTAAGAGACGTAACCCAAAGAATGGTTGCGTCTTCTTCGCTGATGGAAATGACATTATGCCCCATCGATGCGTCATAATACGCGCTATCGCCGCGGCGCATGTCGATGGGTTCGTAAAATTCGGTATAAAGACGCACGACCCCTGTCAAAACGTATAAAAATTCTTCACCGTCGTGACGCACCCATCCATCGAATTCTTCGATTTTGCGGGCGCGTACCCGCGCACGATAGGGCAGCATTTGCTTTTTCGTCAGGCTTTCTGCCAGCAACTCATGTTCATAGGTTGTTGTCGCGTGCGCGGCACCCTGCCCGCTGATCGTGACGGCCATGCGGCCATTGATCTGCCCTTTGATTGGCGGCGTGAACAATTGCGGCACCGAAATATCCAGCCCAACCGCAAGCTTTTTCAACGCATCATAGGTTGGGGACATCTGACCGTTTTCAATCTTTGACAAGGTTGATCGCGCAAGACCTGCTTGTTGTGCGGCCTGCTCTAACGTCCATTTGCGTGCCTTGCGCAATTCGCGCACACGCGTTCCCAAATCAAGCGGTTCGGCCATTTCGTCCGTTCCGTTTTCTCGGGCAATTCGGATCAAAGATTTTGGGTCTGATTTTGTCATGCGGCGTCTATACGCCGTGTCTGCGGCTCTTGCAACTCAAACCCAATGGGCATAGGTCTTGGAAATCATGAATACTGAATTCATCCCATGCCCCGCACCGTTTAACATGGCCGCACATGTGTTGGCCCATGCGGATCGGCTTGGCGACAAGGTGGCGCTTGCGATTGTTTCGAGCAAAGGGGCGAAACGGTATCACTATGCCCAGATCAAATCACATGTATTGGCCATCGCGCGCGGGTTCCAGAATATGGGATTGGTTGCAGGTGATCGCGTCTTGATGCGTTTGGGCAATTGCGTTGAATTTCCGCTGACCTATCTGGCGGCTTTGGCGGTGGACATGGTGCCCGTTCCGACATCATCGCAACTGACCGCTGATGAGGTACAAAAGATTGTGGATGAGGTGGCACCTTCTGTGATCGTGCGTTCACCAGATGTCGCCTGTCCTGCCACCACCTGCCCCGTCATTGACACTGCCGCATTACAGTCTTTCTATACCAACCCACCTGCAGAGTTTGTTTTTGGCGACCCTGACCGGTTGGGGTACATCGTCTATACCTCGGGAACCTCAGGTCGCCCGCAGGCGGTTATGCATGCACATCGCGCGATTTGGGCGCGTCAAATGATGATCCGTGATTGGTATGATCTGTGTGAAACGGATCGATTGCTGCATGCAGGCGCGTTCAATTGGACATTTACGCTTGGAACCGGCGTCATGGATCCGTGGACAGTGGGAGCCACCGCATTGATCCCTCAGGCAGGAACGGATGCCTCGATCCTGCCTCTGTTACTGAAACGGTTTGATGCCACGATTTTTGCCGCGGCACCCGGTGTCTATCGCAAGGTGTTGCTAGGCTTTCCAAACAATTACAGCCTTCCCAAACTGCGCCACGGTCTGTCGGCGGGTGAAAAATTACCGCCTCGGACCTCGGCGTCATGGGCAGAACGCACAGGAACGCGCGTGTATGAGGCGTTTGGAATGTCGGAATGTTCCACATTTATTTCGGCCAATCCAACTCGCCCTGCCACTACGGATGTTTTGGGGTGGCCACAACGGGGCCGACAGGTCGCCATTGTTGACCCTGATACGGGCCATCCTGTGACCCAAGGGACCGAAGGCGTGATTGCCATTCATAACACCGATACAGGGTTAATGTTGGGCTATTGGAATGCGCCTGATGCGACGGCCGAAAAATTCAAAGGTGATTGGTTCCTAACCGGTGATTTCGGGGTCGAAACACCCGATGGGGCGATTGCCTATTTGGGCCGGCGCGATGATATGATGAACGCAGGCGGCATTCGCGTTTCCCCGATTGAGGTTGAAACCCAACTTCTGCGCCATCCCGACATCACCAGCGTCGCGGTGACCGATATTGAAATCAAATCCGACACCTTTATCATTGTTGCGTTTTACACAGGCTCGCGTGAATTGACCCACGCAGAGATGACAGAATTTTGCAAAGAGGCGTTGGCCCAATATAAACAGCCCCGCGCCTATGTGCGTCTGGACGCGTTGCCCACAAATCCAAATGGAAAAATTTCACGCAAGGCGTTGAAAACATACAAGGACATGCTGAATGGTAAAGCTTGATATTCTCTCTGATCCGATTTGCCCATGGTGTTATATCGGGAAAACCAATCTTGAGCGCGCGCTTGAGGCCGAAGCGGATCATCCCTTTATCATCGAATGGCACCCGTTTCAGTTAAACCCAGACATGCCCGCAGGCGGGATGGATCGCCGCACCTATTTAGAAAGCAAATTCGGCGGCAAGCAAAAGGCAGTGTCGGCCTATTTGCCAGTGATCGAACACGCGCAAGCCGCAGGGCTAGACATCAATCTGGACGCAATCAAAACCACGCCAAACACGATGGACGCCCACCGTTTGATCCATTGGGCCGGGATCGAGGGAAAACAGACACCCGTTGTTTCCGCACTGTTTCGGGCCTATTTCAAAGACGGTCGCGATATAGGCCAACATGAGGTTTTGGCAGACATCGCAGATGCCGTAGGGATGGATGCCTCAGTCGTTTTGCGTTTGTTGAAAACCGAAGAAGACATGGCCAACATCCGTGAACGCGATACGCATGCCCGTGCGATGGGCGTCAATTCTGTCCCCACCTTTATCGTTGCCTCACAGCATGCAGTTCCTGGTGCGCAACCGACCGAGTTGTGGCGCAAGGTGATCGGTGAACTGCGTGAACAAATGGAATAAGGGATGAATGCGCAGCGCCCCGCCATTTCGGGGATCGAATTTGTGGCGATCATGGCGGTCATGACGGCAACGGCGGCGTTGTCGATTGATGGCATGCTGCCCGCACTGCCCGACATTGGTGCCGCGCTTAGCCCCGATGCCCCGAACAAAGCGCAATTTGTCCTGAGCTTTTTCATTTGGGGGTTGGCTTTAGGCACATTTGTGGCGGGCCCGATATCCGATGCAATGGGGCGTAAAATCACAAGCTATCTGGGTCTAGCACTGTTTTGTCTGGGGTCCATTCTGTCCTATCTTTCAACCAATATTGAATTGATGTTTGCCGCCCGATTTTTGCAAGGGATAGGTGCAGCAGCCCCGCGTATCGTGGCCCAAGCCATCATTCGCGATTTTTATTCTGGTCGTGAAATGGCGCGCTTTACCTCGTTGGTAATGATGATCTTTGCCCTTGTGCCGTCTTTTGCACCGCTTTTGGGGTCATTTGTGATTGCGGGGTTTGGATGGCGCGCTGTGTTCGCAGGTTTTTTCCTGTTCGGGTTGCTCACGCTGATTTGGCTTGCGCTGCGCATCCCTGAATCCCTGCCCAAGGATCGCAGAATGAAATTCACCTTATCCCGCTTAATCAATGCATTAAGGGACGTATTTAAGGTAAAAACTGTGCGCATTTCGATTGTTGGATTGGTTGCGTGCTATTCTATTTTATTTGTGACACTCATCTTGGTCCAACCCATTTTTGAACATGTCTTTGATCGCGGTGACACGTTCGTTTTCTGGTTTGCGGCGGCGTCGATTTTTGTTGGGGTTTCAAGCATCTTCAACTCATCACTTGTGATGCGCTTTGGCATGCGGGCATTGACGTTTTATGCGGTGATGATGCTTGTGGCCACAACCGCAATTGTTTTGATCAATGCGCTGATCCATCCGTTTGGTGATGGGTTTGATTTTGTGCTGTTCTACCTGTGGCTCATGTCGATCTTTGTGATGATCGGCTTTAGCATCGGCAATTTGACCGCGTTGGCCATGGAACCGTTGGGCCATATTGCAGGCACCGCAGCCAGCACGGTCAACGCGATCGCCACATTCGGCAGCGTGATTTTTGCAACGATCATCGGGCAACAGTTTGATAAAACGGCGCTTCCCATGATGGTGGGGGTGTTTGGCGCCACTTTGGTTGCTCTGATCTGTGTGTTGGAATTGCGCAAACTTGAACGCGCACCTGCCTAGGTTTTAATTCCCCCGATTGTGCGTTTTCGCATATAGGTCGGCCACAATCCGGCTTGCTGTTTTTTCAAACAAGGCGGGTACAACGGCATGCACCAATGCGGCCCCTGCAGCCGCCGCCAATTTCAGCGCAAAGCGCGATGCAAAAATAGCATGTTGAACATAAGTTTCCTGCACGGCTTCGGGGTGTTCTTTGAACAAACGGTAAAACATGGTCATCCTCCTCATGATGTTGTGGTCATTATAATCGAGGCGGGATGAAAAGATTTCCCATTTTAAACCAATCATGTTAGTTTCTGTGTGAATTTATCCCAACACAAGGTGAATTTATGGGAATTGATTTGATAGATGGCGCAATATTACGAATATTGCAACAAGACTGCACAACCGCGTTAGAGGATATTTCCGAACGCGTGAACCTGTCGCGCAACGCCTGTTGGCGACGCATCAAGATGTTAGAAGACCGTGGATTTATTCGCAAACGTGTCGCCTTGATGGATCCAGAGACATTGGGTTTGGGGCTACAAGTTTTTATCCAAATCAAGACTGCCCAACATTCATCAGACTGGGCCAAAAAATTCGCTCAAATCACACAGTCCATTCCCGAAATCACGGCCGTTCATCGGATGTCAGGCGATTTGGATTATCTGATCCATGCGTGGGTGCGGGATATGAAAGCATATGATCATCTGTACCAACGGCTCACAAAAAACATCGATTTTTCAGATGTCTCCGCGTCTTTTGTGATGGAAGAGATCAAATCAACGACCGAGCTGCCGATATAAAAATGGGCCCCCACGCAATGGGGACCCAGTTTCGCCGTCCAAGCTCTGTCATTGTACCGCTCGGAATTCTCATGCCTGCGGCTTGAACGTCGTTAAGGGGGCAGCGCACCGCCCCCCTTGACCGATTAACTGCACCCGCTTGTTGCGCCGCAGGTATTGCATTTCATACAGGTGCCGTTGCGCACCAACGTATAGTTTCCGCAATCCCCGCACGGGTCGCCTTCGTATCCTTGCATTTTCGCCTTTGTGCGTTCGTCCACGGGTGCAATCGCCTCTGCCACTGCGACCGTCGTGCGTTCGGCAACCATAGCGCCCGCGCTGATCGCAGCCGTCGAGGTTTGCAGATCCAACAATTCTTGCGGAAGACGTTTGCGCAAATATCCTGTCGAACTGACAGAGCGTAACATGGCAAGGGATTTGTTTGCCCTGTCTTCGCTGACGTCGGTTAGGTTCGATGCCCGTTCTTCTTCGCCACGCCCCAAATCGTCGAAACTTGCGCCTTCTGGTTTGACATGGGCCAAATCGGTGCGATCCAAATAACTAACCGCCAATTCGCGGAAAATATAATCAAGGATCGAGGTCGCGTTTTTGATGCTGTCATTGCCCTGCACCATCCCCGAGGGTTCGAATTTGGTAAAGGTAAAGGCATCCACAAATTCTTCGAGCGGCACGCCATATTGCAAGCCAACCGACACCGCGATGGCAAAGTTGTTCATCATGGCACGAAAGCCTGCGCCCTCTTTATGCATATCGATAAAGATTTCGCCCAACGACCCATCGGAATATTCACCGGTGCGCAAATACACCTTGTGCCCACCAACAACGGCCTTTTGCGTGTAACCCTTGCGACGTTCGGGCATTTTTTCGCGATGCGATTTGATCACCTCTTTGACGATCACCTTCTCGATGATCTTTTCGGCAATCACAGCGGCCTTTTCCTGTGGTGTTCCCGTTTCAAGGATTTCGGCAGCATCCTCATCATCTTCGATCAACGCAGCGGCCAAGGGTTGCGACAGCTTTGATCCATCACGATAAAGCGCGTTCGCCTTTACCCCCAAAGCCCATGAGCGTTCATATGCCTTTTGGCAATCTTCGATCGTCGCGGAATTTGCCATGTTGATGGTTTTGGAAATCGCCCCTGATATGAAGGATTGTGCCGCGGCCATCATGTCAATGTGGCTGTTGACGGAAAGATAACGTTTTCCTTTTTTACCGCACGGGTTTGCACAGTCAAAAATCGACAGATGTTCGGGCTTGAGATGCGGCGCGCCTTCCAAGGTCATCGTGCCACAGACATGATCATTCGCGGCATCAATTTCGGCCCGAGAATATCCGAGATGACGCAACAAATCAAAGCTTGCGTCATTCAACTTGGCCGCAGGGATCCCCAACACATCGGTGCAGAATTCGGTTCCAAGGGTCCATTGATTGAACACAAAACGAATATCAAACGCTTGCGCCAAAGCGCCCTCGACCTTGGCGATTTCGGTTGGGCCAAATCCATTTCCGATCAAACTGGTTGGATTGATCGCAGGCGCATTCCCCAATGACGCATGCCCCACCGCATAAGAAATGATTTCTTCGATCTGCGCGGTGGAATACCCAAGGTTTTCCAACGCGGCCGGAACCGAGCGGTTGATAATTTTGAAATATCCGCCGCCCGCAAGCTTTTTGAATTTAACCAGCGCAAAGTCGGGTTCAATCCCTGTTGTGTCACAATCCATCACCAAACCAATTGTACCCGTGGGTGCAATGACCGACACTTGCGCATTGCGGTAGCCATGCTTTTCCCCCAATGCCAAGGCATCATCCCACGCCTTTTGCGCCAACGCGACCAAGGATTTATCCGCGCAGCCCGCCACATCCAACGGCACAGGCTGCACCGATAGGTTTTCATACCCATTGGCCTGCCCATAGGCCGCACGACGGTGATTGCGAATAACCCGAAGCATATGTTGTGCGTTCTTTTCATATCCCGGGAATGCGCCCAATTCCCCCGCAATTTCCGCCGAGGTTGCATAGGACACGCCTGTCAGGATCGCGGTCAGTGCCGCACACAAGGCGCGGCCTTCGGCGCTGTCATATCCCAGACCAAGGTTCATGAGCAAACCGCCGATATTGGCATAGCCCAAACCAAGCGTCCGGAAATCAAAGGACCGCTGTGCAATTTCTTTGGATGGGAATTGCGCCATCATGACGGAAATTTCCAGTGTTAGCGTCCACAGGCGGATTGCATGCGTGTACTCATCCGCTTGGAACACGCCCTCTTTCAAGAATGTCAAAAGGTTCATAGACGCAAGGTTACACGCCGTATCGTCCAAGAACATATATTCCGAACAGGGGTTTGATCCGCGAATTTCGCCATCCTCAGGACAGGTATGCCATGCATTGATCGTATCATGGAATTGAATGCCCGGATCGGCACAGGCCCATGCGGCATGGCCAACATCATCCCACAAATCACGCGCTTTGATCGTTTTGGCCACGCTGCCGTCGGTGCGATTGGTCAGGTACCAATCCGCATCCTCTTCAACCGCCTTCAGAAACGCATCTGTCACGCGGATCGAGTTGTTGGAATTTTGCCCCGAAACTGATGCATATGCCTCAGAGTCCCAATCCGTGTCATAGGTCGGAAATTCGATGCTTGTGAACCCTTGGCGCGCGTAATCCAACACGCGCTTTACATATGTCTCTGGGATTGCGACCTTTTTTGCCTCTCTGATCGCGGCTTTGAGGGCCGTATTTTTTACAGGATCAACCGCGTCTTCGGTTGATCCATCCCACAAGCGGATTGCGTCAAAAATTTCGCTCAGACGCTGTTTGTGCATCTTGGATCCCGCGACAATCGACGCAACCTTTTGTTCTTCTTTTACCTTCCAATTGATAAACTCTTGGATATCCGGATGATCCGCATCGCAAATCACCATTTTCGCGGCGCGTCGTGTGGTCCCACCGGATTTGATCGCGCCCGCTGCGCGGTCCCCGATCTTTAAGAAGCCCATCAAACCGCTGGATGCGCCGCCGCCAGAGAGTTTTTCACCATCCCCGCGCAGGCTTGAAAAATTTGTGCCTGTTCCGGATCCGTATTTGAACAATCGGGCCTCGCGCACCCAAAGATCCATGATCCCACCCTCATTCACCAAATCATCGCTGACCGATTGAATGAAACACGCGTGTGGTTGTGGATGTTCGTAAGCGCTGTCTGATTTTGTCAGCACGCCAGATTTATAATCAACATAATAATGCCCCTGACCTGGGCCATCGATTCCATAGGCCCAATGCAGGCCCGTATTGAACCACTGCGGACTGTTGGGCGCAGACATCTGTTTGGCGAGCATGTAACGCATTTCATCAAAATACGCGCGGGCATTAGATTCGGTTGTGAAATACCCGCCTTTCCAGCCCCAGTAGGTCCAAGCCCCCGCCAAACGATCAAACACCTGCTTTGCCGAAGTTTCACCGCCCATCGGCGTATCGGCCGCAGCAGGAACGGAACGCCACAGGAATTCAGGCACGCCCTTTTCCTTGATCCGCTTGACCTCGCTTGGGACGCCTGCCTTGCGGAAATATTTTTGTGCGATCACATCCGCAGCGACTTGGGACCATGATTTCGGGACTTCGACGTTCTCGAGGTGAAAGACCACTTTGCCGTTTGGATTGCGTATTTCCGACGAGGTCAGCGTGAATTCAATCGACGCATAGGCGTCGTTGCCAGCATGTGTAAACTTGCGCTCAATTTTCATGTCTTTTGCTCTTGCTCTTTGGTTCAGAGGGAAAGCGCCGCACAAAATTAGATGCATTTTTTATTCGCCAGCGGTTTTTCTACCGACCGACGTCACACTAGATATTGTGGCACTCCCAGGTGCTGCACACAACCTGACGTAAAAAACTGTACAGGGTCAACGGATTTTTTTTCTATCTTTTGCATCCTTGGTCTTGACGATCCTAACGCGAAAAGCCGTTAACAAAAGTTAACGAATGCTAACCTTTGTTTGCCGCAAATTTTTTTTCTTGTATTTTTGGCGGCTTAGACAACGGACTTGTTTTTCTGCGCGATGTCCAGCGGATCAAAAAGTGATTCACGACGGGCACAATCATACCCGAATGTTAGGAAAAATTTTTTCTCTGTCGCTTAAACACAAGTTCTTTGTCCAAGGATGAAAAGGTAAAAACCGTGCAAAAATCACATCATCACATCAAGGTGATGTATGATGAAGTCGCCACTTACATTTTCAAGAGAAGTGGTCGGGACGGCAAGATTCGAACTTGCGACCCCCTGTACCCAAAACAGGTGCGCTACCAGACTGCGCTACGCCCCGACTTGCGGCGTGTCTAAACAAAGCTGTGGGAATTGAAAAGAGTAATTTCGCGAATTTTCAAAATTTTTTTGAATTTAATGACAGGGCCAAACGGGAGTAGTTAAAATCAACGGGTGTTGGATTTGCGCCGCTTTTGAAATTCTGTACTTTTTTGCAAGCCCGGCGTTAATCTCTAATACATATTGGATCATCGCATCACTTGGAATTGGTGTTTCGTCCAATGGCGTTGCGTTGTGATGGACTTTCGCAATCACCCCTGTTGCGTCGATGAAAAGAATATCCAAAGGAATGAACGTATTGCGCATCCAGAAATGAACGGGTCTGGGTGTGGGATATAAAAAAAGCATGCCGTGACCTGACGGCATGCTCTCGCGATTCATTAAACCGACGGCATGTTCTTGTGGGGATTGTGCAAGCTCGACCGAAAACTTAACCGTTCCGCGATCGTGACGAATACGTAGCGTGTCGTTTGAACACTCGGCAAAGCTCATCTGCGCCGCGAAGACGCATACAATTGCGATGATTATTTGCAGACACTTTCCCACGTACATACTTCGGCCGCCATCTTACCACGCTTGCCATCCATGACACGCAATGTGATGGCCTCACCTGCACTTAAATCAGCTAGACCAGAACGACGCAAGACTTCGATATGCACGAAGATGTCATCAGATCCACCCCAAACGTTTGCAAACCCAAATCCTTTTGATTTGTCAAACCACTTAACACGGGCTGGCTCCATTTTCAGCGATGCCAAAACAGTTGGGTCAACGTCTTCGAAATCGCTTAGGCCCATAAAATAGGTCTCAGGGGGGTCAATGGAAATCACGCTAGTCGCCTGCATCCCGCGCGAGGTTTCTTGCACAAAGAAGATGATCCGCGCGCGATCCGCAATCGAGCTTTGGCCAAAGTTACGTAAAACATTTGCATGAAGCAAAATGTCTGTATGCGTT
>Ga0181598_1004023_pt1 | contig 12366 bp, 10 predicted proteins | sample 041ome_4_FD_153295 | JGI IMG/M metagenome (GOLD analysis project Ga0181598, IMG submission 153295) | Coastal salt marsh microbial communities from the Groves Creek Marsh, Skidaway Island, Georgia - 041404US metaG (spades assembly) | ecosystem: Environmental > Aquatic > Marine > Intertidal zone >...
CAAACACCTCCAATTGGTCGAGAGTGAAAAAGAGTGAATTTTTGTCTCGTTTTTTGCGCTTCTTTTTTTCTCGGGCAGAGCTTTTTTCTCTCTGTCTCTGTTGTTTTCGTCTCTGCTTTTTCTCTTTCGCTTCTTTCGTTCTCTCTTCACATTTTTTTTGTTCGCGAGAACACACACAACATTCATAACACTCGACCTAAAATAATGGTACGTTCTCTGTACACTTAAATGCGCGAATACGTATAGCATTTGTGTTCGTGGTATTCTTCGTTTTATTTTCTCTTCTGAAAGAGAAAAGCTCGTAAAAGCGGGAGAGTCGCGTTCGCGTCTTTCTCTTTTACGAAGAAGAGCGATGATGATGATGATGCTTTTTACGCGCGAATTTTTGGTAAATCGGGTTTTTTAGGAGTGCGCGTATGCGGGTAGAGAGAGTGTCTGCGAGACCACCGAACAACTGGAAGAAGCGATTGAAAAATCGAAATCCACGCGTTCTTTCGCACGCAACGCGTACGCGTGACCTGCGATGCGTATTTCGCGTAATGGGAGTCTTTTTGCATTTCCATCACCATTCTGCGCGATGATGACGGACGGGCTCAAGTCCTAAAATGGAAAAAAATCTCTCTCTCTCGTCCATCATACGTATGCTTTGTCGTCGTCGTTTCTACATCGAAACAACCGCTGACCTTCTCTCCTCTCTCTTAACAACAACACAGCCACCGAAAAAGAAAGTCGCCGCCGTCCCTGCCGCCATCAAGGCGAAGATTGCCGCGAACACGGTCAAGGAACCGACGGACCCGCGATTTGTTCGCGAACCGAAAAACTTTGGCATTGGCAACGACATGATGCCGAAAACGCCGTTAAACAGATACGTGAAATGGCCGAAATACGTTCGCATTCAAAGACAACGACAAGTGTTGAAAAAGAGATTGCGAGTGCCGCCGGCGATTAACCAGTTCACGAAGACTTTGGACAAGAACATGGCGACGAACTTGTTCAAGATGCTCATGAAGTATCGCCCGGAGGACAACGCGCAAAAGAAGGAACGTTTGACGGATATGGCCAAGGATGCCGCGGAAGGCAAGGAGTCCGACGTCAAGAAACCAGTTGTTGTCAAGTACGGTATTAACCACATCACGTACTTGGTCGAGCAAGGCAAGGCGGAATTAGTCGTCATTGCGCACGACGTCGACCCGCTCGAGTTGGTCATTTGGCTCCCGGCGTTGTGCCAACGCATGAACGTCCCGTATTGCATCGTGAAGGGTAAGGCGCGTTTGGGTGCCGTCGTGCACAAGAAAACCGCCACGGCGTTGGCGTTGACGGCGGTGAAGCAGGAAGACAAGATGGAGCTTTCTAAGTTAGTCGAAGCGATCAAGGCGTCGTACAACGAAAAGGCCAAGGAGCACGCGCGAACGTGGGGTGGTGGCGTCATGGGGGTGAAGTCTCAAGCCAAGACGGCGAAGAGGTTAAGAAAGGTGGCCAAGGAATTGGGTAGCGCGGACAAGTAAATGAACCCGATTTTTATAATAAATATTAATTTTCAGAGAGAGTATATAGATATGAAGAGAGAGATTTTGAGGAGGAGTTGGACTTCGGACTTAAGGACGCACCGTCGCTGTTACATTTCGCGTTTGTTTCATTTAGCTCACACACAAACACAGTAGTCAACAGATACTTATTAGCGTGCGAACATCGGTTGTTATAAATACGCAACAATAGATTTACGAAAGTCGGAAAGTCTGCATCATTTTCATCATCATTTCATCGTCAAAAGTTTATAACACTCTTTTCTCCCTCTTTTCGCTTCACAACAAAGAGCGAACTCATCGTTTTTAACATGGCAAGTCCGGAACCAGCGCAAGTACCAACGCCTTCGTCTCCTCCTAAACCTCCTCCTTTACAGCGCACTTCCACGTTTTCCGAGCGATTGAAGAAATCCTCCATCCCGTTATCCTTCTCCGTCCACGACCACTTCCAATCCGTGTTCCAACTGGAGAAAACAATCTTACTGAAACCGCAAAACGTTCGCTTCACCGTCGGCGCCTCCGCGTTCGTCCAAAAGAAAGAAATAAGTACCTACGGGAAACTCGAATACGACGTGCCTTCAAAAGTGTCTCTTCTCGACGGGAAAGAGTTCAACACGTGGACACCGACGATCGTTTTAGACTCGAGCCAAGTCGAATTGAAGAAGAAGTTCCGCGCGTTCGAAAGGAACAAATTCGGGAAATGTTCCGTCTCGTTGTCCTGTGGGTACAACTTCAAAAAACGAGATCCGTTCTTCGCGTTCGAGGCGGTACCGTTAAACCCGTTAATATTATCCGTAGGCGCCATAGGCGTGATGAAAGAAATCGGCCACGCGAGTGGGAAACTGGAACGGGAAGTGAAACTCCCGTTCGCGAGTGGGAGTCGATGTAAGATTTCAATACCGGTGGAAGTGACGAGAGAGAAACGGACCAACGCGTTTCGAGTAAGGGCGAACGGGAGCGCGTGTACCGTGAAGTTGAAAGAACAGATGATCACCATCGGGAGTACGAATAAAAAGACGACGAATTTGTTACGATAATATACTAGTCGATCGATCCTGATTCTTCGTCGATGATGATCAGAGAATGAATGAATGTGATTATTCCCGCGCTCGCTTTGTAATACTATACGACACACTGTACTCTTGTTTACCATCACATCCGCAGCGGTGAAAAACACGTCATAAAAAGTCGAACGCAACTTACACACAACCACAGAAGAACTGAAAGAATGCGCACCACGGAGCAGCTGAAAGACAGCGGCGGTTTAGCCGCGATCGCGAGGATGTTGAAAGCGCAGCATAAGCAAACGACGACGACGGCGGAAAACGAGAACGACGAAGAGTGTAACGACGACGACGAGAAAGAGAAACGAGGAGAAAAACGACGACGAAAAGAGAAGAAGAAGCATAAAAAGGAGAAGGAAAAGGAGACGAAAAAGGAGTGTAAGAGGAAGAAGACGTCGTCAAAGTCGGACGATTCAGACGTAAACGACGACGATGCGGAGGACGAAAAGAGGAGGAGGAAAAAAAGTAAAAGCGAGGAGGAGAAGGAGGTTTCGTTGGAGTCGCTTTTAAGGCGAGTGGACCCGGTGGTGATGTTAGACAAAAACGACGACGAGAATGATAAAATGTTGAAGAGGATACGAGCGAAGCTGAAGTGTGCGTTAGAGGCGAACGTGTTGCACTTTTCGAAACGCGCGAGCGGTATTACGAAGAACGCGAGCGTTACCGCCGAGCGAGCGCACGCTTGGCGACAGGCGGTTCGCGGATACGGGGACGAAGAAAACGATGAGAGAGGACCTGGAAACGTCGATTCTGTTTTGAACGTGTTTAAGGCGATGTCGGATGTGCTCATGGCGATCGTGTCCGTTGATTCCAAATGTAGTGACGACGATTCAGACGACGAGAGTGAAATAGTGAAGAAGTATAGCCCATTCGCGTCGCAGTTGAGAGCTTTGTCGACGAAAGCGTTCTAATAAAGCAGGGGAACAAAATGTAATAAAACGTAGAACAACGCATTAGAAGATGTAATAATATTATTATTTGCCAATACAAAATCGCTCGAATATGGTCCCTAAAATATCCTCCGAAACGTCTTCGCCGGTAACTTCCCCCAACGCCACCGCGGCTTCTCGTAAATCAATCGTCCAAAAGTCTACGGGTAAATCGTTCAGCGCGGATTCTTTCACGCGTTCCATGGCTTCTACGGCGTGTTTCAACGCTTCGCTTTGCCGAGAGGAGACAAAATAAGCGTCGCCTTCGACGCTGGAAAGACCAGATTCGAAAGCGTTGGACACTTTTGACTCTAAATCTTCGATACCAAACCCTTCTTTGGCAGATAAGAAGACGACGTTGTTTAAATTGCACTTGTCCAACACGTATTCGGGCACGCGCAATTGATTCGTCAAGAACGGTTTCATCTTCCCGCTCGGGTCACTTTTCATTTCTTCAATCAGAGATGCGTTCTCCGTGATATCGTCCATTTTATTTGCCACAAAAATCACGTTTTTCGCCACGTCTAAAGCTTCTCTCCAAACGGTCTCGTCGGCGCGTTCCCACCCTCGACTGGCGTCTAAAACGAACGCGCACAAATCTGCTCCTCGCGCGGCTATTTTCGAACGCTCGATACCGACCGCTTCCACTTTATCTATTATTTCGGTTTCCTCTTCTTTGTTACTATCATCACTACCGCTACTACCGTTACTATTACTACTATTACTACTACTCCTACTACTTCCACCTCTTATGCCAGCCGTATCTAACAGAGTGACCTTCACGCCACTCACATTTACCGTCGCCTCGACCACATCTCTCGTCGTCCCTTCCACGTCGGTGACTATCGATCGTTCGCTCTTCGTCCATCGATTCAACAATCTCGATTTTCCCGCGTTTGGACGTCCGACAATCGCCAGCGTGCACCCAACCGACAAACTCGCGTTCTTCTGCGACGTTTTCAACGCGCTCAACGCCACCTCTTTCGCCTCGTCCACTTCTTTCGCAATCTTATCGACGTCCAGAGGTACCATCTCGTCGTCAAAGTCCAACCGCGCTTCCAACTCTGCCAAAACATCAATCATCCTCCCTCTCGCCTCTTTGACGTCGTTGGACAAACCACCTCTCAACGTCTTCAGCGCTTGCACCGCTGCCTCATCCGTCTCCGCTCGAATCAACGAATGCACCGCTTCCGCTTGCGACAAATCCAACCTCCCGTTCAAAAACGCTCGCATGGTAAACTCGCCGTTCCTCGCCAATCGACACGCGTTCGTGCGTAAGCACGCGTCTAACACTCTCGCGGCGCACACGGACCCGCCGTGCGTGTGTATTTCAACCACGTCTTCCGCGGTGTACGATCGAGGTTTCAGCATTGGTAAAAGGAGAACTTCGTCGATAACTTCTCCGTCGTTGTTGTTCACAATCGTCCCGTGAAGGACCACGTGCGACTGAAAACAATCTTTTCTTTTCCCGGTTGGTTTAAAAATCTCATTCGCAATCTCCCTCGCGTTCTCTCCGCTGATTCGAACGATAGAAACCCCTCCTAACTGAGGAACGATCGGCGTCGCGATCGCCACGATCGTATCGTTGTTGCTGGAAGAGTTTTCCATCGTCGTCGCCATCATCCTCGTCGTCGTCCGTTTGTTGTTGTTGCTGCTTGAACACCATTTTTGCGAATTTCGCCGCCAAAAAAACTCTTTTCTCTTCCTCCTTCTTGTCCTCTCGTTTCCGTGGATGATGTGAAAAACAAAGCGGGACTTCTCAGACGATTGAGTAGTAGTACTAAACGACGACGACGCGAAAAGCATCATCCTCTCTTCTTCGAAAGAAGAAAAGGAGGAGGATAAAAAGCAGCAGCAGAGTGTTGTTTTTTTTTTGTTGGTGTTTGTGGGAAAATTCCAAGCTCTGTAGTACTTAGGGTTTAGGGTTTAGTACACACGTTTTTGGAGCTCCCCCGAGAAAGAAAAAGGCGGCTGTTCTTGCGCTCAAACTCATCAGAATTGTCAACGCAAAAACACGCGCAAACAAACAGCATTCCAACGCCGAGCTCGAGTTCTCTCTCCTCTTCGACAAAGAAGAAGAAGAAGAAAAACAGTGAGAGCCGTGAAGCTTTATTATATATAAACTATATATAATACACTTTCTTGTTGTGTTTAAAAGGTAGTATATAATTGTGTGTTGTCTTTTCTTTCCCGTAAAAAGAAGAATTCTCTCATTCTCTCTCTGAATTGCATCCGCGTAAGAAGTTGGTTCGTTTTCCAATTATCGCGTCGTCGTTTACGTCGTGTACACGTCGTCCTCGTAACGCGCTTTATTTTGGTGTAAATCTCTTTATTCGTTCTTTCTTTCGAGCGGACTTTCTTTGCGCTCTTGAGCTGACCAAATTGAATTCTTCCTCTTCTCGTATTCAATAAACCCACAGACAGCATTAACAAAAAAATGTCCAACAACGAAAACCCGAAAGCGTACCCGCTCGCGGACGCGCAATTAACCATCAGCATCCTCGACATCGTCCAACAGGCGAACAACTACAAGCAACTGAAAAAAGGCGCCAACGAAGCGACGAAGACCTTGAACAGAGGCATTTGCGAGTTTATCGTTCTGGCGGCGGATACGGAACCGCTGGAGATTTTGTTACACTTACCTTTATTGGCGGAGGATAAGAACGTGCCGTACGTTTTCGTGCCGAGTAAACAGGCGCTCGGGAGAGCGTGCGGGGTTTCCAGACCGGTGATTTCCGCCTCGGTCACGACGAACGAAGGGAGTCAGTTGAAAACCAGCATCGAGAGTTTGAAGCAAAACATCGAGAAGCTGCTGATTTAGACGACGTATTAAAGAAGAAGAAGCGAAGAAATGGGAACGGACGCCGTGACGATAATTTTTCATCGAATGATTTGGCTTGGGTGATGTTCTTCTCGCGACTTTAGAGAGTTTTATTAATACATAATACCCAAAACGCGCTCACATGCGCGCGATACAACACGTTATAAAGTTCACCAACATTTACGAAAACGCGTCATAACAAATGCATCATCGAATCAAAACACTCCTAATTCATCGAAGCAGCATTACCTTTTTTATCCCAACACGCTCGAGACGAACGAATGTAAGAAACAACATAATCATCAACAACAAAAGCAATAACAGAAAAATGGAAATTGGAATGAACACGAGCAAGAAAGATCTCATCACCCAAGCGATAGAATCAATGTAACCACTTTTCGTATCTTTTGTGCATTGGAAAACTCATCACGATGTATTCTTCTTATATAGGTACCCGGAACAATCCGAGACGCATCGCGACCGGAAGAAAGATTTTCAAAAGACGGTCGTTTTTATGTGCGACGTGCAAGAATGTTTCCGCCCGTCGATCGATGCGTTCGATGGCGTCGTTCGAAGTTCAAAGATTTTAATCGAATCTGCAAAGATATTCAACTGGCCGGTGTTCGCGACGGAACAAGTTCCGAGCAAACTCGGGAGGACCGCCGAGGAGGTTTTGCAATGCATGAGAGAGATGCACCCTGAAAACGAGGAGGTGGTGTTGAAGGAAAAGTTTCCAATCGCGAAATCGGATTTTGGTATGCTTCGGGCGATTTTGATGGGTAAAGACGGCGACTTGAACGTTCAGCCGAACTCGCTGTGCGGGAAGGAAAGTTTAGCGAAGATGATGTACGACGCGGACGAGATACGCGTTTTGTTGTTGGGAGTAGAAGCGCACGTGTGCGTGTACCAAACGGTGAAGCAGATTATGGAACACAACGAGAAAGCGGGACGGAATATTTTGAAGCCGTTCGTGTTGTGCGACGGAGTGCAGTCGCAAAGGGGCGTGGACCGCGAAGTCGCTTTAGAAAAAATGAAAGAGCTCGGCGCGACGATGACGACGACGGAGATGTTTTTGTTCGAAGAGATGGGTGGAGCCGAGCACGAAAACTTTCGGGACGTGGCAAAGACGGTGAGAAAGTATAAGTAACGTGTAGTAACTTTCAACACACTATTCTTTTCTTTTCACATTAAAACATACTACAGTACAAATTTAGTCTTAGTCTTTTTTTAAACTTTTACTGTCCATTTCACAGTCATACTTTATATTGCGTCGCTTTGAACGCCATCGTCGCGTCTCCGTTCCACTCGCTGTGTAACTTCTCGCGCAAGATATCCGCCTGCGATTTTCCAGTGTTTACGATGTTCCACAACGGCGCTAGGTACTTTTCCTCGCCCAAATTCCGGTTCTTTAACCCATCCTCCGCGAACTGCACGCACTTTTTACACAAATCTAAACACGTCATCCCGCCTTCAAACGTCGACCGTAACCCGTTTGCGGTGACGTCGTTCCGCAACCATTCTCGCTCCTCGCTCGTCCAATTTTTACAAATAGACCAAGCGTCGTCCAAACTCTTCTCGTCGTATAAAATCCCAACCCAAAACGCGCTCAACGCGGTGATCATTTCCTCACTTCCACCATCAGCACCTCGCATTTCCATGTACTTTTTCAATCGCACTTCCGGGAAACTCGTCGTTAAGTGTTGCTCCCAATCATCAATCGTCGGCTTTTCACCTGGTAAAATTTTCAAAGTCCCAGCCATGAAATCGCGGAAAGATAAACCGGTAACATCAATATACCCTCCATTTCTATATATGAAATACATCGGCACGTCCATCATGTACTCGGCATACTTCTCAAACCCAAAATCGTCGTCAAACGCCCACTGTAACGTCCCACACCTGTCGTTATCCGTATCTTTCCACACGTCCGATCGCAACGAACACATGTTGCAATCTTTACCATCTTTAAACGGCGAGTTCGCGAACAACGCCGTAGCTAGCGGTTGCAACGCCAACGACGTTTGAAATTTCTTCACCATATCCGCCTCGCTCGAGAAATCCACGTTGACTTGAATCGTGCACGTGCGAAACATCATATCCAACCCAGTCGTCCCGACTTTAGGCATGTAGTTCTTCATGATGTTATATCTCCCTTTCGGCATCATCGGCACTTCCTCCACGGAATGTTTCGGGTCGAATCCAATTCCGGAAAACCCGTACCCTTTCTCCGCAGCGAGTTCGCACACTTGCTTAATGTGCGCTCTCGTCTCCTCTACGGTTTCGTGCAACGTATCCAACGGCGCTCCGGAAAGCTCAAACTGTCCTCCCGGTTCCAAAGTCACGTTCATTCCATTCTTCGTCGCGCCGATGATATTCACCGTTCGCACGGTCCCATCCGCATTCGTGCACGAACCAATTATTGGACACTTCTCGTTCAACGGAGCCCACCCGTATCTCTCGACTAACCCGCTCAACACGTAATCGATAACCGCGTACGGCATCCGGCTGTTATCGGTCAACGAAAAGCCAAACTTTTCGTGTTCGGTTCCAATTCTGTTTAGTAGATGTTTGTTGTCAAAGAGAGTTGTCGTTAATCACAGCGAGAAGAATAATACGAAGAACAAAAAGATAATAATTATTAAACGCGACGAGAGAAGATCACGGTCGTCAGTTCTCTGAGTATCGAAACGTGCGCGCGCGACTTTTTGTTGTTGCCCCACCAATCTTTGGTGTTATTATCCAAACAACTACTTAAACGAACAAACGATACATGATCTCATCATCGTCATCGAACGTACCTCCAATTCTCTTTCGGTTTGCACCCGCTCCGTAAAAAGTCAATCATCTCCTCTCTGCTCGCCGGAGGTTTCTTCGGCCCGCCTTCCGAAGGCGGTGCCGCGTTCCTTTTCTGCATTTCGCCTCGTTTTGTTATCCGTGACGGCTGCGCATTTCTCCCCAAAATCCCGTTGTTCTTCTTTGTTGTCTTCTCCTTTATCGGCTGAACGCGAGACAGAACGGGAGAAGAACGATGAGGACGATAACAACCGCAACAGGTCTGTGCCATCGCGATGATCTTCTTTGTCTTTGTCTTTATTAAGCGCAGGAAAGTGTGACGATTTAATCTTTCTTTTGCCTTATCGTGCTTGCATGGTTTTCATATGTGTCTGTGACTTTTGAGCGCGTACGCAGGGTATTCATTTTCTTCTCTTCTTCTTTCTAAAATATAAAAACACTTTAAAGTTTAGTATTACGCGCTAATGATGATGATGATGATGATGAATGTCTCCTCTTCTTTTCCTCTCGTCGTCCCTCTTTGATTCTTGGTTGGCTCTCGACGATGAAATTTTATCGTCTTTCCTCTCTCGGCGCGGACCATTCGACTCTTAAGATCAAGTTATCGTAACCGAACCCATCCAAACGGTCGATGGCTCTTTGACCGTCGTCTCTGTTGACGAAATTGACGAAAGCGAACCCTCTGCTCTCTCCGGTTTCTCGGTTGAACGCGACGTAGATTCTGGTCACGGGACCAAACGGTCTGAACAACTCTTGTAAATCTTGCTCTCTCGTGTCTTCGGATAAGTTGGATACTCGGACCGAATTTTCTTCTCTTCGTCTGTTCATGGAGTCTCCTTCACCAGCGCTCGCCCCGGCTCTTCTCGACGGCGGCACGTACCCGCCGGCGCCGCCGCCGGCTTTATCGCCGCCCGGTCCGTCGCTTCCCGGCGGTTTGTCGCCCATCGCCGCCAAATCTTTATACGGACACTTCGTCGTCCAGTGATCCCCTTTCTTCCCGCAAATTCTACACACTAACAGAGACGTTTGACTGCTCGCCATCGCCTTCAACGGATCGTTCGCTTTCTCCAACTCCGATTTCGGTTGCAACCTCGCTCGCTCCAAGAAAATCTCCTCTAAAGACACCGCCGTCATGCTCTCGTCCCCTGTTTTATACCTCGCCGCGTCGCCAAACCTGGCCCAGTTTTTCCTCTCCAGCATTTCCTTCGTCACCGTTTTGGACACTTTGTGCACTTTCACTCGTTTGATCGACCGAACTTTCGATCCGTCTTCTTTCACTCGGTACTCCGTGACCGTTTTGATCCCCGTGGAAGGATCGATTTCGATTTTGGTCGGCGGTAACGCGAACGCCGCGTCGTCGTCGACGCCCATGTCGTCGGAATCCGCCAGAGAGATTTCATCGTCCTCTTTCTTTGAAGTCGTCTGAGGTTCTGCGATCGCCATTTTTGATCGTGTTGTTGTGTTCAAAGTGCGTGTTAATCTGAGGACATAAGCCCCAATTTTTGACTTCTGAGACACAGAGGAAAAGAGAGGAAAATCGACATTTTAAAGGAGGAGGAACTTTATAGGTTCACTTTGCCCAAGAGTAAGGCACACTTTATGTGTATAATTATATGCCTTTCTTCTCTAAAAATAGTAGTGCTAGTATCACGCGTTTTGTTGTGCTCTTCTTTTTCCTTTTATACTTCTTGACTTCTTCTATATTATGCGAAGTACGCCAAGTCGCTCTTCTTCTTCGCTTGGACTTGAACGATGCCTTCGACGAAATCTTCGTGGTTGACCGTCGTCCCGTCCCTTCGCAACGCTAACATCCCAGCTTCCACGCAGACGGCTTTTAATTGCGCGCCGTTGAAATCGTCCGTGCCTCGGGCTAATTCGTCGTAGTTTACGTCCGGGGAGACGTTCATTTTGCGCGCGTGGATTTGTAAGATGTGCGAACGGGCGTCTTCGTTCGGGTGAGGGAACTCGATTTTTCGATCTAAACGTCCAGAGCGCAACAACGCGGGATCTAAAATGTCCGCTCGGTTGGTCGCGGCGATAATTTTCACTCGATCGTCCGAACTAAAACCATCTAATTGGTTCAACAATTCTAACATAGTTCTTTGCACCTCGCGATCGCCGTTGGTATCGGAATCGAAACGTTTCGTACCGATGGCGTCGATTTCATCGATGAATATAATCGCCGGCGCTTTCTCTTTCGCCAACTCGAACGCGTCTCGAACTAATTTCGCCCCGTCTCCGATGAACATTTGCACCAACAAAGGCCCAGCTAACTTCAAATAACAAGCGTTCGTTTGCGCCGCGCACGCTCGCGCCAACAGCGTTTTCCCCGTTCCCGGCGGGCCGTATAACAAACATCCTTTTGGCGCTCGTATGCCAAGTTTTACGAAGTGTTCTCTGTGCGTCATCGGCAAAACAATCGCCTCTCTCATCTCTTGAATCTGCTTATCTAACCCCCCGACGTCGGAGTAATCCTCGACTGGTTTCTCGTCCACCTCCATCGCTTTCACCCTCGAGTCGTACTCCGCCGGAAGCGTATCCAAGATCAAATACGAATCCTTATTCACGCCGACTAAGTCGCTCGGTTTCAAATCCTTCGCGTCTACTAACCCAGCTATCGGGAGAAAGATAGTCTGTCTGGTGGTTGTTTTCAAAACCACCGCTTTCCCGCTCCTTTGCGCGTCCAAATCCGCTTGCGCGTCCGCCTCCTCGTCCTCGTCTTCCGGTTGGAGATCTAAAATTTCCACGATCGAGGCCACCAAATACGGAAGCTGTTTGTTCAGTTTCACTTTCTCCATGTTATCTTTCACTCGTTCTCGTTCGCTGCCGACGTCCAGTTGTAATCGGTTGCTTTCGTCTCGCAGGACTCGTATTTCGTTTTCGAGTAAACGGACGCGCACGAGGACGTCCTCCGTGGTGGAATTTTTCAGATCGTTGAGGACTTCGGCGGTGCCGTCGTCGTCGTCGAAAACGCCGTCTAAATCCATATTTCTTTATCGCCAATATCGATCGACACAACTACGTAATAGCTCAACAGAAGAAGGTGAGAAGAACTCTTCTCTCTTTTGTCTTTGTCTTTGTTTTCTTGCGCGTGCTCTGTTAAACGAGAGAATCTGACTGACGTTTTTTGAAAGAAAATGGGTCTGTGTGTTTCAATTTTATTCAACAAAATAGTGTCTCTCTCTCTCTCTCTCTCTTTTTCTAAATCATCAATCCATCGATGATGAACTCTTTCT
>Ga0181598_1004029_pt1 | contig 12349 bp, 15 predicted proteins | sample 041ome_4_FD_153295 | JGI IMG/M metagenome (GOLD analysis project Ga0181598, IMG submission 153295) | Coastal salt marsh microbial communities from the Groves Creek Marsh, Skidaway Island, Georgia - 041404US metaG (spades assembly) | ecosystem: Environmental > Aquatic > Marine > Intertidal zone >...
GCGCCGCTCGGTGGAAGAAGAGCGTCGCGAACGCAAAAAAGGAGAAGCGTGATGAGAACTTCATCGTCTCCGTTCGTTTTGTTGTTCGAAGAAGATGAATACTAAACGGTACACGTTCTCTCTCGTAGTAGTAGTAGGAGGAGGAGGAGGAGTCCGTCGTGTGTTTTTGTGCCTCTTTTTGTGTTGAAGAAGAGACAAAGAAAGAGAGGTTTTTTGAAGCGTACGAAAAGGGAGCGAGGAGTACGAAAGACGCACTTCACGAGTACGAAAGAAGCACTCACAGAGCGAACGTTTGAGTACGGAAGAAGCACTCGTGAGTGCGTCACGCCTTACTCCTCTTGGAAATTCAAAAAAAAAAAAAGGTTTTGCGCGATGAGATTGTTTTGAAAGGAAGACGCGACTTTCATCTTTACTCTGTGACGCTTGACTTTATATCTGTGCAACGCACGAATACTAAGAGCGCACTGATAATAACAACAACAACATGAATAATCCATTCTTCCAACGCGCGAGCGAGAAGCAAAAAGAAACGCGAGAGCAAGAAACTGCGAACCAACCGTGGATCGAAAAATGGCGACCGACGAAATTAGACGACATCGTCGGCCACGAGGAAACGCTGAACCAAATGCGAGGGATGATTGAAACCGGCTCAATGCCGAACTTGTTATTATCCGGCCCACCTGGGTGCGGGAAAACAACCTCGGTGCACGTTTTAGCGCGGACGTTACTCGGGGATCGGTATAAAGACGCGGTGTTGGAATTAAACGCGTCGGACGAGAGAGGGATAGATGTGGTGAGAAATAAAATCAAAATGTTTGCACAAAAGAAGGTGACTTTGCCGGCGGGGAGGTGCAAGATTATCATCTTGGACGAAGCGGACGCGATGACGAAAGGCGCGCAACAAGCGATGCGAAGGACGATGGAAATATATTCGGCGACGACGAGATTCGCGTTGGCGTGTAACTTGAGCGATAAAATCATCGAACCGATTCAGTCGCGGTGCGCCATCGTGAGATTTTCGCGGTTGAGCGATAAACAAGTTTTGGAAAGGTTGGTGTACGTGTGCGAGCAAGAGAAGGTGCCGCACGACGCGAGAGGGTTAGAGGCGATCGTGTTTTGCGCGGAAGGGGACATGAGAAACGCGCTGAACAGTTTACAGGCCTGTCATAGTGGGTTTCAAATGGTGAATCAAGAGAACGTGTTTCGAGTGTGCGATACGCCGCATCCGGAAGTCATAGGCGCTATTTTACAACACTGCTTAAACGGAGAGTTGGACGATGCGTGCGATCGACTGTTAAAGCTGAGAAAGAGCGGGTATTCGCCACAAGATTTGATCAAGACGATTTTTCAGGTGTGTAAACGGTTCGACGATAAGGAGATGTCGGAATACGTAAAGTTGGAGTTTTTGAAAATCATCGGATTTTTTCACGTGAGGATTAGCGAAGGGTGCGCGAGCGACGTGCAGTTGTGCGGGATGGTGGCGAGGTTGTGCGGGTGTAGTTTGGAGGCGAAAAGTGGGAAATCGTGGTCGACGCCACAGAAGACGTTGATGGAAATCAGAAAGGAAGGCGGTTCGATAGGCGTGAGCGGCTCGGAGTTTCAATAATAGAACCGATGAAAGGGAGAAGAAGAGAGACAAGAGGAAAAAAAACTGTAATAGTAAGATTAATTTTGTTTTATAAAATGATGATGGTACACTCTTTGACGTTCTCGCTTCTCTCGTCTCGCTATATATATTTCGTTTAAAGCATCTTCAACTCCTCCCGTCGCGAACTCTCAAACGTTCTCACTAAGTTCAAATGCGTCTTTATGCTTTCCAATTCAATCTTCGCTTGGTTCGCCAACCGTCTCGCTTCGACCATTTTTTTTATGTGGTCTTGGTACTCTTTACTCGCGTGCGCTCTGACTTCCGCGGTTGACTTCGCGTCGCCGTTATCCACGTGAAACAACGTAATCGTCGCTAAAATACACTTCTTGGCTTCCTCGAGAATCTCCGCCTCGGCGTGTAAATCGGCCCATTTTTGCCCCAAGTGTTGCAATTGATGATACGCCGCGTCCACGTCGTCCGGAAGTAACTTGCCTTCTAATCGAGACTCACCCGTCGCAGAAGAAGAAGCAGAAAGAGTAGTATTAGAAACACTACTCGTCGACGATGAGGAGGTCACGTTGCTGTTGTTGTTATTATTCGTTTTCGGTAAAGGCTGCGGCGGTATCGAGCGAAACTGTTGTTGCTCTTGTTGTTGATGTTGTTGTTGTTCCCGTCGCGTCGTCGTCGCCATTTGCGATTGAAACGGCGGTAAATTCTCCCCGTTGTTATTCTTCACGACTCCGTTATTCGTCAACCGCGGTGGCATCTGGACCGGTTTCACCGGTTGTTGTTGTTGTTGTTCTTGCTGCCCATTCAAAGCAGCCGGAGTGAACACCGATCTGATGCTGCTCTTCTTCCCGTACCACCACGTTCTCATGGCGGGTTCCCCAAAAGAAGAAGACCGTCCAGAGGTCGAACATAACGTCGTCGTCGTCTGATGATGACGCGCCGTTGTGCGGGCGGCCAAGAACAACAACCCCTTTGGCGTCGTCGTCATCTCGTCGTGCGGTCGACGATTCGAATCCTTTCGCGGACGACGATTCGTACTCCTGGTTGTAAAAGAAGAAACGCACAGACACCCGCACCCTTTCGACGACGCGGCAAAGGACATATATGCGAAAAGAGCGCGTTCGTTGGTATCAGCAGAGCGCGGATTTTGTGGGTGTGTTGCGTGTTATGTTCTCTCGTTTGTGTGGAAGAGTTGGTGTTTGCGCGGGAAAAACTCTTTCGAAAGAGACCACTTAAACTGCTCGCCAAGAGGAGTACGGAGTTACGCACTTATGCGTCTGCGTGTCTCACTCAAAATTTCGCTCCGTGAATGCTTCTTTCTTACTCTGATGCGTCTGTATTCGTATGGATATACGCGAGATACGATATTTGGGAGAAACTTTTCCACCGCTGTATCCACGTTACTAAAAGAGAGCGAGAGCGTGGCACACACGCGTCGCACGAATACGCCCACCAAAGAGCAACGCGAGCGGCCGCACGTAATAAACGGTATCGTTTTGCGAGAGAGAGAGAGAGAGAGAATAACACTTTCCGAGCGTGCGTGTGATGATGATGATGACGCAAAATGCATTCGTGTGCGCTCCTCGATGCGGTTCGACGACCTCTTTGTCGGCGAGGCGGAAGGGAACAACATCGACGAGAACGAGAACGAGAGTTATTAAAGCGTCTTCTTCTGGAGGAGGAGACAAAGACCCACTCATGGTCCGGACGATTAAAGGCGAACGGTGCGAACGACCGCCAATCTGGATGATGCGACAGGCTGGACGGTACATGAAAGTGTACCAGGACTTGTGCAAAAAGCACACGACGTTTCGCGAACGCTCGGAGACGGTGGATTTGTGCGTGGAGATTTCTTTACAACCGTACGAGGCGTTTAAACCGGACGGGGTTATCGTATTCTCGGATATTTTAACGCCGTTAGCTGGGATGAACATTCCGTTCGACATCGTCAAAGGGACCGGACCGATTATTTTCAACCCGATTCGCGACATGGCTGGCGTGAACGCGGTGACGCCGTTGGAGCCGGAGAAAAGCGTGAATTTTACTGGGGAAAGTTTAAAGGTGTTGAGAAACGAGTTGAAAGGTACGGATGCGACGTTGCTTGGCTTTGTCGGGGCGCCGTTTACGTTGGCGACGTACATCGTCGAAGGCGGGACGAGTTCGCACTATAAAGTTATCAAAAAAATGGCATTCGATGAACCGGCGATTTACCACGCGTTGATGGAAAAGTTGACCGATGCGGTGATTACGTACACGAGATACCAAATCGACAGCGGCGCGCAAGTCGTGCAAATCTTTGACTCGTGGGCGAGCGAGTGGTTGCCGAAAGATTTCTCCAGATTTTGCTTGCCGTATTTAACCAGGGTGATTAAAGAGGTGAAACAAACACACCCGGACACGCCGTTGATTTTGTACTGCAGCGGTGCCGGTGGGTTTTTGGAACGGTTACAGACGACTGGCGCGGACGTGATTTCGTTGGACGGGACGGTAGATATCGCCGACGCGAGAGCGAGACTGGGAATGGAACAAGCCGTGCAAGGGAACATGGACCCGGTGAGTTTGTTTTCGAGCAAAGAGCACATCACGCAAGCGATTGAGGAGACGATTAAAGGTGCGGGGAACAAGAAGCACGTCATGAACTTAGGACATGGGGTTATGGTAGGCACGCCGGAAGAAAACGTCGCGCATTTTTTCAAATCCGTGCGCGACTACAGGTATTGAAAAAGAATTAGTTTATTATCAGAAGTGTCTATTAAATTAATGTGCTAAAACAACGAATTGCTGATGATTTGATGGTCAATCGATTGTGTTGTACCTAACTACACTGCAATTTAATAGCCAGTGCGTTCAATCAACTCCTTCAAATCACCCAATTGCCCGTTCGCCGCCTTTTTGGCCGCCTCAAACTTAGCCGTCGCCGCTTTCTTCTTCTCCCAATAATCCTTACCAGCTTCCGCTCTCTTCGCTTCCAAAACCTTCACCGTCTCGCTGTGCTTCCATCCAATTTGCGCGCACAAATCGCCGAGCACGCAGAATCGTCTCCCTTCATTCAATCTCGCAATCTTCAACGCCTCCGGGACAACCGCTCTCTTCACCTTGTCGTACGGCGCCGGGATCCCTTCAAAGCACTTTAACCTTTCAAAAGCGGCTTTCCCTCTCTCAGTTTTGTGCGGCAACATACCTCTCACGACTCTCCAGAAAAATCTCGACGGTTGAGTGAAGTGGTACGGACCTTTCTTCGGGTTCGTGCTCATTCTCTTCACTTTATAGTAGTCCCACTTTTGTTTGCGTCGAACCATGCCGCCGGAAAGGCAGATCCCTTCGGCTCTCACGACGACGACGTGTTGGCCTTGCAAGAGCTGCTTCGCGACGGTGGAGGCGAGACGGCCGAGCATGTGGCCCTTCGCGTCGACGACGACGATCGTTTTGTTCGTAGACTGTTGTTTTTTTTGTTTCATGATGAGGAGAAGAATAAAAGAGAACACTCTTGGGTCAGCACATTGTCGTAAACGAGAGAGGACAAAACGCAGGAGTAAATTAGGACTCCTTTTCCTTTTCGCGGTGCAAATTTCAGCCGGCAACACACTTTGCGCTTTCACGCACAGCGCGACACACCGTTTTCCAAACAGTCAGCGCGCGTAAAACGAGCACAAAATGTCTCCCGCAATTATCACGCGTCCTTCGTGGTATTATTACGCGAGAGCAGAAGACGCGCGCGCGGTATATATAAAATCTCCAAATTTGAGGGCTACAGAAGAAAGAGAGAAAAATGTCGCGAACGCGCGCAACGCGAAACCGAAGATCACGCGAACGCTTCTCCTCCTCGTCCTCGCGCGCGTTAAACTCTGAACTATTTCTCCCGCGAGAAAACCCAAAAAGAAAGCGTCTTCGTCCGTCGGCGAGACAGAGAGAGAGAGAGAGAGAAAGAGAACGTACCATGAGTGCTCTGTGTGTGATTTGTGTAAAAACTGAGCGTAAAACTGAGGCACGAGACACTTCAGTTTTTTCCTTCTTTCGAGACGAGCAAAAAACAAAACGACCGCACAACAAAAAACAATCGTTAAACGCGCATCAAACGAGAAAAGAAACGAAACTCGCGAGAAACGACGAACGAACGAACGAACGGGAACGGTGCAAAAACGCTCGCTTCTGCTCTCTCGCCGCGTGCGTATAATTTTTGGGGTGGTGGTCCTCCTCTGCGCGCGGTCGAGTTTTAGTATATGCAGTACGAGCACTCGTGAAGAAAGGACGGGTGCATTTATATCCAATTTGATACGCGTTTTATAGAAGACCACGCGACATTATGCCGACGCACCAAGTCCTCCGATCCCCACTCACGTCCCCACGATCGACGAAAATAACCTCCGGCCACGATTTCGCGTCCACCACGTTCGAACACACCGCGTCTGGAAACGATTTAATCCGCATCGGGCACGCCTCTCAGCAATTCGAAGACAAACACGCGCACGCGATACGCAGGAAACAAACGTGTTTAGAGCAGTATTGCATACCACCGGACGCGTTACTCGGCGATCACGGGCCGGAAGTTTCCGATGCGGAGTATTATCGCGCGGTGGTGTGGACCACTATAGTTGGTACCGTCGTGAATGTTGTTTTAGTGTTTGTGAAGTTTATCGCGGGGATCTTGTGGAACAGTCAAGCGTTGTTGGCGGACGCGGTGCATTCGCTGATGGACGTGTTTACGGATTTCGTGACGTTAGTGGCGGCGAGGATCGCGGCGAAACCGGCGGATGAGAAGTTTCCGTACGGGTACGGAAAGTTGGAGAGCATAGCCGCGGTTTGGGTGAGCGTCTGTTTAGTATTTAGCGCGGGCGGGATGTTTTGGTACGTCTGCGAAAAGTTGGTGAGCGAATACGAGATTGAGTTTATGAACTTGACTGGAAGAGGGAGAGCGGATGGCCAAGAGGAAAAAGAAGACGGGTTGGTGTCGGTGGAGGCAATATCGGTTGCGATCGCGTCCGTGTTAGCGAAAGAAGCGACGTTTCAGTTCACCATGAGAATCGGGAAACGGTTGCAGTCGCAAGTGTTGGTCGCCAACGCGTGGCATCACAGGTCGGATGCGTTAGGTTCGGTCGCCGCGTTAGTTGGGGTAGTTGGTGCGGTATACGGATACCCGATCATGGATAAATTAGCGGCGATATTCGTGTGCGCTTTGTTAGGGAAGGTTGGGATTGAAGTTGGATGGGAAGCCGTGAAGACGTTGGCGGATACGAATTGCGCGGAGGAAATCGACGAGAGAGTGAGAGAGATTGTGAGGAACGAGTGCGGGGAGGACACGCACGTGAGCGGTTTGAGGGCGAGAATGAACGGGAGAAAGTTAAGCGTAGATTTCTTCCTCGCGTTTTTAAGAAAAGGTATAACCACGGAGGAAGTTATTGGGAAGATGCAAGCCGCGAGAGAGCGCGTCTTGGAAGAAATTCCCGAGTTGGGCGAAGTCGTCATTCAACTCAGAGATAGCGAAGAGCAGGAGTATTTGAGAAGCCAAGGAGGAAGTGGTGGTGGTGGCTTTACATGGTTTACTCGAGGGAAAAGTGGAGGTGGTTTGTAGTAGAAGTGTAATGATGAACTCTATAGAGAGAGATGTGTTTTTATTTGCTTATTTTAATTTATCTACCCGCGTTTGCGGCTTGTTGAACTAATCGATGTAACTGCGCGAGGAAATCGCCGTATCCCATACCGCCACCGCTCGCACGATCTTCTACTAAATGATTGAACAGTAACGCCTCTTGCGGCGTGCCTTGTCTTATCACCGTCAATGCTTGGTACCGCGCTTGGTTCCTACTTCGTATTCTTTTTACCGTGTTTCTAACTTTTTCATTCACTTTATTCCCGCTAATAGTTGGCAAATACGCGTCGACGAAGGGATCCGGGCATCCTTGATCGCCGAAAATGCTCGTAATCATCTTTTGTTCGCACTGTCCACCGACCCAGACGAGTAATTTTCGCCCATCATCGATTAAATAAATACCTCTAGCGTCGATTCGCTCGCCAGCCAATGCAGTCCTCGGGGGCATTTTCATCTTCATCAACGCCTCGATAGAATCGTTTTCGGGAATGCCGGCGTCTTCGCTCCCACCGTGCAAGGCGTAACACGCCGGATACATCATGCGCAAACAATCTTCCGCGGAGCAACTCATGATATCAAACGAACACTCGACTCGGTTATCCACGGCAACGTCTCTCGGCGCACCTTTCAGTGCGAGCGTCTTTGTCGCGCACATCGCAAAGAGCGGTAGAAGTTTCATGGATTCCGGAAACGCTAAAGAGTTGAATCCAAAGTTGTGTCGAGCACCGCCTAAAAGCTTATATTCTTTCAACGCGTCGACGAGTTTGTGCGTCAACGCGTCTCTGGCGTCTTGTAATCTCGCCGAGTTTGTTCTCTCGGCGCTCAAACGCGTCAAAAAGCACGCCATGGCACCCGAGTCAATCGCGCGAAACAAGTCCGTCATGTCGTTCACCACCGGCACTTGCATCGTGTGAACTCGAATCCGGCGTTCACCATCCGCCGAGGTGTACAACAACGCGCACTGAATGTAACACGCTTGCATGTTCGGTACAACTTCGTCGTGCGCGAGATACACCGCGTGCGTTTGATCCGCGTTCGTGGCTGGTAAAGCGAGCAAATCGAGCGAACGAATGAAAAAGTGCCCGTTGAACGCGCACACGCGAAATCCTTTCGAGCACCGAACGCGACAGACGGATTCCCACGCAACATCTCGAGTCAAATTTCTCGTCAGTTCCGTTTTGAACTTCACCTCGTCTTTTGCTAAGGAAAATTGCGGGTAATATCGAACATCTCCGCCGGTATATTTTGGCAACACGCACATCGATGCGATGTCCGCGTACGGCACGGATGTGCAAAATACGTCAACGCACACTTGCTGTCGAGAACACTCCGCCGCCATGGACTTGTAAAAATTATCCGCTGGATTTCTAAGTTCGTGCTCTTTTGAATTCGCTTCGTAGCCTCTCGCGTCGTCTCGGGATAAAAGTCTCCCGGCGCCGATGGATGGCAACGTCGATTGGAAAATCATCAACTTGCCGCCAATCTGCGAGACGGCTGAATACGCCGCCTGTAAAGCCGGTCCCATCGCAGACTCTTGAATATCCGTCTCTAAGAACGAAGTCGCGATGACGTCTAACGTCGCGTCTACAACCGAGCGACATTCTTGTAAATTCACGAGTAAATCGTCCGGCATCGGCGCGAACGGGTCGTTCAATTCTCCAACCACCATCATAGACGGCGCCATCGAGGTGGATCGCAAACCATAAAAATGAATGGAGCGATCGTACGTAATGAACCCAATTCTCGTGCGATCAGATTTCGATTGCATAGAATCTAAACAATCGCGCACGGTATCGATGGCAGATTTTAAAAAGCCAGATCTAACGGCCGTTTGACTGACATCAAAGGCGAAAAAATACGCCGGCGGCATGGGCGGTCGCACCATGTACTCCGCCGAGGCTAAAAATTCAACCGTCCCGGATCTCAACTCTGGTCGTTCCGCCACGTCTCTTCTCACTCCATTTTCATCCAACGCGCAAAAATAGTCCACGGGAACATCGTTCGGTAACGAACACACGTTACACCTGTACCGCCTCCCACCTTCGATGAATTGAACGAACGGATTGATATACGTTCGACACCTGCGACATCGAACAATCCCGGACGATCCGAACTGCGCCGTAGGCACCGAATCCCCTGGACACATCGGTCGAACGATGCATCCGACCGGTAACGCAAACCTTTGCTTCAACCCAACCGATTGTGGTAACGCCCCAACTGTTAACCGCAAATACTTTGGATCGCACGATAAATTCGAGTTTGGTCTCGCCTCGTCCTCGCCCGGTCTTGGCAACGCTTTCTGATCGAGATTTTGAACGTCAATCGACCGCGCGTCCGCGTCGGGAGGGTACCCTCCCTGTTGGCCACCCATTCCCGGCATCATGCCTGCTCCTGGAGGCGGCGCCCCTCCACCGTACATTCCCATTTGGGGTGCGCTCGTTGGATACGCGCTACTGCTACTCCCCGTCGGCGGCGGAGGTCCCGGATGATGATGTTGTTGTTGATGCTGATACTGGTATTGTTGCTGCTGCGGTTGCTGCGGTTGTTGCGGTTGCTGCTGCGGTTGCTGCGGTTGCTGCGGTTGCTGCTGCCGCATCGGCGGCGGCGGCGAAGGATACGCGGACGACGTCGACGGAGGCGCCATCGACATCCTCGACATCGCCGCCGTCGGCGGCGACGGCACGGAGGAAGCCGAAAACGAAGGAGGTGGCGGTAGTCCAGGCGCGTTTGGCGGTTGTTGATACCGGGGTCCCTCTCCTCCTCCTCCCCCTGTCGTCGTCGCTAAAGGCGGAGGAGGCATCATCATTCCTCCTCCTCCTGGTTGACCATACCGCTGCATATTCTGCGGCTGTTGTTGTTGTTGTTGTTGTTGCATCATCATCATCGGTGGTGGCGGTTGTTGCGGTTGTTGCTGCTGCTGCTGCTGTTGAACACCACCGTATCCTCCTCCTCCCGCGGGGAAGCTCGGAGGCATATTCGCATTCGCGTCGTTCGTAAACCCGTCGTTGTTGTAATTGTGCCGTTGCTGCTGCTCGTAATGCTGTTGCGGCTGTCCCTGCGGCTGCTGTCCCTGCGGTGGTGGTGGCGGTGGGTAGTACCCGCTCATTTTCAACGAGCACTCGCGCGAGCGTTCGAAAGGTGCGGATTTTCGCGACGATCCGGTGCGTCTTCTCGACGATCGGTTTTCGCGCGTTTAAACGCTCTTCGTTTTAATGGAGAATTGGATGATGGAATCGACGTCAAAATATTTTGATGTTTTCTTGCGCGAGGCACGCGACGACTTTGAACGCGACGACGACAAAACCTTGGCAAAAGCGGCGGAGGGAGAAGCGTCTGGACGGCATCAAAAGTCGCTCGAAAAGAGGTGATTTAGAATTACTCCCCGGGGATCCTTCTTTCTTGTTGCACGTGAGCTGTGAGATGGGTTTAGGAATACGCGCGGATTTTATGAAAGAAATGTCCAAACACATAGCGGAAACTTTATCGAAACCGGAAACGTACGTGTGCGTGTGCGTACACGACGACGTTTCAATGACGTGGGGCGGGAAGGAAGAGCCGTGCGCGCTGGGGACGTTGAAATCTATCGGAGGCATAAACCTCGAGAACAACAAAAAGGTCATGGAGAAACTTTGCGAGATATTGGAAAGAGACTTTATGATTCCGAAGAATCGAGTGTACGTGGAATTTGTGGACATGGAACGAGAGAATTGCGGATACGACGGGGCGACGTTTGGCGGGTGAGAAGAAGAGGTATTAAATCCGCGCGCGCGCGCTCGCGTCGTGTTGTTCATCACAACCGTAAAACAACTTTCTTCAACTACTACTAATAATTGTCATCTAACTAAAAACTACTCTTAAAAGTCTTCATTTTCGCCGTCCTCCTCGAAACGTGCGAGCATGACGATATCTTTCCTCTCTGGAAACGCATCCACCAACAAGACGTTCGGATCGACTTCTCTTAACTCCTCGACGACGCCGTGCCAATAAATGACCATCCCGCTCCCGAATCGATTCACGTATGCTCGAAACTGCTTCGACCCGCTCTCTTCGTGCACTTGCGGATCACAAAACGAAGCCTTACTGTCGATCCAGTGAATGGTTCTCCCGCAAACGCTGATTGGTACTTTTAATCTCACATCGGGCGTCCGACTCGCCCCTTCCGCTCGCAAATCCGTCTCCGTCTCAAACTCGGCGCCGATATCTCGCAGCGCCTCTTCCAATATCCTCTCGTACTCCAATCCGGCTTCTCTTCGCGACCGTTCCGTCGCCGGAGACGCTCCGCAATCCCACGCCACCACGCGTTCGCAGTCTACTTTCATTCGTTCTATCAATTTCTTCCCTTTGTTGCTGTTTAACCCCGACGTCATCGCTCTCGAATCTTCCGGCACTTCGCTCGGAAACAGACCGTTCGCATCGTACGGAAGTTTCAACATCTTCCCGACCGATTTATGGTTCACTTTCAAAACGCTCTCGACGATTAGCCGCAAGAGTTGACAGGCTGGAAAATCCACGTTTTGCGCGATATCGAACACGTCCTCGCCGTTTAAGTATCTCTTTTCGATGGATTCGATCGAGCGAACGAATTTTCCGTGCGTCAGTCGTACCTTTCGGGAAAACTCTTGTCCGTAGATTGAAAACAACGCGTCCAAGGAGAGTTGAGGGAACTGTTCGCAGAGCGCGTGCATCGGTGGCGGGCAGTTCATCGGTAATTGGGTGAACACAGATTTCACCCGTTGGTAGTCGCTCAGTTTCATCGCGTGCTTCTCTCTTTCGACGACGACGATGATGATTTGATTTAATGATGTCTTCGCGCGCGTCTCTCTTTAATGGAGAGATTGGATTTGAAAATTCCGGACTCGAGACACGTCAAAGGAGAACAGAACGAACGCGATACAAAATGCAAATACCAGAGAACTACGGCTACGTCGTCCTCGCAATCGCCGCGATGGGGATCCCAAACGTCGTCGCCGTCGTGCGAGTGATCAAAGCGAGGAGTAAATACGGCGTGAAATACCCGAACTTATACGCTCCCGAGGTACTTTAATTACACATTCTACTCGTAACTTGGGGAAAGGCGGCGAATTTTGTCATCACGTTGCCTTGATGTGTTTGTGTGGAATACAATCTCTCTCTCTGTGTGTCTCTCTTTCCCGTTCGTCGCTTTG
>Ga0181598_1004035_pt1 | contig 12340 bp, 8 predicted proteins | sample 041ome_4_FD_153295 | JGI IMG/M metagenome (GOLD analysis project Ga0181598, IMG submission 153295) | Coastal salt marsh microbial communities from the Groves Creek Marsh, Skidaway Island, Georgia - 041404US metaG (spades assembly) | ecosystem: Environmental > Aquatic > Marine > Intertidal zone >...
AAGAAGAAGAGCGAACGACAAAAAAGCTCTTTGCCGCGGCTCTCACTCCTCCTCCTCCTCGAGGAGGAGGAAAAGGAAGGTTGCGATGAGCGCGATGATGAAGCGCGCGCATTCCTCTTTTTTTTTGCAACAAGAATGCGGATTCGAAAATCTCCAAAATAAAGAAGACCAAAAGCCATCATCGAAGAGCCGACCGAAGAAACAGAGGCCACACCCAAAATGACAGATCCGAACAACGAAGGAGAAGAAGAAGAAGAAGAAGAAGAAGAAGCGGTCCAGTCCGTCGCAGAGCTCGAACAGGCGTTGAGTGAATACTTGGAACAGATGAAAGAGCTGGACCAATTGGACGACGGCGACGACGAGAAGGAGGAGATGAAACGAGAGTTGGAGGAAGTCATCGAGCTGACGAGAGAGGTTTTGCGAGAGCGGATGATCGCGGAGGGAAAAGAGGAAGAGAAGAATGCGGAAAAAGGAGAAGAAGAAGAAGAAGAGCGAAAACGAAAGGAGGACGAGATTGAGAAAGAGTTGGAGGATATGGAAAATTTGCGTCAAATCGAAGAGGAGGAGGAGAAGAGGAGGAAGCGAGAGGAAGAGGAGAAGAGGTGGAAGGTTTTGAAACGGCCGGAAGAGACGAGCAGAGGAGACGTGCGAGACGAGACGACGACAACGACGACGACGAAGGGGACGACGACGACGGCAGCGACAGAGAAAGATGCGAACGGACGATCCAGAAAAGAAGGCGAGGATAACGCCGACGGGAACAAGCCGCCAAAAAATCTGCTCTACCGCGGCGCCAACGACAAACCGACGTACGATGAGGAAGGCAATTTAATCATCCCGAAAAGGCTTCAAATACAAGACGACGACGATAAAGTTACCAGAGATCGGAAACGGAAACAATTGCAAACGTTCAAATATAAGCAGAAACAAAAGGCAGAAGCAAGCGAACACGCAAAAAGGGCGAGCAGTTGGAACGATTTCAAGACAAAGAAAGCGAGCAAGAAGAAGCGATTGGATAACATGAGCAGCGGAGTATTTAAGAAGAAATCGATGTTTAGTGGCGTCGGAGAGGGTGTGAGAGAGGTATCTAAGCTGACGGTGCCGAAAAAGCACCAGTTTCATTCAACGTAGTGTTTTGTATTTCTAAAAAAAAAAATTAACGGCTCGCGCGTAGATATTAAGTAATTCATAAAAGGTTTAACTCTATCTCAAATGTTGTTATTACACACACTTTTATATCTCGGATCTCTCGTCTCTATTTCTCTCTCTCTTTCAAACACACGCACACACACTTGTGCTATTTCTTCGTTTCCATTCTTCTCGAAATTCTTTCTTTAAAAAATAAACAGACTTGCGGAGGTGCGTGTATTCACCATCTTTTTCTCTCTCTCTTTCTCTCCTTTTTTTGCGCGCTTCTATTGTCTCTCAATTTTTCGTGCTTGCTAATCAGAGCGTCGCGTACTTCCTCGTCCACTCCCTCGCCAAATCCTCGTACCTTGGTCGATCTGTCTTGTAAATGTGCGCAATTTCTGGCACTAAAGGATCGTCCGGGTTCGGGTCGCATAACAACGAACAAATAGACAACAAAACCTTCGAAATCGTCAACGCTGGGGACCACTGCTCTTTCAAAATGTCCAAACAAATGCTTCCGTGCGAATTCACGTTCGGATGGTACACTTTTGTCTTGAAATTCACCTTTGGCGGTTTGAACGGATAATCCGGAGGAAAATGGATCGCGACGAAAAAGAGACCGCCTTGGTAGGGACTATCGGCTGGGCCGATGATGGTCGCATCCCAGTGGAAAATGTCGTCCTCGGACCGTGGACCGGCCGAGCACGAGGTTGGCGGATCTTTTTGTAAATCCTGTGCGTCGTGTTGCGACGATGAGATGATGAGAGAAAGTCGCGGATCGTCAGCGTGAGTTTAACGCGCGCAATCGATACGCGAAGCAGTCTGCTTTCTTTCCTCTCCTTCGAGAGAGAAAAATCAGAGAAAAAAGAAGGAGAAAATCGAAGAAGAAAGCGAAAAGAAGAAAAAAAAAATGTCGCGTCGCGCGCGCGAAATCGAGAACAAAGACGCCGTCGCGACCACCAAATGCTCCTAAAACCGGACGAAAAACGCGCTCGGACGATATCTTCACTCGAAAACAGAAGAATCACGCACCACAAGCTCTTTCGTGATTCGCTTCGAAGCCATTTTGTATTTTCTCTTTCTCTATTTTTATATAAATTTTTTTCTCTCTTCTTTCGCTGAGCGTGAGTTAGTTGAAATTACGCTTCGCTTCTGTGTCTCCGTCGTCGTCTCTCGCGAACGGTTTTCGCTCTGGTTTTGTACTTCTTCGGGAAGAGGTCTATTTTTTCTGCGCGGAACTATTCTGCGTCGCCGCGTTTGCTTTCTCGAGTGTGCTAGTTTTTCGCTGAGTAACCGACGAAAATTTTTTTTAAGGACGACGGGGTGGGAAAACGAGACGACGCGCAGCCGGGGAGCAGGAGGAGGAAACAGGCAAGGAAGGCAAAAAATACGACTCTCTTCCAGAGTTTGAATCGTACATATAAAAAAAAAGAAGTTTCCATCACAATCAATCGACGAGCACCTCGGCGACTGCTCCGCGCTGTTACTCCCGAAACGCGTTCCGTAACTTGAACGAAACCGTGGCCCTCACTAACTCACCGACACGTTTAATACCTCCTCGTCTTTTCACTTGGATTTTCTGCAACTCCAAGGACAACGCTTTGAGGACGAGCGCTCTCAGGAAGGTTTTCTCTTTTCGCGAGAAACTGTGTTGTTGGTTTTGCGCGTGAGTGTGCTGTTGTTCCCGAACGTATTTGTTCCTGAGCTTTTCGCATCGAAGCAGCGAGGCGTGGATGATTTGCGTCGCGCTGGAGTCGAGCGTTGCGGACGAGTGGTGGGGAGAATCGAACTTGGATTTCAAATCGTCGTGAAGATCGAAGAGTTCTTTGCAGAAGCGGCACTCGGTTTCAAAGGATTCGTAATACGCGGATTCGGCGGAGCTTTTTGTTGCAGTCATCGCATTTTCATCGGTGGCGTGTTCCTCATCTATTTCTTGGATGCCTCCTCGCGGAGATCGTTTCTCGGATTGCATTTCAAAGCCGCCGAGGAAGCATCGCTTTTTCGCGACGCTGACGAAAACGTGATCTGGAATGCGAATTGAAGTATCGGTATCGACAATGTTTTCATCCAAAGTCGTTGTTTCGGAAATCGAGACATTTTCGCCGACGCGCGCTGTCTTATTTTGTTTGCTCCTCGTGGACGAAGAAGTTCCTCTCGCGTTTTTTTTCTTCGTCATCTTTTTCTTCTTTCCGATCTCACTTGGCGAACCAAAGGAGCGAATCGCAGATGAATGGATGCACATGTTGACGCATTCTTTCCACGCCACGTGTATGCTTGATTCTGTCAACGCGCCATCGCTCGCAATTCGAAACGCGGCGTAAAAATCTTCTCGAGATAGACCAGTCGATAAAATACTACTGCTCGTTAATGTTCTTTCTCCGAGCTGATCTTCACAATCCATAGCTCGGAACAATACAATCAAAGCTCTCGCATTCCGTTTCGTTCGCTTCTCGTGTTCAATCATCAGAATAGAGACGACATCGTCCGCTTCCACTATTTTTGTTTTGATGCCACTGGTAGATGAGGAGGAGGAGGTGGAGGAGGAGGCTCCTACGCCGCGATGTAAGAGAAATGCTCTGGCCAACGCATCCATCTTTTCCTTCTCGGTCAATCGAAGAGTGTTATTGTTATTACTATTACTAAATTGAACGCTCATTTTTTCGTTGACCAAAACGTCTGGAAACAACGTTTTCACCGCTTCGCACGCGTGCGAAAACGTTACTTTACCGCTATCGTCAAAGTTCATCATTTTGATCGACGCAGTGTTACTTTGAACTTCGCTAAATTTTATCGCTTTGCCGTTTGCGGATTCATTTTCTGGGAATAACGAAGAGATGTGACCATTCGGAGCCAAAGCATCGAGCACTTTCAAATAGAAGTCGTATGTATCCCGGTCGCCACCAAAGTGGGTCGTATTACTTTCCTCCGCGTTCAAAACAGTTCCATTTGGGGAACAAGTAGAAGTAGAAGATTCGAGGAGTCCGCAAAACGCCGCAAATTGTCTGATCTTCAACGACGACGTCGAGTGAACTTTACACGAAGCGATTAAATCCAAGCAGTTTGTTTCCGCCAATTGCCGCAATCCGTACCGATGCACGTGCCACTCGTACGCGAAACTCGCGAGATCATTGTGAGATTCGCTACCACCTCCGATGTGAGACGACGTCTGTTGTTGTTGTTGTTGTTGTTGCTGCTGCTGCTGCTGCTGCTGCTGCTTCTCTTGATCCTTTTCCGCGGCTATTTTATCGGCATAAATCTGGGCGACCGTGCGTAACGTCCATGATTTTGGTTTCTCGCGACCATTCATTTTTGCATTCTGAATGAGCCTCGTGAAACCGCCGAGAAAAGAAATTTTACCGGCACTCTGAGATGCAGAAGAAGCGTTTCTGTTGGTGCGCCAATCGCCTCTTCTTTTCTTCGTGCTCACGGCAGTTGTCTCGACACTATCATTGTTATCATTGGCGTCACTACCATTCCATCCCAACATCATCAAATCTGCATCCGTTTGTGAGCTCGCATCCGTCATGTCCTCGCAACATATCGCATGTAACGACCCGTCTTCGTCATGTGCTATCATGTGTTTTATCCAACGCCGACTTGTTTGTGCACCCATATCAATCGGTTTTCCTCTCGGAGTTTTTGCCAAAGCAACGCGCAAACGTTCTTCCGCGTACCTCAGCGACTCCCTCGAGTCATCGCGACTGTCCAATGCGTGCGCTAATTTCTTCTCTAAAGCCATCGTTTGCGCTCGAATCTCCCGAAACATTGTCTCTTTTAACTGTTTCACCTCCTTTTGTGCTTTCAGCAAAGCATCTCTTTCTAAATTGCGCCTGTTCTTCCGCTCCGACGAAATTTCCTGCCATCTTAATTTAGCTTGCACAAATTCGCTTGATATTTTCGCGTTTAAGATTTGCATGCGTTTCTGTTCTCTCCTCGTTGCGGCTAAACTCTTGGCCAATGCGATTTTTTCCTCCCCGTCACGTTCGGATTGCGTATTTGCAAAATCTCGCATGGCAACCAATCTTCGATTTTTTAAGCGCATCTCATCCAATTTGCGCTCTTTTGCATCAATTATGTCTCGATATCGATCTAATATTGCATCTACGAGCTCGCCACGATCTCTGCACTGCGCGTGAATCTGCCGGGACGTTTCTCGTGCGATCATTTCCAGCACTTTCAATTTCTGATGCCGGCGTTTCTTATTCTCAGCTACTTTATTTGAAATACTCTTTCGCGTAGTAAACGTGACGAGACTCCTCGAATAAGGATTAACATCATCTTTTTTTTCTTCTCCAAATTCAGAATCAGATGCTGACAATGAATACGCGTCTTCTTCATGGTCGCTCCATCTCTCTTCCAGCGTTTCTAGCAGGTGTCTCGCCATGGCCCTCGACGCGGGCTCTGGGCCTTTCCGATCGGTCCAAACGAGATTATTCACAGCGTTGACACCACGACTGGTTATGCCGCATCGATGATTCCAGTCGTGCGCATGTTTCTCCTTCTCGCCGCTCTTTTGCATCTTCACGGTCCGCGACTTCTTCTCCCTCTCTTCCTCTTCCTCTTCTTCTTCTTCTTCTTCTTCTTCTTCTTCTTCTTCTTCTTCTTCCTCCTCTCTTCTCTTCTCTCTCAACTGTCTCTCCACGAGCGCGATTTCCGCTTTAATCTCTTCGATCGATCTGACATCGCATCCATCGCCTCTCTTCACCGTCTTCATCTTCTCTTTCACCTCTCTTCCAACTTTCGTCTGGGTATCGTCTTCGCGCGAAGCGCACGAAGAAGCGAGCACTTTTCGTCGCACTCTTTCCTCGCACATGCGCGCATGCGACCACCGAAACGGTCGCGGCGTCGTCGGAAAAAACATCGGAATCTCTTCCACTTCTTCTTCTTCTTTTTCCTCTCTTCTCGCGGTAACTGCGAAAGGTTTCGCGCTCCGCGCGCCGAGCGACGCGACGAGATGGTCGCAAAACGAGCGTCGTTTCACGCGCGGATGGTTCTCAATCGTGGTTCAGATATTCAAACTTTTTTTTCTTTTTTTCTATTTTTGGAGAAAGAGTGAAAGAAACCCATCGCGCGTACGTAAAATTGCGCCACAGAAAGAAACGAAACGAGGAGCGCGCGAACGAAGCGAGAAGCGAAAACAAAAAACAAAATGCCGTCGTCGTCGTCGTCGTCCGCGACGTCGACGTCGACTTCTCGGTGGGCGGTCGTTCGCGCGTCGTCGATTTCGCGAAGAAGACCTTTGCGCTGTTTCCAGTGTTCTCCTTCCCGGGGATGGTGGAAAACAGAAACCGTTGTGGGCGACGCGGATCCCCTGGCGCACCACCGCGGCGAGAAGACTATCGCGAACGAGAAGAGAGTGAGTAGAGAAGGCATCAGAGCGCGTTCGAAACGCGAAGATGGTGCTCGCGACGTTTCCAATCGAGAAGAAGAAGAAGAAGAAGAAGAAGAAGAAGAAGAAGATACGCCGAGCGAGACAAACTTCGGAGCCGCCGCTTCACTTCGCTTTGGTATCAACGAAAAGGACGACAAAAAAAGAATGGTCGAGCCTGGCTTGTACATCGTGTCTACGCCGATAGGAAACCTCGACGACATAACCGTTCGCGCGTTGAAAATCTTGACCGAAGCGACGTTGATTTTGTGCGAAGACACGAGAAAGACGCGTCAGTTGCTGACGCTGTTAGGCATACCGTCGAAAGGAGGAAGAAAACCAAGGCAGTTGCTCGCATATCACTCGCACAATTTTTACGAGCAAAGAGAAGCTCTGAGGGATCGAATCGTTAGGAACGAAGAGGAGGAAGTGATTGCGTTGGTGTCCGACGCTGGCGCGCCGGTAGTTTCCGATCCAGGTCAAGATTTAGTGGATTTAGTTTTAGAGGCGACCTCACAGGCAAGCGGCGGAGTCGGTGCCGGCTCCGGCACGGCGAGAAAGAACGTCGTCGTACCCATTCCAGGAGCGAGCGCGGTGACGACCGCTGTCATCGGGAGTGGATTCAAATGCGACGATGGATACAAATTTTGTGGGTTTCTTCCCGCGAAGAAGAACGAACGAATGAGAGTTTTAGAGAGTTTAGCATCCGAGACGAGTTTATTGGTGTTCTTCGTGTCACCGCACAAGTTGGTGAAAACTTTAGAAGACGTCGCCGCGGTGTTCTCTACGCCTCCTCGCCGCGTGTGCATCGCTCGAGAACTCACTAAGCGTCACGAAGAGTTTTTTCGAGGCACGTGCGAAGAGTGTTTGGAGGAATTTTCCAAAGAAGGCCGAGCGAGAGGCGAGATTACGTTGCTCGTCGAATGCGGCGACCGACCGAAGACGACAAAAAACAACGCCAAAGATACAAACGACAATCGCGATAGCACGAACGAAGAAACAGACGGCATAGACGTCGAAAAAACTTTGCGATACCTACTCCTCGAACGCGCGGAGAACCCGCTCTCGGTCTCCGAAGCCGCTCGTAAAGTGAGCAAAGAGTTGGGTGTGAAAAGAAGAGTAGCGTATTCGCTCGCCCAAAAGATTAAAGACTCTGGCGGTGGGAACCCTCGGCGGTAAAGCGTGTGATTTAAAAGTGTAAAATAGTGTAGTAGTGCGCGGTTTTCTCTCGGTAGCTCTAGAACTTGCTCCAAACGTCGACCGTGCTTTATTCGCTTTCGAGCTCTCGACTGTTTGAAAAGAAAAAATATACGTCTCCCGAAAAGAAGAAGTATATACTTTTTTTCTCCTTTTGTGTGATGTCGTTTGTCTCGCCACAACAAAGTTTTATAAGACTGCACGAACGAATATTCGCATTCGCGTCTCTTTTTTCTTTGCGAGCGCATTCGCGCGCGGTGATTTAAACAAATGGGCAACTGCTGTTGCAAGTCCGCGCCGCAGGTTTCACCGGCGGCGGCGCGAAAAGGACGAGAAGAACGAGAGGAGATCAAAACGAAGGAAAAGAAGAAGAAACAAAGGTCGAGAAAAAACGGCACGGTTGAAAAGTCGTCCGATTCCCCGTTAGCAGCGCTCGGAGAAGAAGAAGAAGAAAAAGAAGAAGAGTCGAAGACGTCGTTGCCGTTATCGAAAGCGCAACCGAAAAGGTCGAGATCGCCGTCGCCGACGACGGTGTTAACGACGACGAATGAGACGACGACGACGACGACGACGACGACGACGACGAAGCGCGAAATCGAGAGCGCGATTCAGAGTCAATTTCTGCGACCGATGAACCAACTGTTGTTTAAAAAATACGAGACCATTTTTACGACGAAAAACGACATCGTTCTTCGGTGGCCGAAGGAGACGGAAGTAAACGAGGAGTATTTGAACGCGTTCAAGGCGTATTGCAGAGATTACGAGGGGAAGTTTTTGGCGTTTAACGAACGGACAGAGGATAACGAGTCCGTCTGGTTCGAAGGCAAAGTCGTCGGCGAGACCGGCGAAAGCAGCGGCGTTGGCAATAATATCAAGAGGGTGAAAATGCAAATAGAGCCGTGGGACGATCACGAGTGGACGTCGGCGAGAGCGTTTGCCATTTACGCGTTTGTGCTGAAACACATGCGAGTCAGTGGTGGAAAGGATGAAGGTGGTGGTAGCGGTTTGTCGAGAAGGAGATCGATGGACAGCAACGCGCCGGCGGCGGCGGGAGATGAGTCGGAGAGCTCGGCGTTACAGCTACCAGACACGAGAAAAATGCAAAAGAAGGAAGAACGAATGATGCAACTCATTCGAGCTCTCGGGTGCGAGTACATGAACCATCCGTTGTTTTACTTTTGCGTCAACTTCTTTGAAGGCGTGAATATCGATTCCGGCAACGAACAGATGGATGAAAAAGATTACGTCGATCGGTGCGAGATGTTTCTCTATCGATGTTTAGAAGGGTGCCAGGGCGCCGTATTTTCAAAATTTAAAGACAGGAGTCTTGAGTTTGGGATGAAGCACATCTCCGATTCGCAGCACTTAGGTGCGCTGGCGTATTTGAAAGCGTACGTGAACACGAGGTTTCTGAAACGGTTTCCGATCACCACAAATTTTATGCATCCGAAGTTGGACTCTAAAATTGAACGGATTCGCTTGTCCAGAGATGTCGCGCACAAAATGCGTGCTTTCACTTTTGTGGAAGCTTCTGACTCGCACCCGGCGGCGTTGGTGTTATCTTTTCCAGATACCGAGGCGTTTAAAGATTTACTCTCCGTCAGCGCTCCTGATTGTTGGCTTGCGTTGAACCATTTTTACGAGTGGACGGTAGCGCAACCGAACAGGACAAGACCGCGAGATAAAAGGTTACAAACGCCGCCTATTTTCATCGCGGATGTTAAGAAGTTATCTCTGATGAGTTGTACCAAGAAAAATGTTGCTCGACTGGCGGATACATTTCGAGTGGCGATGTTCCACCCCGAACCGTTTTCCAAATTTGTCATAGCGAATGCCCCCATGTCCGTGATGGCGTTGTTCACGTTTGGGAAGTTGTTCATGAGCGAATCCGCACGGTTGAAATTTGTCATGACCGGATCGAGCTTACAAAAAGCCATGAAACAGGCGTGGGGATTGGAAAAAGAGGATATTCCTGAATGTCTAGGAGGCGAAGGGTATCCCGGAAAAGCGCTCTCCGTGGAGGAGATTTTAACGAGTGAGGAGAGATGGGTACATCACAAACAGTGCATCGAGAGAACAAGGAAGCGATACCCAAAATATTTCGCGAAATATTCAGAAAAGTATTTCGAGGATGATAAAAAGCAAGCAAAGGCGGTGGTTGAACGCAAATCGAGTGCATTGGCGAACTCGCAAAGAGAGGAAGAGGAAGAATCTCGAGCGACAGTGAGTCCCTCTTTTAAAGGTGCGCGACGACGCTCCAAAACGACGCCGAGAATGGGTGAGAGAGAGAAGGACGACGACGATGGGAACTTTTTCGCAGCATATGGAGATGAGGAAATGTCAGAGAGGAAGAAGATGGCGTTTTTGTTTCTTTGCATCGTCCTTGCTTCGTTTCTTTCCATGTTGTTCAAATTATTTGTCTTATCTAACAATATCCGATAGATGGCAATTCGATTGTTATACAGTACACTAGGTAATATATTAGAATTTCTACTACTAGTACAGCTACAACTGGGGTTTAATGATGGTGCGACCCGCATCCACCGTGAGAATGTTGTCGGTTGAACGCGGATCTCTTCGCCGCCTCCATTCGCTCCTGAATCGCTTCTTTATCGTACCCTTCATCGTATAATCTCTTGCTCATTTCGTCTTCTAATATCTCCAACGCTTCGCCTAATAACTTGAAGTTTGTTTCCGCTTTACTCTTTTCATCCTCTGTGGCGTCGATTGGAATACGATCCGGGTGAAATTCCATAGCTTTTTTCTTATACGCCTGTTTAACTTCAATCGGAGACGCTAAAGACGACACACCTAACAGAGCGTAATAATCGCATCTATTCAACTTTCGCACTTCAAAATTGCACTTTTCTATTCTCGCTTTGGTTTCTGTATCGTCTGGAAGAATTTTCTGCAAAGTTTCTAGCACATCTTTTGCTTTTTGCGGCTCTTTGAGCTTTAAGTAGGCGTTTGATAGCGTGAAATACGCGGGCTTATAGTCGTCCACGGCGGATAACGCTTTCCGCGCATCAGACGCGCACTTCTCGGCTTCATTTAATCGCAAGTACGAATTAGCTCTTTCCACCAGTATTCGAGCGCACACGGGACTCTTTTCCGGTATAAACTCCGTGGATTCGAGGGCTTCGGTGAAAGACTCGACGGCGTCTGCAAACTTTCTGTTTTGATGCGATGCTCGCGCGCTTTCTAACGCTACTTTTATCTTCTTCGCGTCTTTGAACAGACGCATGGTTTTGGTATCGTCTGGATTTTGCATCAACACGTGTTTGAAAAACTTAATACCGTTTTCGAAATCGCCATCCGCGGTCAAACACAACGCTCGACCTCTCAGCGCGTGTGCATCCACCCTCGAATCGTCTCTGCGAATCAGATCTAACGTAAATTTTAATATTTGCGTCAAGTTTTCTCCCAGCGAGAGCAAACATCTCGCCCGCGCAATTTCACATCTTTCCCCGCAATCTAACTCCAATAAGTGCGTATATTTCTCAACCGCTTGCGCGTATCGTTTCTCTCGTTCGTCTTCTTCGGCGCTTTGAAATGTCTGTAACGCATACCGCATGCGCGCCACTTCTTCCTCGAGCGATTCGTCGTCGATGTCATTCAATCCTCTCTTCAAGACGTTCTCGCCGGATCGAATGGACGCCTCGTAGTCACCCGTTTTCCTGTATGTACCCATCAACGCCTTGGCGCACAAAACCACGCGCTCGTTGTTGTTTTTATCTTCCGCAATTGCTTGACATTCCTTGTAATCTTTAATCGCCTCCTTGAACGCTCCCAACTCGGACCAACAGTCTGCTCTCAAGAGTAAGGCTTCCATCGAGTCTTTATCAACGGATAAACATTTCGAGCACAATTGCACAGCCTCGCGATATTGCTTCGCCGCAAATTTATTATTCGCTTGCTTTTGTAAACCATCCGCGGTGTCGGCATCGTTCTTTTCTTTCGCATCATCTTTATCTTCCTTATTGTTACCACCACTACTTTTTCTCCGATTCCCTTTCGCTGACTTCTTCTTGTGCGCGTCTGTCGACGTTAAGTGACTCGTAATTTCCGAACACGATCCGATCCAATCGCACGCTTCCATCGGACACCTCACGCGCACTTTCTCGTACACTCTAGATAAAACCGGCGAGTGTTCTTTCAAGTTCTCGTACCTCGCGTCTGTCCCGTACGCCACTCGTTGTTGACACGTCGGACACGCCAACGTCATCGAACTTTGAAACCATTCGTCCAAACAGCTTTTGCAAAAGATGTGTTTATTATCGCACAACGTCACCACCGGCGACTCGCAAAAATCAGAGCATATCTTGCACGTGAACTCGTCGACGTTGTCCGAGAGGACGTTTCGCAACGGAAATCCGCCTCCCACCATTTTTTTTTGTGTGTGTTGTGCGTTCTGTTTCTACTTGGTACCCGCGCGCGCGCGCATTTAACGAAACGAGGAACTTTTTTCTTCTCGAGTATCATCGATGCACATCACGTCGCGAAAAAAAGGCAAAAAAGGCAAAATTGGCTGTCGAAAGCTATGAAAAATGTAATCGAACGACTCGCGAGAGGGAGAAAGAAAAAACAACGACTCGTAGCCCCAGAAAAAAAAAAAGAAACCGCCGCGCGCGCAAGCAAGCAAAA
>Ga0181598_1004049_pt1 | contig 12317 bp, 6 predicted proteins | sample 041ome_4_FD_153295 | JGI IMG/M metagenome (GOLD analysis project Ga0181598, IMG submission 153295) | Coastal salt marsh microbial communities from the Groves Creek Marsh, Skidaway Island, Georgia - 041404US metaG (spades assembly) | ecosystem: Environmental > Aquatic > Marine > Intertidal zone >...
TACGTGTGTGTTGTAAGTGTTGTGTGCGTTTTTTTTGAAGCATATGACTCGACAAAAGAAAAACTCTACAAAAATTTCTCATCTGAAAGCGAAGACGTTGAACAACATGGACCCTTTCAAATGCTCCGGTTGCTCGACAATTACCCGCGGAAACTTTCCTCTCGATTTTAACAAAGCGACGACGTCTTGAACTCCGGTTTTATCCTCCTTATCGTGGACTTCTACGACGATCGTTTCGATGTGTGCAAAATCTTCCTCGAGTATGCCGCGAAGGACGGAGAGCTCGTATCTCTCCACGTCGATTTTTAAGAGGTTGATTTTTTTCTTCTTCTTGTCGTTGTTGTTCTCGTTCGTTTCGTCTTTGAAGATGGCGTTGGATAAAGTCACGCACGGAACGGTTTCAATTCTTTTCCCTCGCGATAACCACTTCACGACGAAGAAACAGATGGATTTAATAAACGCAGACTTGACGAAAAACAGATTCTTCTCCAAGACGAACCTCGCGAATGTTTTCAACATCAGAAACGTCGGCGCGTGTTTTATAATCAACGCCACGGCGTATTCGACGACATTTGCGAGCGTCTCTTTCTCGTCTTCAATCGCCGTCGACCACCCTGCAGCGTTTGGAAACGACGTAAACGAGATTGAATCTTCTTCCCCGTCGCCGACGGCTTCGTTCGCCAAACGCAACGATACGTTCGGATCGTCCTTAAACTTCCTCTCCAAGTTGCGCTTCAACGCTTTGTACGTTTCCGGTGACGGTTCGAACGCGTATAATATGCACTTTCTGTTATTTTGTGACTTTTTTTTCAGCGCTTCCAACGCGAACAATCCGATGTTTGCGCCCACGTCGACAATCACCGTAACAGCTTCTTCTCCTCCCGTTAGGGGTTGTTCTGCACCTTGAATCAGATACAAATCATCCGTCGATATCTCATCGAATAAAAACTTCACGTCCAGCTCTGACACGTAATCAATCAACACGTTATCCGGTAACAGAGCTTGTTTTTCTTTTCTGTTCAGCGTTACGGTCTTCTTCTTCTTTTTCTGCTGCTGCTGCTCGCGCTGCTTCTCAAAGCCCGACGATGCACACGCACCACCCCTGATGGATTTCATCTTCCGCTGACTGAAGCCAAAACCAGCATCATCATCCTTCTTGCGGCAATGATGATGATACTGGTAATGAGAAAGAGAAGACGAGAGTGCCATCATCATCCTCATCGTTGATTTCAGATATGGTGTCGTCGTATTCTTTCGCGTCGTTTACGTCGTCGTCGTATCATCATCATCCTGTTGGGTGGTTTGAAGCGCTCGCACACCCCTAACTGTCTTTTTCTCTCTTACTAAACGATTAGGGTTTGAAACCCTAAGCTTGATTTGAATACATTTAAAAACAGACGAACAACGACAGAAGAGAACACGCTTTCGCGCGCGCGCATTAAGAACAATCGGAGAAGAAGAGAGAGTAAGAGAAGCGCAGATCTCTTCGTAAAGTATTTTTAAGCGCAGTAGAGCGCGAGATTTGTTGTTGAAGAAGAGGTTTTGAAACAACAACAACAACAACCGAGAGACAAAGAGAGAAAGAGAGATCTTCGTCAGAGAGAGAAATCTTTGTTTGCGCGAAAGTGTTAAAGAGATAATGGCGATGACTTTGGACGAGGAGGACAAAATCGAAGAAGAGACTCCTCCTGACGATGAAAACAACACGAACGCGTGCCGTTGGCAAGACGTGCCGTTGATTCCTCAGCTCGTTGGTACCGTGTCACCGTGTTCGTGGTACTCGGAAAAAGATGGGTGCATTTACTCCTGGGGAGGACAGAGCGGCGAAGGCGAGGAAGCCTCGAGGGAGGAGATGAAGGTTTTGGACTTGGTCGGTGCGTGCGTTTCTTTCGTTTTTCCTGCTTTTGCGCGTTTGTACTGATTGCTCACGTTTTTTATATCTTTCTCTTTATTATTGCGCTTCCAACTACAGGCGGCGAATTCGCGCATTGGACGTTTCACGTGGAAAACAGCCCGAACCCGGACGCGTTTCCGTCGTTTTGCGCGAGAGAATTGAAGACGAGCAGCCGCAAGAAGACGACGACGAAGAAGAAGAATGAAAAAGATGAAGAAGACGAGGTCTTGACGTTTTTGTCCGGCGGTGCGGAAGAAGGGGAGAACGGCGGTGCCGGTGACGACCATCATCCGTCGACGAGTGGTAGTAAAACCGTCGCGCGAACGTACGACTCCGCGTTGAAAAAATGGACCATTTTGGAGCCAGCGGCAGATAGGAAGATCAACGCGGTACCTGACGAAAGGTTTGGCGCGTCGTCGACCTTCATTAGCGATCAGAAGGTGGTGCTGTTTGGAGGAGTGAAGAAACGCATTCCGCCTTTGAAACCCAAGCGCATATGTGGCCCGCACCTCATTAAGGAGAGCGATCTCCCTACGGAACATGAAGCTGCGATGAAGAAACAGAACGCCGCGTATACGAATGAGACGTACATTTTCGATTTCAAATCCAACACTTGGAATCACGTGAGGGTGCCAGTAAGGAAATGTCCTCCAGCTCGAGCGTTTGCGAGTTTAATCTCTGTTACGGATGACGTTGCGTTTCTCTTTGGCGGCGTAGATGCTGCCGGCAGGTGCTTCAACGACGTCTGGAAGTTTGACTTTAAGAACAAAAACGAGCCATGGAAAGAAATTCTTGCGGAGAAAGAGGCACACGAAATGATTCCACCGAGAATGTTGCACGCCGTCTGCGCGCTTCCCGACGGCGATGGTATGCTTGTCGTTGGTGGGAGAGGCAGTAAGAACGAATGCCTCGGCGATGCGTGGATCTTCTCGTGCGAATTTAGCGTTTGGCAAAAGTTACCGGAATACATGTCACCGAAGATGGGAGTATTTGGTGCAAGGCTCGTTCCAGCTCGATCGGCGGTGTTTCGAATCGGTGGCGCGTTTGCAGATGAGGTAGAAGGGAATCAAGTTATGATTGAAGAATCGAACGTTACGGGCACGAATACCGCCGCCTCTTCGCAAAAAAAGAAGAAGAAATCAAAAGTCTCTGCGGTGGAGTTATCGACAACTAATTCAGGCGCGTCATTTTTTGCCGGTGCTGGGTTAACGCACGGCAACGAACTCACGAACCCAGAGTTATTTGACGATGATGATAAAAAAGAAAATTTGTGGGACGACGTGTTCCCGCTGAAAGACTGCTGGGACGCAGATGCCGCCGCCCTGACGACGGATCTTAAAACCAGGAAAAAGAAGAAATCGGCTGGCGGCGACATGAAGCTGCCAAGTGTTAGTATTACCCCGACGAAGACGAAAAAGGATCTATCGATTTCTACGAAAAAGTCTACCGAAGTGCAGCCTTCGTTGGAACAGAGCAGCGGCCGCGAAAACGCGAACAACGTGACATCCATCGCGACGACAGAAACGCCACGAGCCGGAGTCCGGTCCGCGTTTGAGCCCGTCAAAGGTTCGCAAGCGTTTAAAGTGGACGGTAGATCTGCTCCACCGCCGGCGGCGCCCGTCGCCAACTGCGAGTTCTGTGTCGTTGAATTCAAAGGCAAGACGAGAAATCAAATGTTGATGAAGCACCGAGAGGAGTGTTCGAAAAACCCGAAGAACATCATCGGCGAAGCGACCGAAAAGATTGCCTTATCATTCTCAAAAGCCGACCGGCTTTTAGGCTTGCCCAAGCTGAAGGTGCAAAAATCTGCCGCCCCGAAATCCCACGGCGGCGATTTGCCCAGCTTGAGTCCGCGCGCCAGTCGAGAAGAAGTGCTCGTCCCGGGCGTGCGTCCAGCACCTTCGGACGACGAGGACGAGGATAAAGTCAACGCGGTCAAGAAGAAAAAGATGAAGAAACAACCTTCCAAGCTCGGGCGATCGAGTTCGTCTCAGATGAAAGTTGCCTCGGCCGGGAGCGGCGAGGTCGGAGGCAAAAGCAGCGGAGGAGATGCGCCGAACAACAACGCCGCTGCGGCCGCCGCGGGAGCAAAGAAGAACGAAGAAAAGGAAAAAGCGACAACGACGACGCCTGCAAACAACGAGAAGAGCATGCCACCCAAAAAGAGAAAGTTGGCCGAAGACGGGGCTACGCAAAAGAACGAGACGACGGAAGAGGAGAGAGAGGCGTTGAGGAACGAAGAATGCTACCAAAGGGTGATGCAGAGAAGCGTGAACTTGCCCAGATTGCATAACGCATCTGGAGCCTTGACGGTCTCAGAAGCAGATTTGATGAAATCGTTTGCACAACTGGCTAATATGAAAGAAGACGCGTTCAAAATAATGGACAACAAGATGAAGGCGGAGGAGAAAGAGATTTGGGACGGAGCGGCGAAACACCTGGCGAATGCAATGCAGAGCAAAGATTACGACAAACTCTTCAAAGAGCTGAGTACTAACGGCACAACAACAACAACCTCTCCATACAAAAAGGCGAAAGGAGGAGGAAAACTTCCAGCGATTGGTTCGAAAGTCGATTCTTCCAAGAGTAAAATTACGGGCACTTTTGACGCCGGGTACTTCGTAGAGCTCGTCATCGACGGCAAGAAATGCTCGGGGATTGCATTTTCACCAGTTTTGAAAACGACCACCATTGGCGGGAAACAATAGCAGAATCAATAGCAGCAAGTGTTATATAAAGCACGCATATACAGCAGCATACGTATTAGTATAGTATTCGTAGTATATCTTGTCCGCATTAACAAAATAAGGGAGAAACTAACCGCCTCGTAACTTTCGTGAGTACTCTCAGATCCTTCTCCGCGAAGAATATAGGTAAAACGTACGTCGCGAAAACAATTATCAATATGAACAAAAAAGGATAAAACGTAGCCACGGGTAACACAGTATTCTTATCGAAATCTGTCGAACGCGATACTGTAAAGACGACCGCAAAGGATAGTATTTGCAAAATCGTGTACGCGTTGATTACGCCCAGACGCACGAAACGGAAACTCTCTTCCGCTCGGTGGTTCACTTGCTCTCTTTGCGTAAACATGAGAAGGAACCGTTTCCATATATCGTTATCTTCTAAGGACGTGTAACCCATGTAGAGTAAAAAACCGGATATCGCTGCTACAGGTATTTCTCCATATAACGCGTGACGAAAAACCCATAAGGAAAGTAAACGAAGCAAACTCGCGCATAAGTTCGTAAATCTTCCGTTTTCTGTGGCTGAAATAATATGCGTTTTTGCCACGTAATCTTCTTGATACTCGACGCTCAAACTCGAAATTCTCGCGTGGATGGGCGAGTGCGGTAAAGATGGTATAGCGATTGGAAGGCCGAACAAACCTTGCAACGCGTTTATAACCCCGACGATAAAGTAATCGTAATGATACGATTTACCTTTCTTAAGCTTATTCTCCGGTCGGTTCGAAAGAACCGCTGAGATTTGGCTCTCAAAAAATACTTGCACTGCGAGTGATACGCCGCAAAAGCAAGCGACGAGTACTGATTTTGGATTATCTTTCATCTCGGAATACCTTGCGGGCGTATATGTTGGCCACATTGTGCCACTCAGTTTGTACCTCTCGTCATGGACTCGATCGACCGGCACGTCTGGCGCGATGTAGCTCACGCCCGTAAATACCAATAAACCAATCGCCGGCGCCAAATCGGATAAGACTTTCCGTATCGTCGTCTTTAGAAACGGACTCGTTTTAATTGATTGTATTTTTCTACTCAAGGTGAACGTTCCAATGTGTAAAATGAAATACTTGAGAAACTCGGAAACTGTTTCCGCGCTTTGCATGCCTTTGTTGCGCATGGCGTTTATCGATGAATACATGAAAATAACCGCGACGAACATTCGCAGGCATTCGGCAAAGAATCTTCCAACGTATTTAATCAGCGACGCACCAGAAAAAGAGGCAAAGAGCATAGACGATAAGCCAGAGACCAGGGCGACGATGGAATAGAACGTTACCATGTGCGCGTTCAATCGAGACGCGGTTATCCTCACGACTTGAAGAAACGCTAACGTTGGACCGGTTATCCGAAATACTAACGCGGATTGCCCACCAAACAACGAAAATGCCACATTTGCCAAAGCTTCGGAGGTTAGAAAGCTCTCCAGGCCAATGCGTTCGTCGGAGTCGATGGTAAAAACCAAACCCACCGCCAAACAAGGAACCGTAGTGTTGAAGAAGAGCCAGACGATTGTGTTCAAAGCTCGAAAAAATGTAGGCGCGTCTTTAAAGGCGTCCGCGAAATCGCTCCAATAACGTTTCTTAACGACGCGATGAAAATCATCCGAGATTCGTGCGAAAAAGGAAATATTTGAGCAGCACCGTCGTTGTATTGCTTTTCTCTGTTCTCTGTCTGCTTCCTCTTCTATTAAAGTTGTTTCGAGAAGTGAAAACGTTCGTTCTTGAGGTTGTCCGTTTCCATCGTCGTCGCCTCCGTGACGATACAAGAAACGACACATAGCCTCTCGAAATTCGCTCACAGATCCCGCAGCGAGTGCTTCGAAGTAAAACTCTTCGTCGCTAAAGAGAGTGGCAATAGTCCCACTCGTGGCGAGTGCGTTTTTTGTTTGTTTGTGCATAGCGTAAGCATCCGTGATGACCAAGACGACGAATTTATACCCGTTCCTATTATTATTATTATTATTATTGAAAGGAAGGGGAGAAAACGAAACTTTCAACCACTCTTTTGCGCGCGCGATGATAACCAGCCTTGCCGATTTCAACACGCACGTTTTTGCGGAAACAGGGATTATGAGCGCCCCGTTACTTTGTACAGAAGCGGTTGCGACAGACGAATTCATCGCGTCGTCCAAGAAAATCGAAGAGATCAACGCCGCGGATTCATCGCTGCTGTTATCATCAAAATGCGTCTTAGCTTTCTCGACCATTTTCTTCACCACATCTCGCAACGTCTTTATGCTCGTTTTCTCCGCGGATTCGCCTTCACCAGTCTCCGCCGCCGCCTCCGATGCCACGTTCTCATCATCCACATCTAACAAAAGCACCGCGTCTAACTTCTCCGACCGCGATCTCGCCTCTACCAACCTCATCCTCCCACCATCATCATCTTCTCCCAAACCAACTCTCGATATAAACTTCAAATCGTTCGCCGCCGACCGTTCTTTCCGTAAATCTTTCTTTTGTAACCTCGCGAACACGCGATAGAAAATCATCTGCTCTCCCGCTTCTCCTCCTTCCTCTTGGACGCTTTCCTCTGCAATTAAACCACTCCTGCTACTGTTCGAAGAATCCTCCGTAACAGAGATATTCTGGTCATCGTCTACGCTCTCCTGCGTGAACCGCCTCTTGATCGGAGACGTCATCGCCAGCACCACGTGATTGGAAGCAGCAGCGTTTCGGAGTTCTCCGTCGTCGTCTCTTTTCTCTTCCTTCTCGGCTGTTGTTGTCTCGAGGACGAGTAGGTTTTCGTCTTTTGTTCTCGTTTTTAAACCCTCTTTGTCTTCTTCTTTTCCTTTCATTCTCTCCTCGCCTCTCTTCTCTTCTCCTCCTTTTTCTTCTTCTGCTTCTTTTTCCTCCATCGCGTCGTCTTCGTCGTCGTCGACAGAAGAAGACGTTTTGATTGTTGTGGTGTTCCTCGTTTTTTAAACCGCTTTTCGCGTATTTTTTACTCTTCTTGAAAATATGTCTAGGGTTTTATTAGGGGTTGAAAACCTAGCAGACCCTAAACCCTTGACGTCTTTTATTAGGGGAGTTGTGTTGGCAAAAAACACCACTTAAGAATACGTGATGCTCCTCCTTCCTCCGATCGCGTCGAGAACCTCCTCCTCTTTCTCTGCCTCCTCCAGCTGCTCTCGCGAGCGACGACGACGAGAGCATTCTTTTTTGAGAGCGAATGTTCGATTTTGCAGTCAAAGTCCTACTTCTCTTTCTTCTTCTTCTTCTTTTTTTCGAACATCATCATCAATTTCATCATCGACGCTTAGGAGGAAGAGGACGCGAAGAAGCGAGAGAACAAAAATCAGCGCAGGTTTATTCGGGCAATCGAAAGAAGAAAAGATCGTGGAACAATACTTAAACTCAAAAGAAGGCCACGAGGCGATCTTAAAGGCGAAACGAGAAGGGAAATCGAAGAAAGAGTTACTCAAAATGCACAAAAGAGATATCGTCCGGTTGTACACACAAACCAAAGATATGAAGCTCCCGTTCCATATCATTTCGCAAAGTCAACGCCTGGTCTTCGCGAGCTTCCTCAACGCCGTCATCGACATTCCAATCCTAAACGAAGCCACGGAACAAATTATTTTCATGAAAGCGGTGGATGTCATCGCGGACGCGATCGAACGCCAGTTGGAAAAGATGGGGAGCAAAGCCTTCTTCGAAGGCGTGACGGACGCCGGCGAGTCGAGAGTCGACGTGTGGGTGGTCGCCACGGCGACGAAGATTAACGAGAAAATAGATATTCCAGTTTTGAACGAAAAGCAAGAGCAAGAGGCGATCGAGTTCGTGTTACACGCCATGGCGGAAAGATTTTTGGCCAGTCAAGGGAAAACCATCGCCGAGAAGAAGGGGAAAGGGAAGATGTTTGGTTTCATCTGATTTTCATCTGATGAGAGTTGTTGTAACTGTATCACATCGAAAGCTGCCATAAATTTTCACACGTTCCCGAGAAAAATTCTAAATAAGAGTAAGAATGTGTCGTCGAGTGCAGTGTTCCAAGTGCGACAAACCAACCTGGTGAGATTATTCTTTCGTGTGCCGTTATTCGTTTTAATCCGTCTTCTCGTTTCCTTTCTGTATATCTCTCTCTATCTATCTATCTTTCCTTCAAAATGTCTCATCTCTTTCCCAGTAAAAATTCTGATGAACATTTTCAACACGCAGGGCTGGATGTGGGATGCACATCGAAACCGCCTTAGCCGGGGTTAAAGAAGAAGACAGATGCAAATGCGAGCGAGGCTCGGTGTTCGGGTCCTTGCTCGGTAAAGGGAAGTAGCACATTTCGTGAGCGGACGTGTTGTGGTTACGTTTAGAAATTAGAAGTGTGTTTCTTACGTGAGATTCTCACGTCATGCTATCGTTATACCTCTCTGTTCAAAAACTCTCCGCTACGCGCTGCGCTAATTCTATGTCTACGATAATCGTCTTTAAATACGAGCATTATCATTATTATTAGTAGTATCTTCTTTGTCGTCGATGTGGTCGTCGTGGCTGTCATCAAACTTCCCGGCTTTATCGAAGCTCGCGCAAAACTGGTCGTGTACTTCTCTCACCGGCTTTAAGACGCCTTTCGCGATAGTCGCGGCTGGGATGAGATTTTTACACCCCTGCGGATGGCATTCGGAACACCACTGTTCGGGAAATAAACCGATATCGTTTATGGAGTGCTCGAACTGTTTTGTTTTCGCGCGGTCGGTGAAACCACCGAACGCGTCTCGAGTGGTTTCGAGTTTAATTACTAACGGTAATCGGTTGGAGAGTTTTGAGATTTCCAGCTCTGTCGCGTGCGTCGGGATGGCGAACGAAGAAGCGCCGTGTTGTTGTTCTTCTTCCTTTCCGCCGCCAACTTTCAAGGTTGGGAATTCGCCGCGCATGATTTTTACGCTCTCTGGAGCCGCGCCTAAAGGTTTGATGTTCACTCCGTTCACTTTCGCCTCTCGCGCGAGTTTTGACGGCGAAACGAAATGGTCCAAAGGACACGTTCCCGGAATGTGGTTGCTATCGCGACTGCCCGGATAGTGACACTGAAAGGTGAAGATGTTATCGTGACCGCCCCAAACTTTATCGCACCAACACGGCATCGGCGGGATCAATAGCGTTCGCTTCAACGAAGCTGCGACGGCCATAGCGTTCGCCAAGGCTTTAATGTGTCCAGAACCGGCGACGAGATGGTCGGTGATAGAGGGCGTGTCGTGCGAAGAGATGGCGCCGTGGTCGTCGACGGCGTCGTCGTCCCATAAGTGAGCGGAAGCGTCAAACGTGATAAACTTTTCTTCTCTTTCTTCTTCAGGGACGCGCCACAGTCCAGCTTCCATGAACCTCCATTTTTTTGCATCGCCAGAACTGCCGTCAAAAGTATACGTCGCGTGTACCGCAAACGGCGTCTTCTTTTCCTTCTCGTGAAATTTTTGCACCATGTACACGTGACCGGGATTAAACTTCGCCACTGGAAACACTCCTAACAACGTGTCCCCTTCCGCGGCGACCAAGACGCGCTTGTTCTCCTTCGGCCCGAGAGTTCGCGTTCCATCCATGCGCATCACCTCCAAACCAGGCCACGCGTTTTCTTTCCTCGACATCGCGTTGAACACCTGTTGATCGCTGGTTAATCGATGAAACCTTCCATCCGTCGCGCTCAAATGCAAGTTCCATTGCTTCGCCCATTGAATCCCACCTTTCGTGTGTCTCAAAAACACAATCCCGGTGTTAAAGACGCCTCCTTTGGCGTAATTCCCACCGTCTCTCTCGTCCGACGTCGGCGATAAATTATCGCTCGACACAATCACGTCGGCGGCTTTCAACTCTTCACACCCGTCGATATCGAACGATAAATTCTCCACCACTTTCCCGTCTTCGCTCACCTTCTCGCATTTCAAGTACTCCTCGGGATTCTTCAACCAAACGACGTCCGCGTCAGACATGACGACATCAAACCCAAACTCGAGTAAACTCGTCGCGTGCGAAATGCGCATCTTTGCAAAATTCTTCCACGCCTTCGAGGCGTGCGAACTTCCTTGCGCTTCCAAGTGGTGGTCCACGCGATAGGTAAACGCCTGTCCTTCGCCACCGTGCGATTCGTCCCCAACTGTTTTCTTCAAAATCTCGAACGCGTCGTCGTCTAAAGCACCAATCAACGTCGTCATCCCAATCGCTTTCGCCCACAAGATGAAATTCACCGCTAACTCTATGTGATGCGAGTTTGCGAACGACACCACCACCGCGCTGCCGCGATGTAAGCCCATGCGATTGACGACTTCGATCAACTCATCCGGAGCGTTTGGAAAGGACATTTTATCCACCCGAACTTTACTTTGCGAGTGAAATTTCCTCTCCATTTCTGCCGTCACCGGTGGTGGCGAAACATTCGGCGGCGGAGGGAAATCCGGCAAGGGCGGCACATTTTCCTCCTCCTCGCTACGGGTGGTGGTTCTCTCGACATCATCATCATCAAATCGCGACTCTCCTAACGGCGGCACGTACTTCTTCCTATCACTACTCCTATCCTCCCATCTACCATTATTACCAACCTCGTCGTCGTCGTCCTCGCGAGGAATGATGATGTCGTCGTAATCCTCGTGATTCTTCGGCGTCCCGCCTACCGGTAAGTGATTCCTCTTCTCGTGAGACTTCGGGACTCGAAATGTCATCCGTCGCATCCACGCGTACTTCTCCGTCTTTTGCAACTGGTCCACGTAGAGGAACAGGAAAAATCCAATAACAGTGACCGATAAAGAACGACGGACGAGTTTCTTCTTCAAAAGCGAAGTCGTGGTCGCGCTCGAGGAGGCGAAGTCCCTCATCTTTTCTTTCTATTATCCTAAAAGGAGTGTTTACCCCGAAAGTGAGGACGAAAAGTGCGGCTTTTTCTCGCGTTCTCGTTTTTCCGAAATGAATGAAGAAAAATACACGGACGCTCTTCATCTTCATGCTCTCGCATTATCCTCGCAAAATCTCCTCGGCTCTTCTCCTGGCGACGTTTGCACACTTTTTCTCTAAATCTCGAAACCACGTTTCAAACGAATCTCTCAATCCAAAGCGACTTTTCTCATCAACTTGGAGACGACGGCGACGACGCCTTTGAGTTCGCGAAGTTCTTTCACCGCGTTTGAGTGTTCGGTTTTTTTTGTTTTGATTTGTTCGAGGAGTTTACGCTCGTGGATCGCGCGTTCGCAGAAGGAGAATTCGGAGGATGGATTTAAGCGCGACGCTTCTTTTTGTATTCGAGTGGATTGGATGGATTGACGGAGGTTGGCGAAGTCGAGTTTGAGTCGGAGGACGCGATCGCGGACGAGAGCGGCGACGGCGAGGGTGGAGGATTTTTTTTGCTCGTTGGTGGTTATCGCTTGGGAAAGAGAGAGGACGTGCGAGGAAGAAGAGGATAGGAACGCGGAGAAGGCGAGCTTTTTGTCGAGGAGAAGGGAGCGATGGTAGTCGAGGTCGAAGTTTTCTGCGTCGTCGTCGAGAAGAGGATTCGCGGGATTTGGATTTTCCGCTGCTTGGATCTGTTCGCGCGCGTCGTTCATGTCGGCATCATGCTCACCAGCGCCGTTGTCGTTGTCGTCGTCGTCGTCGTCGCTTGTTTCAGCAGTATTATCATCATCATCATCACCTCCTTCTTCTTCTTCTTCTTCTTCTTCTTCTTCTTCTTCTTCTTCTTCTTCTTCTTCTTCTTCTTCT